>FLSC01313682.1_pt1 | contig 46794 bp, 66 predicted proteins | sample 1550561 | NCBI WGS metagenome assembly FLSC01 (sample SAMEA4031775, study PRJEB14383) | metagenome | biome: human; feature: oral; material: saliva | place: Philippines | collected 2014 | reverse complement strand
AAGTTGTTCAGGTGCACGTACTAAATCAATATGTAAACCTGCAACAGGTAAGGCTTTTAATAAATCAGCATGTTCTGCCACAGAACCAAAATAAGTCGCAAGCAATAATTTCGCTTTCACTTGTTCAGCAAAAGTGGCGTAAACCGCTTTATAAGCGGCAATCCATTCTGCTGGTAAATCTAAGGTGAGAGCGGGTTCATCAATTTGGATGTATTCCACGCCTTCTGCAGCTAACGCATTTAAAATTTCAACATAAACTGGCACGAGTTTTGCTAATAAATCAAAGCGATTAAATGCAGCGCCTTTTTCTTTACCTAACCAAAGGAAAGTGAGTGGACCAACAATTGTTGGTTTAACTTGATACCCAAGTGCTTTAGCTTCACGAATTTGAGCAACATAATGTGCTGGATTCGCTTTAAATTGCGTCTCTTTATGGAATTCTGGTACAAGATAATGGTAGTTGGTATCGAACCATTTTGTCATTTCAATCGCAAATTGGGTTTTATTACCACGCGCCAACTGGAAATATTGATCGAGAGTTAAGTTTTGGCTATTGAAACCAAAGCGTGCAGGAATCGCACCTGTTGCCACTTGTAAATCTAAAATATGATCGTAAAGTGTGAAATCAGCCACCGCGACAAAATCGGCATTTGCCTTGGCTTGGTGTTGCCAGTTTAGTTCACGTAATCTTTTTGCGATATCTAATAAATCCGCTTCTGCAATTTTGCCACGCCAATAACGCTCTTGAGCAAATTTAAGTTCACGTTTTGCGCCTACACGCGGAAATCCTGCTAAATGAAATGTTGTCATAATTAATCCTTCTATTGTTTTTGTTTGGTTTAGACGTCTAAACGTCTGTTCATTTATAGAATGCAACAGAAGAGAAGATTATACAACTTCATAATTTTCAGCTTTTAAATGAATTAAATTAATAAATAAAAAGACCGCACTTTAAGATTTCTAAAGAGTGCGGTCTTTTTTGTATGAGATTTTATGGTGTTATAAGGCGGTGACGAAAGTAATCAACCCAAGTATAACACCAGGCGCATTTGCTAATGAAATAGGCAGATCGCGTTTTTCTTTCAGTAAGCCGTAAGCCACCCATAAACTACAGTTGATAGTCGTAGCAAAAGGCTGTAACCACCCACCTTTTTGACCCGATAAATTTAGACCGATTTGTTATAAATAAGAAACATACATGCAAACAGAAGTAAATGTTGCGACATAGCCTAAAATAGTAATAAAACGTTGGTTTGTCATTTGCTCTCCTAAGTTTAACAGAATAATCCGAAACTAGATTATTAATTAAAAATTGATAATATGTGGAAATTATAAAATATAATTAATTAAAATTTGATAAATAATAAGATAGAGCAAAGATCGTTTCATTTTAGTGAAGGATAAGATGCATTTTATTAGGAGGGGAATAAAGAGATTAGAGAGAAAAAAGACAAAAAAATAACCGCACTTTAAAGCGCGGTTATATAGGATTCTAAACAGTTCAGTTGAGATTATTCAACACCAACCATTACAGAGGTTGCTTTGATAATCGCATATGCTTCTTTACCAACAGCTAAACCTAATTCTTTTACTGCATCGATAGAGATGGTAGAAGAAATGATGTTACCGTTACCGATATCAATGTGTACGATTGCGTTCACAGAACCAGTTTCGATTGATTTTACAGTACCTTTAAGTTGATTTCTTGCGCTAATTTTCATAAAGTATTTCCTTATGTTGAGTTAAAAAAGAGTGCGTATTATATAAACAAATTTTTTAAATGCAAATACTACTTAAGAGGTGATAAACCTTTCAAAATTTGCTCGGCATTTTCTTTACTTAACTCATAACCGTAATATTTTTTATAGAAGGCTTGTGTTTTTTCCACCATATTTAAATCTTTAAATTGCTCAGGATGGAAAAGTTGAGCCGCCCAAAGAATTTGTAAGGCTTCTTCTGCACTGTAGCGATCCCATGGGAATGTGCCAGTAGGGTTAGCATAAATACGATTATTTTTGACCGCACTTATTGATTGCCATGCTGGATCAGCTTTAATTTTCTCGATTGCTGCTTGTGCTTTATTGCCGCTGCTGCCGATAATAATAACATCTGGATTCGCTTGAATAATGCTTTCTACGGTGACGGTCACCATATTGGCTTCATCGGGTAACACGCTTTTGCCACCGGCTAATTTAATCCATTCGCCGATCATAGATTTTCCGCCGTCAATCATCAATAAGTCAGAGCCTTTAGTGATATGTAACACCGTAGGGCGCGCTTCATCTTTGAGACCTTTAAGACGATTTTCCACAAATTGAATATTGTCGTCTAATTCTTTGATATAGCTTTCAGCAATTTCAGGTGCTTTATCTCCTAAAACCTCAGCGGTAATCCGTACGGTTTTCTTCAAACCATCAAAATCTTGGAAACTTACACGCACGCCTTTTAATCCCGCTTGTTCCACTTCAGTTAACATGGATTTTTTCGAGAGCAATACGGCATCGGGCTTATGACTTAACAATTCTTCAGTTTGAATGGTTTCGCCATTGGTTAATACTGGTACGTTTTTAATATTTGGATACACTTCGCTATACCAAGGATTAGCAGCGATAGCGGTAGTGGTACCCACCAATTTATTCGCCCCGCCTAATAGCAAGACGATTTGGTTATTGGCATGCCAAAGATCGGCTACACGTTGTACGTTATCCGGTAATTCAACTTTGTTTCCTTCAACGTCGGTTATGATCTTAGCTTGTAGTGGCATAGCAAAACAAGCTGCAAGAGAGAGGGCGATTAAGCCTTTTTTTAGAGAATGTTTCAACATATGAATTTCCTTCTAGTGGGGTTATAAATGGGTAATAGCACAGATTTGTCGTTGCAGAGATGGCACATCGACCAGGCACAAATCTGTTTGATAAAGTGCTTTCAAGTTAGCTTCGGTAATGATTTCCGGTGCCGAACCTGTTTGTAATTTGCCGTGTTCGTTTAAGATGCTCACGCGGCTGTGGGGCAGTGCGCTGTGTAACAACATGGGATGATCGGGATTGTGTGTTGTCATCACAATAGTAAAGCCTTGCAATGAGAGCTCTTTTATTAGGCTTAAGGTTTTAAACACATTGCCGTAATCTAATGCCGAAGTAGGTTCATCAAATAAAATCAGTTGTGGTTGTTGTACCAAAATACGCGCAAGATTGACCAGTTGCTTTTCACCGCCACTCATTTGCATATAAATTCGGTCTGCAAAATGACTGATGCCAAGTTTATTTAAAGCCTCATCAACTAATGCAAAATCAGCTTCACTTGGCTTATCAAAAACACCTAAATGCGCAGCACGGCCGAGTACCACATAATCACGCACGCGATATTGATAGGTTTGTGGGCTGTGTTGCGAGACATAAGCAATTTTTTGAGCAATTTGCTTGCTGCTCATTTCGCTTATTTTGCAATTATCCAGCAAAATCTGACCGCTCTTTGGTTTCAAAAGCCCTGCGATACAGTTTAATAACGTTGATTTACCACGACCGTTTGCACCAAGAATAGTCAGCAATTCGCCTTTTTGTAAGGTTAGATCAATACCATTGAGTAACGAATGTTCAACATTGTGCCAGTAATACAGATTGTCAATTTTCAGCATTAGTCCACCACCTTTTGTTTAATCAGCACCCAAGCAAAGAATGGCGCACCGATAAAGCCAGTGAGAATGCCGAGAGGAATTTCTTGAATGTATAAATTGCGAGCGAGCGTGTCGATAACGAGCAAGAAAATCGCGCCGATAAGTCCAGCAAGAGGCAAACTTTTAACATTGTTATCACCAATGAAAAGCCGTGCTAAATGCGGAATCACTAAACCAAGCCAACCAATTGTCCCGCTTAAACAAACCGATGATGCCGTCAGCAATGTGGCACAAATCACCATGAATCCACGCTCTAATCGAATATTTGCCCCAATTAATTTCGCCTCGCGATCGCCCAATGAAAGCACATTTATACGCCAACGCATTAAAAATAAGCCAAAGGTAGTAAGCAAAATAATAGGAGAAAGGACGAGCAAGTTGTCGTAGTTGGATTTGGTTAGGCTACCAAGTTGCCAATAAACGATGTCAGCAAGTTGAGTTTCGGGATCGGCAAGATACTTTAGCAAGCCTAGTGTCGCCATCATAAAGCCTGAAACGATAATGCCGGAAAGGACTAATACAATGGTGGAGTCGCGTTGAATTAAACGCGGTAAATTCATGGTAAGCAAGACGGCAATCAAACCACCGATAAAAGCAAAGGCTTGAATGCCCAGCATCCCCGAACCGATTAAAATCGCTAATGCGGCACCAACACAGGCACCATTAGACACGCCTAGAATATCAGGTGAAACCAATGGATTACGGAAAATACCTTGATATACCACGCCAGCAATGGCCAAGGAGGCTCCGACAAGTATGGCAGCAATTACACGAGGTAAACGAAGATTAAAAATAATGTTGTTTTGCACATCATTGGCGTTACTGCCAATAAGACTTTGTACCACATTCTCAAGTGGAATCGCAAAACGTCCCCAAGAGAGTGAAAATAAAACCAACCCGATAAGGAGACAAAGTAAAAGAGGAAAAGTAAGAGAAGATTTGTTCATATAACTCAAAACTCGCTGTTTTTGCAAGTATATAGCGATTGTATTTTTTTGTATATAGCGAAATTTGAGTAAAAAAATAACCGCACTTTATCGCGCGGTTACATTATTCTATAAGCATTTAGCTGGTTTTGGCAGACCAGCCAGTTTGGTTGCTTGTTTAGCTGGTCCGTCAGGGAAGAGTCGTTGTAAATAGCGGCTATTACCTTTATCGGCACCTAATTTTTCTGACATGGCTTTTACTAGCATTCTAATCGCAGGGGAGGTGTTATATTCTTGGTAAAAATCACGCACAAAATAAATCACTTCCCAGTGAGCGTCAGTCAGTTCTACATCTTCTAGCTGAGCGATGTGTTTTGCTACATCCTCATTCCAATCAGCAATATTAAGTAAATAGCCAAAGGCGTCGGTTTCGATTTGTTTTCCTTGTACGGTAATCATATTAATTCACTTCTTTAAAGCTGATCATTTCGTTATCGGAATAGTCAGATGCATCTTCATCATCAAATTTCATTGGTTCGATACGCTCTTCATCAAATGCGGTATCTCCTTCAATACCATCAAGTGCTTGACCGTGCTTAATACCTTTAAAATCGAAGAGTTTTGGGTCACATAAGTGTGACAACGTAATGTTTTGCATCGCACTAAACATGGTTTCTAGACGTCCAGGATATTGACGGTCCCAAGTATTCAGCATTTCTTTCACAACTTGACGTTGTAAATTAGGTTGAGAACCACATAAATTACAAGGGATAATTGGGAATTCTTTGGCTACAGCATATTTTTCAATATCTTTTTCTTTACAATAAGCCAATGGACGAATCACGATTTGCTTGCCGTCATCTGAAATTAATTTCGGCGGCATCGATTTTAATTTTCCACCGTAGAACATATTCAGGAACAGGGTAGCCAGCATATCATCACGATGGTGTCCAAGTGCAATTTTGGTTGCACCAAGTTCGGTTGCTGTACGGTATAAAATACCACGGCGTAGGCGAGAGCAGAGAGAGCACGTTGTTTTGCCTTCTGGGATTTTCTCTTTTACGATGCCGTAAGTATTTTCTTCAACGATTTTATAATCCACACCGATACTTTGCAGATATTCAGGTAAAACATGCTCAGGAAAACCAGGCTGTTTTTGGTCTAAATTGACTGCTACGATATCAAATTTAATCGGTGCGCTTTGTTGTAAATTCAACAAAATATCGAGAAGCGTATAGCTGTCTTTACCACCAGAAAGACAAACCATCACTTTATCGCCATCTTCAATCATGCCAAAATCAGCAATTGCATTGCCAACATTACGGCGAAGACGTTTTTGCAATTTATTGAAATTATAAGTCTGTTTTTTATCTTGGTTTTGTTCTGTCATATTGATTAACTTATAGCTAATAAAAAAGCCCTGAATCAACTTCAGAGCTTATAAATTCTGTGGTGCCTAGGGTCAGTTTCTTTCTATATTGTTTTTAAAAGAAAATTCCTGACTTTGGCGTAATTTTGGCGTAGTTGCTCTAAAAAGGATTGATAAAAATATCCTTGTTTTGAGCATTATACCACATAAGAGAGAAGTGCCAATGGTGGGAAATTTGAAAGGCTATTTGATACGTTTTGCGTTAATTCTGCACCAGCGAATAACTTCGCCAGCTATCCATCTCGGGTGTGATTTTTCTTTTAATCTCACGCCTTTTGGAAAGCTAGGCTGTTTTACGATAAAGTTCGCAGTGTGTTGATAAGGGCAGCCAACGAGAGCGGCCACATAATCAAGAGGAATTAAGTTTTGACTTTTCTCTGTGAAAGCCGATACAGCCATAACCTTAATAGCCTCTGACATTTCTTTCTCTGCTTTTTCTGATAGAGTTATTTTATCCATAAAAGCTCCAATAAAAAACCGCTCATAAGAGCGGTTATAGTGATTTATTTTAGTTAGCCGATAAACGATATAGCAAATGTTCAAAATCGGCTCTATGGGCTTGTTTAAGCGGTTCTATGAGCTTTCTAGCCACTGGCAAAGATTTATCATAGAAACGCTTATATTCTGTGTGATGTCCGTAAACTGTCGGACTATATGACGATCCAATTACCTCTAACGGTTTAACCAGTTTTCCTAATAACCAATTCATCTGACCGTGCGAGAATAACAATAGAGTAAGATTTGAGATTTCTTCTTTTGTTAAATCGACAGTAAATCTTTCTTCTGCCGGTGGAAGTGCAATAGGCTGTAAGTTCATAATGAACGCCATCGCATTTCCGAATTGGCTTTGTGGAATTTGGTCGTATTTAGCAACCTTGAAAGCAGATTTTAACTGACGGTAGATTTCTTGCCAGTGTAAACCTGTTCTATGGTGTGCTTGTTGTACCGCAGATTGGATCGCCTGTTGTTGTTCTGGTGTAATTGTATTTGGTAAAAGTGCGGTCGTTTTTCTTATCTCTTCATCTAAAACATCTAATACCCATCTTCTAAATTCTTTCGCAATTTTGGTGCGAGCAAACATTGCAATTAGGTGTGCGCCACGCAATGAGAAAATACGCACTTTTTGAATACCGCCTGCTGTAGGCATTTCCACGAGTGCGGTCATTTCTGCGGTAAATTCGTCAGCGTTGCGTTCGTAAATTTTGGTAACATTTTGAATTGGGTGTGAGTATTCTAATGCGTTTCCAAGATCGCTTGCTGTTAAGAATGTTTGGTTGTGTTGATTGATAACCGAAAGAGTTTTGTTTTGAAAGGTTAAAGTTGTCATTTTGACTGTCCTCTGTACAAGTTTTAAAAACTCATCACAAGTAACGCCAATTACTGGTGATGAACTGATTAAGATTGGCGTACCGTTGTACAGAGAAAACGGCGATCTTTCGATCTCTCAATCAGCCCATCATTGACAACTTTTGAAAGGGGTAGTCAATTCGACTATACCTTTAAAAGGTTTGATTTACTGATTTTCGGCTATAAAAAAAGCCGCTTTGAGCGACTGTCTGTTCTAACCGCTCTGTACATATTCGGGACGCCAATCCCGACTTTCTGCTGAAAGTGAGAACATCTTAATCCGAAGTATAAGAGGTGTCAATGTAAATCAATTCTATAAATCTTCTTCCTTAACGAAAACGCCGCCAATCATTTTTCCTTTACGGTCTTTTATCTGCTCGTAAGCGTGTTCTAAGCACTCAAGCATAGTAAATCCGTAATAGTGAGCGTAACCGTTAAGCTCTGTGATTAACTCACATAAAACAAACTTATCTTTGCCATCATCAATTAACCAGGCTAAATCATTTAAATAACGCATAGTGTATTTAATCTGATTTTCTGGTGTTTCGATTTGAAATTCCCAAGTAAAAGTTAAATCTTTTTCGATTTGGCATTGTTCATTGAGAATAATTAAAACCACACCACAATCGCCAATACTATCTTTGATTTTCTCTTTATTGTTTCGTGCGATACCGGCACAAAGCTCGCCAAATTCTTCCATTAGTTTGATAAATTGTTTCTGCGGAGTAGAGCCTAAAATAAGGTTTCTATCTTTCGCCCATTGAGCAATTTTTCCAATTAATTCTTTTTCTTTCATACTTACTCCATCATACTCTTCATAAAATCAAGCCATTTTTGAGCATCTTTTTTTGTGCGAAAGCAGTTGCCTCTTTCGGCTGCGGTTATGTCAAAATTATTTGTATCCCAAAATTCGCTTTCGCACTCAATAAGACCTCCTGTAATACAGAAATACGGTTCACCATATTTAGGCTTAAACGGCTTAGGTAAGGCGATTGTGTTTGTGATTGTGTCGAATTTTGGGTCAAGGTCTTTGGCAAAGAACCATTCCATGGTCAGATTAGCGAGCCATGGTTGGATAGTGTCATCTTCAGGCTGCATCACAAATTCGCCGTCTTTAGTTTTAGCGATAATTTTTAGTGGTAAATCAGGGTTGCCATCACATAGCACTAGCAAATCCTCATTGTAAGCCTTTTCTAGCACTTGCTCTGACGTTAGTTTATGTTCTTCCCACATTCCGATAATATCAAGACCGCCTTGTCTTACTGTGTATGCGCCGCTTTCTTTCCAAGACTCTTTAGCTCCCTTGATGGTGCCATCTTTATTAAAAATAATACCCAACAATGGATAAGGTTCAGTGGAGCCGCCTGGATATGAAAACTCATCAGGAACACGGTAATAAATGATGGCTTTAAGTCCACCACGTAATCTTACAGGCTCGCCATTTAAAGCCGCATCTAAGTTAAATTCTTCCATTTTCTTTCTCCATTAAAACAAAAGGCGCTCACTTGGAACGCCTATTGGATTTGTTAAATATTGATTTACTGCTTAAGATTAACCACTGGCAAAATATCAACCAGTGGTCGCTGTAAACTTTTTCGATGTTCAGCATCGATATTTTCTTTTGCCCATTTTATAAAGCCTTTTAATACGTTTTTAATTGATGAATTTTCAACAATTTGCTCGCAATGCTCTATAATTTCATTTCTCATCTCGCTATCCATTAAAATCCAATATTCCTTGGTTTGCTCGATGGCATATACTGCTGCTGTTGCTGGTAGAGATATATTTACGGCAAAGCATGAACCAAATATCATTTTGAAAAATGAATAAGGGATGCCGACTTTAATCTCATTCATTTCTTCCCCCTTATTCTTGTTGGTATAGTTAATTAACTCACGGATTTTCTCACGCACAAGCTCCAAAGCCTTTTCTAAACTCCGTTCTTTCTCGTGTAATTCCGCTAATTCGTGTTCTGTTTCTTTGTTCATAGTTTACCCAAAAGAAAACCGCCTTATTTGGCGGTCTCAATCATTTTTAAAATACGTTCTGGAGTTTCCTTTACTACCACATTATGCTCATCCGAAAACTTAACAATTGAGCAGTCATTGTGTGCTGATGTTACAGTTCTAATTAAATCTACATTTACAATTAAATCACCGTCACCAGCTCTAAAATTTGTCAATTTAATAAATTTACTCATAACTCACCCCTAGAACGGTATTCCATCGCTAAAACCATCATCTTGTTCAGCCATTGCGCTTAATGGGTTTGGTTTAGCTTTACTTGATTTCGCTTGTTTTGGCTCATCTTGGCGACCACCTAACATCTGCAAGTTATCACCTTGAATTTCAGTAGTGTAACGGTCTTGTCCGTTGCTATCTTGCCATTTGCGTGTTTTTAAACGCCCCTCAATGTAAACTTGAGAACCCTTGGTAAGATATTGGACTGCTATTTCAGCTAATCTGCGGTATAGGACGATGCGAACGTACTCAACATTTTCTACAACGTTTCCGTCTTTCGCCTTGTATTTCTCGTTTAAGGCGATAGAGAAATTAGCCACTTGCTCACCGTTAGGCATTGTTCTAATTTCAGGGTCTGTGGTTAGGTTGCCGATAAATAGGCATTTATTTAAACTAGCCATTAGCTCATTTCCTTAATTAATTGTTGGTAATATTCTTGAGCAGCATTAACTCGCTCTTTGATTTCTTCGATGACTTTGTCATCACGCTTAACTGTAACGGTTGTAATACGTTTTGATTGTGGTATTTGTTCCACTAAATCAATGTACCGTGTTGGGTCGTCATAGCTTGATAATTGTTCGTATGGAGTAGGCAAGAGTACAAAGTCAATTTGAGCTTCTTCACAATCCCATAGCCACATATAACCCTGCATTTGGATTGTATAACCTGCCTTTTTGGCTTTTTCTTCCGCCTCGTCTGTGAAGAAAGGGTGCGAACCAATATCCCACGAGCATTTTGTATCAATGATTAGCTTTCTGCTCGGAACGTAGATATCACATTCACCAGTAATCCAATCATTTTCTCGTCTTTCTTCGTTTTTCTTGAGAGCTAATCCACGCTTGCGACCGCTTAACTTAATTGCTTGCTCTTCAAGTGCGATGCCTTTTTCGGTGTATTTGTTACCTTCAAAATCTTGATAGCCAAACAGGTCATATTTAACTATCTTTCTCACTGCACTTTTAGCGGTAGCAGATATATCGCCACCGCTTTTCGGTTTAACCATTAAATCAGCAAGCCCAGAGCATCTAGCTTTCAGCTTGTACATTTCCATTCTCAATCGCCTCTAATTCCGCAATTTGTTCTTGACTAAACTCATAAGCCCCACTATCGCATAAGTCTTGTAGAGTGGTTTCACCGTTGATAATGCTTTGTTTACAGTTGTTAAACGTTTCATCATCTACAACTGTCACGAATTCAGCATTTTGAACATTGTCGCCATAGTTGAATTCTTGGTTTTCCACGTCTTTAACTACCGCTTGGTCAGCTAATACCGCTTGTTGCATTTCCACCGATAACGGAGCTTGTTTTGATAGCAATAACTTCATTACGGTTTTTAATGCCATTGCCTCGAAGTTGTCATGCCATACGCCAAAGCCTTTCTTGAATGTCTGACTGTAACGTTGAGCGTGTTTAACGATGTCGTCATGGCTCATATAGAGTTCAGCCGAGAAGTCATTCACTAGCTTGAAATAAGCGTAATATCCGATAGGATTTTCGTCTTTTTCAGGCTCTTGCTCCCAATCAAACTCAAAGCCATTGATGAAGTCTTTTTTGAGTAGTTGATTTTTATATACTGGCAAAGCGACCAACCGTTTAAACTGGCCAGAACGTTGAGCAAGCTGGATAAATCCCTTATAACCAATCTGGAATTGAGCCTCTACTTTACGCTCTTTGTTATTCTTGAAAGGTACGATATAAGCAAAACCTAAGCCATTTTGAAGTGGTAGATTTAAGGTTGCAGCCATACAAGCAGCATTAAAAATACTTGTCGGATCGGCTGTTCTTAGCATTGTGTTACTGTTAGCAATCTGCATTACACTTGTCGCAAAAGTTGCTGAATTCTTTCCGACTAACTGTTCAACTTTCGTTTTGATAATCGGATTATTAAAAAGCTCCCGAAGTGTTTTAGGCTTAACGGGAGCTTGTACTTGTTGATTTTGATTTGTCATTTTGTTTCACCTTTATTGGTTAATCGTTGAGGATAAATCCTTTCCGATAATCCTCTTCTAGCTGTTCCAATCTATCTTCTGCCATAGCGGTCAAGATTTTAATTCTCATCTCTTCATAGTCAGTGCCAAGTGCAACCGCCTTTATAAATTCATCATCATTAAACGTATCATCATCAAAGGCACTGATAACCTCGTCATAATCAAGCATCTTCTCTCTAAAAGCACAGATAGCATCATCATCAAAGTTAGCGATATTTTCTTTAATAGCCTCAATTTCCATTTCTATCGCCCGATTGTAATCATCTTCTTTGCTGCACTGTCTATCGTAATCATTGAACGTTTTGCGTTCCAATTGTGCTTGCAGGCTTTCCATTTTGTAACCCTCTTAAATGCTCAAAATAATCCTTAATGTCATCGTAGCTAAACAGGCGAACCCAACAACCTTTCAATAATGTTTTCCCTGTTGGTATTCTCAAATGACCATTATTAATAGCTTGCTCAACAGTAGTTGCCTGCATACCAAATAATTCTCTAATATCAGAGAGTTTGAATTCATTTTGTCTTTGGTCTTTAGGCTGTTTGCCGCGTTGCTCGTTATATTCATCAAACCTCTCCAAATAACGTTTTCTAGCGTTATATTCACGCTTTTTAACTGTTGGCTTTGTTGCTAGTCCACTTCTTGGTTTTAATCGCTTAGTGAGCTTTTTGTCGAGCAATTTAGCCATGTTAGCCTTTAGCTCTTTACGTTCTTTTAACCGCACTTCCGAAAGCTCTATTGATTGGTAATTTGATGACTGCCACCAAACTTTGCCGCCAACTCTTTCAACAACATACCAGCCACCTTTCGGATAAGGCTCAATCTTAATTTCTACTTTTGCCTTTCTCATCGTCTAATTCCTTTTGTTTGATGTTTGTGTATGCCATAGCCTCTTGTTTGGCTGGCTCTGTCAAATCTGATTGATATTGCCCGTGTTCGGCAATCCATTGAATTCGTGCTTGTTCACGCTCTAATGCTGTCGGCTCGCTTGCCTCTGCTGCAAGTGCGGTAAGCATAACCATCGCCATTAAGCAGATTGATAGGATAGTTGCGATTACATAAGCAGTTGTTTTAAGAAAATTGATTAACTTGTTCATAGTGTTTACCTCATACGGTTAGGAATGTTTGGTTAAAAAAAATCCCCTAGTGCCAAAGTGTGAAAGCAGCTAGGGGCTAACCAATTTAAAGGAGATTTTTTTAATTATGAAAAACGCTGTTTCCAGCTAGAGCCGCTCTCGTTGTCAATTATTCATTCAAGGAGATTGGACGATGCTTTCGCACGTTTGAAAGCGGCTTTAGCTGGTGGCTCTTTCGGGATTTGAACCCTGCGTCATTTTTCAAAGTTAGCATTAAACTAATTCTATATTTGTGTTTTTAAGGTGTCGGTTTCCACAACCAACTCAACAAAGAGCCATTTCAAAGCACACTTCTCTCTATCATTCGCAACGGTTTCACGTGCCGTTGTGTCTCTGTACTTCAAGTGTGCTTTGTGATGGTGTCGCAGGGTGGGATCGAACCACCGCATATAGATAAAATCTATCCCTCTACCGACTGAGTTACTGCGACAAATCACTCCCCACTGCGAATTGACTTTCTGTAACTGTCAGTTTTTCACTGGTCTCATCTTTCAGTGGGATTTCCGTTTACTCTCATTATGCAGGGTAGGGCTTTTAATCTACACGACCGCATAATGCCGTTATGAGCAAACTTCTTGTAATCTGGTTTTTAAAGAGCGTCGAGATATTTGTTTATGTGTATCTCGTTTTGATGGGTGTAGTTTAGTGAAAGCTAAATATTTTGTAAAGTATTTATTTAGTAAAAAGTAAATAAAATTTAGGTAAAATTTAGTAAAATATTGATTTTTAATAAAATTAATTTCAGAAATGAATGTTTGATTGCTTGTTTTTTGAGCAACCTGTAATTGAATATTGATTAATAATGTGATTTTTCATCGGATTTTTATCGTTTTTGCGATTTGTATCGCAAAATTTAATAGCCAAAATAGACCGCACTTTTGGTTAAGGTATGATTGACAAGAAAAAAGGAGGGGTTATGAAAGAAAAGTTTAAGTTATGGCTAATCTCGTTAAATTGCGACTTGATTAATGATTTTGGTGTTGATGAGATTGTATCTAGGGTAAATGATAGGCTGGAGATTATCTTTGCGAATAAAGAGGAGAGAGTGGTGCTTGAGGATTTGATTAAGTGCTTTAAATCATAAAATAAAACCGCCTTAATGGCGGTTTTTTTACTATTCTTCAATTCGAACGAACTGGCTTTTTGTTATGCGCCCGTTTTCTTTTATTTCTTCGTAAGCTATCTTTACGAGATTATTTGTGCCAAGGGCGTTTTTTAATTCAGATAGCTCTTTATCACTCATTAACTCTAGCGATGTTCTCAGTGTAAATTCTGTGTCATCGGATTCTCTAATCACGGAAATATCAATGTCTGTTTCTACGTATTGAGGTGCATAAAGCTCAATACCTTTTATAATAAACGAATCGACTTTTGGGGTTTTTTCTTTCTGTCTAGATGTTCTTTTCTTGTATTCATCTAACTGGCTACGGTCGGCAGTTGATTTGTTTAATGTTGCCTGCTCAGCGTTTGGATCTTTTGCCACCTCCTTGAAGAAAATTGTTTTCCCTTGCGTCGAATGTGCGCTAATTTCTTCTGAAACTTCTGTGCTGCCTTTTAAGAGTAATAGATCTAATGCTTTTCTATTTGTTTCGGCAAGAGATGTAATTGCTTTATCCAAAGGCACGTCTTTTTCGTCTAGCCATTTATAACCTAGACCGCCAACCGCTCCAATAAAAGTAAGTAGCACGGTTAATTTTTGCCAACCATTCATGCCTACCATCCCTTCTTTAATCACGTTAAATATTCCGTTGGCAATTTCTGAATTATCGCTTTCGCCCTCGGATGAACCATCTCTAATTTGGAATATTATATCAATATCTTGCTTATCTTCCACCGTTAATCGCTGAAGATTTGAAGTCTGATATTTAATTAAGCAATATGATTTCTGAATTTCTGACGTCAAGCCAGACAAAGCATTAAGCAATGGCGTTGTTAGTGTTGATGCGTAAGGCTCGCCTTTTACATTAAAAAGTAGTGTCGGGTATCCTTCAAATTTAATTTCAGGAAATTCAAAATCTTTGCTACTTAGATTCAGGCTTTCATCATTAACGAGTGATGATATTAAATTAATAAAATCATCATCATTTTTAATCTTAATCATTTTTAGACCTCATTACGTAATCAATTTTTTCATTAATATGCTCAATCCTTTCAAGGAGTAATTTATTCTGCTCCTCAATCCTATCTAACTGCGTAAACGCACCAAGCCTACCAGTATGTGCCGCCTGTTCCATTCGATTAATTTGCAACTGCAGATCCGAATTTCCGTGGCCTTGATAATAATTATTTGTTGTAATCGTGGCTGCGGTATTCGTCTCTACGTTTGAGTGATTATATCGAGGGTTTTCAAATTTTGATTGCGCGCCTAGATTAGGTTGCCAATCATCGCCGAATTTCAATCTATCAGCACTAACCTCAAGAGCGATAGCAAACAGATCTATGTCTCGCATTGTTAATTGCATCTCGCCATTTTCGAGGTCTAATACATCTTTTTCGCTCACGCTTAGGATTTTGGCTAAATCAGCAATAGACAATCCCTGTCTTTCTCTTTCAGCTTTAATTCTTTTGGCTACTGCTTTCATAATGTCCTTATAAGTTAATCGTCTCAATATGTATTGTGCGGATAAAACGACCGATAAATTTAGCGTTTTGACAAATATCCTCAGATATATCTTGCGGATCGTAATTGTCTTTGTTGTCAGAGTGTAATCTATATCCACCGCCAACTAGCTTTTGTATGCGTTTAATAAATAAGGCACCATCAATCGAAAAGGCATATATACCATCACCGCTATAAGCATTAACTTTGGTGTCTAAAAAGACAATGTCGCCTTTTCTTATTGTCGGCTCCATACTGTCGGTTGGTACGTTCACAAGACAAATACCGTCCGATGACTTTTTACCGACCAACTGAGCCATTCCTTCGTCTGTTAAGTATAGGCTTGAGATAATCTCTGGATAGTCTGAATTCTCAAATCCTGTCAATCCAGCGGCCAACCGGACATCGTAATAATCAATCTTATGTCTATGAGTTAAACCTTGCTCATCACTCAATAGATTTGCTTGATTATTGTTATAAATGTTATTTGCAGTAGTGATATTTACTGTTGAGCTAGATACCGTTTGTTTGTTTATGGTGGTATGCGCTCCACTAGATCTATCTAGATAATATTCAGGCATTCCGTAGTCTCGTTCTAATCTGCGTGCCGCTTTTTCTCCAAACGATGCTGTCTTACCTGTGATTAATTGAGATATAAAGCTTTTTTCTCTATCAGGCAATGGCTTATCAGCGTACCAATTTTTCAGGTTTTCACGTCTAATCTCCGCCATAGCTAATCTTGTTTCTTTCTTCATAAGCCCTCCTTAAGCCAATTTTATTTAGTCATTACTAAATAAGCAAAAACTAAATAACTTGACTATTTACTAAATATTGACTAAACTGTGTTTAGTTTTTACTAAATGCGAGATTTTTATGAGTTTAAAGACATATTTTTCAGATAAACCTCGTGGATTTCAGGCTGAATTCGCAAGAAAAATAGGCATTTCGCCATCTTTTTTATCGCAAATCATTTCAGGTAAATCAAAAGCGCCTCCATCCGTGGCGGTTGCTATTGAAAAAAACACAAAAAAGCAAGTTAAAAAATCTGAAATTCTGCCTGATGTTTACGGAATCTAATTTAACAAACTGCCAATAAAAGAAAACCATAAAAAAGTGGGAAAAATTATGACAATGAAACAAACCATTATCGAGATGATTGAGAAAGTACCAGGTGGCAAAAGTGCGGTAGCTGGCTTTCTAGGATTTACAGAAAGCGAGTTAAATAATCGCCTCTACCAAACAAAAGGGCAACGATTTAAAAACGAAGAATTAATTGCCGTTCAGCTCGAGTATGGCTGCACTGATTTTATCGAGGAGCTTTGCCGCAATGCTGGTGGACGATTTGTAAAAGATACCGATGTAGACAATCTAGATGCAGTGGAAATGGCAAATATCCAACTGCACGAATTGTCAGCCAGAGGCATGCTTTTTGGTGTGTTGGAAGAAACTTTAGAAGATGGCGAAATTACCCCAGAAGAAGAGGAGGTAATTAGAAAATTATTAAACAAACATTTAGCTGCGACACAACAATCAATCGAGTGTGTTATTGCGCTAAATAAACGGAAATAAAAAAACCTCTGCGGTAACAGAGGTCAGTAATCAATCAATACGTATAGGAGTATTAAAAGATGGAGCTATTATCACCGATGATGAGCAAAAATTCAAGTGTTTTGACAATGAGCAGTAGAGAGATTGCAGACTTGGTTGAATCTCGACACGATTCAGTAAAAAGAACCATTGAACGCTTACAAGACAAGGGATTAATTCAACTTACACCAATGGTGGAAGTTAAAAATCATCTAGGTCAAGTTGTCACAGAATACCAATTAATTAAACGTGACACCTATGTGGTGGTTGCTCAATTATCACCAGAATTCACAGCTCGATTAGTTGATCGCTGGCAAGAGTTAGAAAATCAACAAATGCCGCAAATCCCACAAACCTTATCAGAGGCTTTAAGACTTGCAGCAGACCAAGCGGAGCAAATCGAAAGACAAAACCTATTAATCGAGCAACAACGACCAAAAGTGGAATTTGTTCAACGTTACGTAGAGGCTGGCACAACAAAATCACTTCGTGAAACTGCCAAAATCCTAAAAGTTCCAGAAAGAGCGATGATTGATTGCTTAGTTGGTGACGGACTTTTATTCAGACAATCTGGAAACTTGCTGCCTTATCAAAAATACCACGTTAAAGGATTATTTGATGTAAAAACTGGCACAACAGAATACGGACACAATTACACACAAACACGAGTAACCAGTAAAGGCATTGAATATATCGCATCTCGTTATGCTTCGGAGTTGATGCAATGAGTGATTTTATCGTCAATTCATTCCAATTACCTAACTCAGTCATTGATGAGTTATTGGCTGATTTAACTGGCGCGGAATTGAAATGTTACTTATATGTTTTGAGAAAAACAAAGGGCTGGAACAAAGAAGAAGATGCTATTTCTGTTAGTCAGTTCATGAAAGTTACAGGGTTAAGTAATCGTAAAGTTATAGATGCCTGTGAGCGACTTGTTGAATTAGGTTTGCTTGAGCAAAAAATCGGATCAAACAAAATCAAAGTTTTCTCAGTAAAAGACTATAAAACATCAAGTAGTGAAGAAAGTTCACTAGTGAAGAAAGTTCATAGCGGTAGTGAAGAAAGTTCACTTTCAGTAGTGAAGAAAGTTCACACACAAAATAACAATATAAATAACACTACTAAAAATAACAATACTTCTTCGTCTGAAAAATTTTTCCAGACTGAGCAGAGAGTAAAAAAATATTCTTTCTCGCCTGATGATATGCGAGCTGCGGAATGGATTTTTGAGTTGTTAAAAAAATTAAATCCAGAATTCAAGGTTAAGAGCATGGATAGTTGGGCGAATTGCGTGAGATTGATGCGTGAGCGTGATGGTAGAACACATAGAGATATTTGTGAGCTTTTTCAGTGGGCTAATCAAGATCCGTTTTGGTCGTTGAATATTTTAAGTCCGTCAAGTCTGCGTGAAAAATGGATTCAGCTATCAATCAAAAAACAAGCGAGCGAGAGAAAACCACGCAGAACAACATTCCAAGAACGAAATTCAACCAACTGGGGAGCGCCTGAAAAAATGGCAGAGGTATTCTGATGAACCAATTAACAACGCAGCAAGCGAATTTTAAAGAAGTTCCAGAACAAGCTCGTCAGATGATAGATCGCATTTTCGCAAACTTGACTGCAAGCTGTCCGATTTTGTTAAACGTTAGCGGAGAACAGCTAGAAATCATTAAACAACAATGGATTTTAGGCTTTGCCGAGAATGGCATCAAAACGTTTGAACAGGTTAAGCGTGGAATGGCGGCAGCTAGAGCGAAAGCAAACGGATATTTGCCGAGTGTAGGCGAGTTCATTTCTTGGTGTAACAGTTACAACAATCACGAATTAGGATTACCAACACAAGACGAGTTAGAGGCTAGACTTCAAAAATACTTCGGTTACGCAAAAGAGCCTCATAACTTCAAATTCCGTTCAAGAGCAGAGTATTACTTGTTAAAAACAATCTATGACGGTTACGGCAAAAAGAAATGGGAAGATTGCCAAAGAGCCATGCCGAAAATCCTTGCCGAAGTAGTTGAAAAGGCTCGCACTGGCTTTGAGTTTCCGCAAATTCCAGAGTTGCTAGAGCAAAAGCCAAAAGTTATTCCGCCAGAAGTATCAAAAAACGGTTTAGCGAAAATCAAAGAAATTATGGGGATTGCGTAAATGACAGAACAAAAATTTGATAAAGACACATGGCGCACGCCTAAATATGTATTTAATTGGCTTGGACTTAAGCATGGTGCATTTGATATTGATGGGTGCGCAAGCGGTGAAAATGCTTTATGTAAAGAATATATCGATTCAGATTTTGATTTTTTAACTTGCTCTATGCGTGGATTTCAAAATTGCTGCGAAAAAGAAAATCTAAAAATTTATGTGAACCCGCCATATTCAAACGTAACGCCTTTTTTAATTCGAGCGAAAGAATTACGAGATGCATGTCATTTAGTCGTTATGTTGCTCAATAACGATAAATCAACACAGTGGTATCAAAAACATATTCACAACGTGGCAAATGAAGTGATTGATATTACAGGTGGCCGAATTGCATTTATTCATCCGATAACAGGCAAAGAAATTAAAGGCAACTCAAAAGGGCAAATGGTTGTAGTGTTTGATCCTGCAATGGAAGATTTTGTAATGCGTTCAGTTAGCCTTGATTTTATTAAAAAAGTCGGTGGCTACAATGGAAAGTAAAAAGCAATTCTTTCTACGCTCAAACCAAGTGCTGTCAAATTGTATTGAATTTATCAAAGAGCTGCCAACGGACGATAAAAGACCGTTGGTGGTAAAAATCCAACCGATGACACGTTCACTTGAGCAGAATTCAAAGTTACACGCATTACTAAGCGATATTAGCAAACAGTGCGAATTCAACGGACAAAAGCGAGACATCGACACTTGGAAAATGATTATGGTATCAGCTCATAAAATAGCAACAGGTGGTAAAGCTGAAATGGTAATCGGGCTTGAGGGTGAAGTAATCAATCTACGAGAAAGCACCGCACAAATGAGCGTACAGAGATTAGCAAGCTTAATAGAGTATGTTCAATCGTGGGCAGTGGAAAACGATGTAATTCTTAGTGATAGCTGGAGGCACTAAATGAGAGAAGAAATAGCTCTAGCGGTCATTCTTTTCGTAGTTGTGTTTGTGATTATTTTGCTTATTGAGGGTGCAGACGATGAATGAGAAAGAATTGAAGATTTTGATTATTGCTTATGCCTGTGTAGTTATCGGGACAATCTTAATTACCGGTAAATGGTGGTAGTTATGAACAAGAAACCTAAGGAAACCAAATGCAAAGTATGCGGTTGTTACTTTGTGAAAACAATAAGCTCAACGCAGAAAGTATGCTCACCTAAATGTGCGATTATCCTTTCCAAAGAGCAGGCTAGGAAGAAAAAAGAGAAACAAGACAAACAAGAGCGGTTAGAAACCAAGAAAAGAATGACCGCACTTAAACAGAAAATTAAAAGCCGCTCTGAGTGGCTAGATGATTTACAAAGCTTGGTGAATAAATTCATCCGCTTGAGAGATAAAAACGAGCCTTGTATATCCTGCGGCCGTCATCATCAAGGGCAATACCATGCAGGACACTATCGAAGTCGTGGAGCTTGTCCAGAATTAAGATTTAACGAGGACAATATACATAAACAATGTGCCCCTTGTAACAACCAAAAGAGCGGAAACGCCATAGAGTACAGAATAAATCTAGTTAAAAAGATTGGTATTGAGCGAGTGGAATTTTTAGAACGACAAGACCATCCGCCATTGAAATTATCAATCGATGAAATCAAAGAGCAAATTAAAATCTACAAGGCAAAAGTTAAGGAGCTTGAGAATGACTTATAGCGTTGAGCGTATCTTAGAAAAATGGGGCAACTGCTGGGGTCGTGACAGAATTGGCACAGAATATCCAAGCACTACAATTTCAATCCCTGTTCTACCGACAGCAAGAAAGGCTTATATCAAGTTCTTAACCGATGATGAGTGCTTAAAAATCGAAAAGCAAATAATGAACCTGCACGATGATGATTTATTGCAATATCAAATCCTAATGGCTCTATACATTCAACAGGCGAGCGAGAGAGAGATTTGTAACGCTCTTAATATCTCACCAGCCAAGATGTATCGGGAGCGTGCGCAAGGTGTTAGATTTTTAAAAGGTGCTTTCGTAGCCGCTAAAATTAAATTTATGTTCCTAGATTAAACAATATCCGAATAAGTCAAAAATGATTTATTCGGATTTTTATTTTGAGACGCACATCACAATATTTAAAGTTAATTTATAGTAAAGTTAGATCTCTTATTAAAACAATAAACAGGAGCCAAAAATGAAAAAATTATTATTAACTGGGTTAGCTTGCGCATTATTGGTAGGGTGTGCTCAAGAACCGTTAAAAAAACAAACATCTTCAGGAAAACCTGAGACTGAATTTCCAAACAAAACTGTAGATCAGGTTATTAATGGAATCACTGAATATTGCAATGACAAAGGATTTGTTGTTGAAGAACAAAATAAAAACTATGTAGTTTGCGCAAAAGAAGCTGAAGGAGCTCAAGGATTCTTTACTCAGCTTGCTATAGGTAATGCCTACTCAACTACTCCACAAAATAAATTAAGATTTTCAGTATCAAAAAAAGGAAATGGTTCTAAAGTTTGGGTAAATGCTTGGAGCGAAACTCAAATGGCTATGGGGCAAGTAAATAAAATGCCTTTTGAAGGTAATAAAGCACAAAATCAAATGCAAGATATGCTTGATCTTTTATTACCTCAATATGTAAATAAGCAATAAAATAAATATAAGCCCCTTGACACCCAAGGGGCTTTTTTATTAGTATGTGTTTCAAGGTCTCAAAAAGCCTTATGTTCAACGGTATTATTCACCCCGTCAGCGTGATTTTTTTGTATCTAAAATTTGAAAATTTTACCGCCATTATAAAATTCTCAAAGAATCAATGACCGACGGTGCGAGGAATACAATACCGAAAGGGAATAACTCCGCCTGATTGAACACAGGTTTTGAGCCGTTGGTCGCCCAATTATGGGTAAATTATCAATCCATCAAAAGGAAATGTTCAATGAAAACTCAATCCAAACTCTCTACATTCAACTTTGAATCAAATTCTATCCGCACTTTAGCCATTGATAATGAACCTTGGTTTGTTGCTAAGGACGTTTGCGATGCAATCGGTCTAACAAACTCTCGTATGTCTTTAATTGCGTTAGATGAAGATGAGAAGGGTGTAAGTTTAATTTACACCCCTAGCGGACAACAAGAAATGAATATTGTCAGCGAAAGCGGAATGTACACTTTGATCTTACGTTGCCGTGACGCAGTGAAAAAAGGATCTGTTCCACACCGCTTTAGAAAATGGGTAACAAGTGAAGTATTACCGCAAATTAGAAAAACTGGCTCTTACAGTAAAACCACAGTAGACCAACGAACAGGATTACGAAATGCAGTAAACATGTTGGTAAGCAAGAAAGGATTAATTTATTCCGATGCCTATCATTTAATTCATCAGCGCTTTAATGTGGAATCAATCGAAGATTTGACATTAGAACAATTACCTCAAGCGGTAGAGTATATTCATAAAATCGTGCTAGAGGGTGAATTGATTATCGAGGAAAAGAAAGAATTAAGTATGAATCTTAATTTAACTGAGAACGAACTTAAAGATTTAATCAATACTTGGATGGCATTTACGCATTTTTCCGATAGTGTTGGTTTCTTGTTACGAAAAATCCAACCAATTATTCACGGCAACCTTTATAGCTTGCCTGAATTTAATTTGAGATGGTGTAACAAGGTTATCCACGACACACAACCGATAATCAAAAGATTATTGGAGCGCCTTCCTTCATCGCAATTACTACATAACAGCAGAGTGCAGGTAAAACAACGTTGCGAAATGTAGAATACGCACCTCAAAAAGACCGCACTTTTGAAACATGATGTATTTTTTTTAAAAAAAGACAAAAAAACACTTGATTACTTGCAAGTAAAATTGTAGTATATAGTATAAGTTGCGGTTTTAGCGCATAGCGAACGCAAAATAAGTTTAGAAACAACCCCGATCGGAAACGGTCGGGGTTTTTTATTATCCAAACACCAAGCTCACGTTTAGGCGTGAGCTTTTTTATTGCCCCGCAAACAAACAGCGAGGTGGAGTATGAGAATGTTAAAAGACGCAGGGAATCAAAGTATTTTTTGGTCTGGCTTTGGCGCATTCTGGGCAATGTATTCATTCCAAGAATGGCTAGCTATTTTTGGTTTAATCATTGGTTTAATCAGTGGTCTCGTTAATATGTACGCCAAATGCCAAGAGGGCAAAGTAAGAGAGAACGAAGAACGCAGAGCGGAAGAAATGCATCGGGCGAGAATGAAACTATTAGAACAGGGGCTTGATGATGGTGTTAGGGAAGACTAGAAAAGCGCTTGGTGCTTGTTCCGTTATTGCTGTTATTGGGATTATGTATTCTCAATTTGGCGGAGAGCTAAGATTAAGCCCTGCCGGAGCAGAAATAATCGGTAATGCAGAGGGTTGTATGACTACCCCATATAAATGCCCTGCTGATGTGTTAACTGTTGGTATTGGCTCAACAGAATACTCTGGACAGAAGATAGAGCCTAACAAGAAATACACAAATGAAGAAATCGCATACCGATGGAAAAACGATATTAAACTTGCCGAATCATGCGTTGATAGATACGCCAATGGCAGAACACTACCACAATCTGTGTTTGATGCTATGGTATCTGTCACGTTTAATAATGGATGCGGTAATCTTAAAAGCTCAACAATGTTTCGATTAGTACGAAACGGTAATTATGTTGCTGGGTGTAATCAACTTCTGCGCTGGGTTTATGCTGATGGGCGAAAGCTACAAGGCTTGGTTAAGCGTAGAGAAAAGGAAAGAGCATTATGTTTAGCAGATTTAAAATCTACGCAATAGCAATCATCACATTAACTATTTTGGGCTTGTGCGGTTGGATTTGGCACCAATCAAAGAATATAGATGAACTAAGAGCCGAAAACCAAGTGCAAGCCCAAACCATTAAAAGCCAAGAGCAAGTTAATCAATCGCTAAAAGATACGATTGAAGTAGAGCGCCAAGCAGTAGAGCAACAGAGAGTAATCAATGATGAAATCAAACAAGCAACACAAGACAAAGTACAAATTGTCAGAAAGATTATTAAATCACAGCCTTGTTATAACACTCGCATCTATGACGATGCTATTGAGCGGTTGCACTAATAAGGTAACAACAAAGACGGAATATATTTATCCGCCTCAAGCATTTCTAACGCCTTGCGTGAAAACACCATTTACCGGCAATACATACGGTGAGGCGGTTGAACATTTGATTGTAGTTCAAGGTGAGCGCGATATGTGTGCGAGTCAAATCACTAATATTAATAAGTGGATTGAAAGCACAAAGAGCGGTAAATAATCTAAGGTTGATTTATTCTTTTGTGGTAGTAATATTTCATAAGTTAAAAGATTAATAGGAATAACAATGGAAGATAATAAACCACTCAACAATAAACAATCTAATGCACAATTCCACGACCTTGTTTGGCTATCCAGAGAGATGAATAAGAATTTCAATGTTGATGGAATCATCAGATTGATTGAAGATATTAATCTTGGTATTAAAGAGTTGAGCGCTAAGCATTAAATAAACAAAGTAAAGACTGCTAACACAGCGGTCTTTTTTTATTTCAGAGGTAAGACATGAAAATCGGTGATACTGTAAAACTCCGTAACGGAACATTATGCGAAGTAATCTACGAAACAAACTTCGGTAAATGGTTACTGGTTGAATTAACAGATACAGAAGAACCGCCATTCACTCACTGGCACAATCCTAACGGCACATTCTACGCTGACGATGAAAGCCAGTTAGATGTCATTAAGGTAATTAAATGATTGGCGGCGATGATAACTGTGGTTGAATAGATTGTGATTGTAAGGTTTACATCATAACGAAACAAACAAAGGCGAGTTAAATGGCTCGCCTTTTTTTATTGGTTGATTATGCCAGCAAGAATACCTAAAGCATGCAGAAAACAAGGTTGTAAGAATGCCACAATCAACAGTAATGGTTATTGTGATGAACATCAAGGTTGTGGTTGGCAGAGACATCAGAAAGGAAAGACATCGTCTCGGCGTGGTTATGGAGCTCAATGGCGAAAAATAAGAGCTGTCGTGTTAGTTCGCGATAACTATTTGTGCCAAGAATGTTTAAAGCAAGGTCTGTTTGTAACAGCTACAACTGTTGACCATATAACTCCTAAGGCTCACGGTGGTAGCGATGACCTAACTAATCTCCAAAGTCTGTGTGATTCATGCCATAAATTCAAAACAGCGCGAGAACGCTTGAAATAGTGTTTAAAGTGCGGTTGTTTTTGTAAGTGTAGGGGGGTGGTAAAATCTCTATAGGTTTTGCCTATCGAAACCGCCCACCTAACTCTATTTTTACAACCGCGAAATTAAAAATTTAGGGTAAACGCCAAATGACAGGAATAGCAACAACGCCGGGGCGAGGAAGAAAGCCCACTCCGACGAAAGTGAAAGAGCGTCGCGGCAACCCCGGTAAAAGAAAATTAAATAAAGACGAGCCTGAGTTCAGTCCGTTTAACGAAAACACCCCACCGCCATCTCAGCTTAATACTGATGGTAAAAAAATGTGGGCCTTTATTCTAAAAGAATTACTATCCCAAGGAGTTCTACTCCAAACCGATCTTGAAGTAGTGACAAACTATTGCATTGCATATCAGAATCGTAATCGTGCTTGTAAAGATGTTGAAAAATACGGCACATTTGTTGAGAACGGGAATGGTGGATTATCGAAAAATCCTGCTTTTACTGTTTTGAATGAAGCGTTGAAACAGATGACTACATTCGGAGCGTTGCTCGGACTTGACCCAAGCAGTCGACAACGATTGATTGGTAAGGTTGATGAGCAAAATCACAATCCATTCGCGGAGTTAATGCAATGACAGATAATGTAAAAAAGGCAATTAAGTATGCCAAAGATGTTATTGCTGGCAAAATTCCCGCTTGCCGATTTATTGTAAAAACCTGTCAGCAGTTCATTGATGATTTAGAAAATCAAAGCGCGGTTAAATTTCCTTATTATTTTGATGAAGTTAAGGCTGAAAAAGCATGCAAATTCATTCAATATTTGCCACACACAAAAGGCGAGTGGGCATCAAAACGACAAAATATAACGCTTGAACCTTGGCAACTCTTCATTATGGCAAATACTTTCGGATGGTTGCGTAAAAGCGACAATCTGCGTCGTTACCGTGAAGTTTATGTTGAAGTACCCCGCAAAAACGGTAAATCAGCTATTTCTGCAGGCGTCGGCTTGTATATGTTTTGTATGGACAATGAGTTTGGTGCAGAGGTTTATTCAGGCGCGACCACAGAAAAACAAGCATGGGAAGTTTTCCGTCCTGCTCGATTGATGTGTAAGAAAACCGATCTTCTTTGCTCGACTTTTGGTATTGAAGTTAATGCCTCTAACTTAAACCGTCCTGCTGATGGTTCTCGTTTTGAACCGCTTATTGGTTCACCTGGTGATGGTGCATCACCTAGTTGTGCGATAGTGGACGAATACCATGAGCATAAGAATGATGAGCTATATACCACAATGTTGACTGGTATGGGGGCGCGTAAACAACCGCTTATGTTTATTATTACGACTGCAGGTTATAACATCGAAGGTCCTTGTTACGACAAACGCAGAGAAGTAATTGAAAAATTATCCGGTGCAATTCCTAATGACGAGCTATTTGGGATCATCTATACAATTGATGAAGATGATGATTGGACAGATGAAAGCGTATTACGTAAAGCAAATCCAAACTTTGATGTGTCAGTGTATGGTGACTACCTAATTAGTCAGCAAAACAAAGCAATTAATAATGCACGTCTAACCAATACTTTCAAGACTAAACACTTGAATGTATGGGTGTCTGCGAAAGAAAGCTATTTCAACATGGTGAGCTGGGAAAACTGCAAGGATGAAACATTATCACTTGAAGATTTCCAAGGTGATGATGTTGTGCTTGGCCTTGATATGGCGCGTAAGCTTGATATGAACTCGCTTGTTAAAGTTTTTGCGCGGGTTATTGATGGTAAGCGGCATTATTATTGTATTGCTCCAGAATTCTTCGTTCCGGAAGATACTATCTATAACACAGATACCGCTTTAAAACGAGTGGTGGACAAATATCAAAAATGGGTAAACAGTGGACATTTGACTGCAACAGATGGTGCGGAAGTTGATTATCGAGAGATAGAAGAAGTCATCAAAGATACCAATCAAGAACATAGAGTTTCCTGTGTTGCAATTGACCCGCATGGAGCGATAGCAATCAGCCATAACTTAGCTGATGAAGGACTGAACCCTATAACCATTACACAAAACTACACCAACTTATCCGACCCAATGAAAGAATTGGAAGCGGCAATTGAATCAGGTCGTTTCCATCATGACGGTAATCCAATTATGACGTGGTGTATTGGTAACGTGGTTGGAAAGACGGTTCCAGGAAATGATGATGTCGTGCGGCCAATTAAAGAAATTCCAGAAAATAAAATAGACGGAGCGGTGGCTCTAATGATGGCAATCGGTCGCATTATGTTGAGCACTGATGATGAAAACTTTTTCCCGAATGAGGTATTAGAACTATGAGAACTGTCATTTTAGATCTTTTAGGTCTAACAGGCTTTGGCTTGATGTCTTATGGAGTGTATCTCAAATATGGGGCAGATATTGCATTAATTGGTAGTGGGGCATTATTACTGCTTTTAGCGATTTTGGCATCGAGAGGTAAACAATGATTTTTGATAGATTATTTAGCACTCGTTCACTGGAAAATCCAGCGGTGCCATTAAGTGCTGAATCAGCTTACGAAGAAATATTCGGAATGCAGCCGACTAAATCAGTTAGTCCTGATTTGGCAATGAAGTTATCTGCTGTTTATGCTTGCGTTTATGTGTTATCGAGTTCTGTCGCACAATTACCACTGCACGTTAAGTGTAAGAGCGGTGATAAAGTAGAAACAGTAAAAGATCATCCAGCATATTACCTTCTACATGATAGCCCTAACGCTTGGCAGACATCATATAAATTGCGTGAATACGCCCAAAGTTCTGTTTTGTTGTACGGAAATGCTTATATCCATATTGTTCGTAATAAAAACGGTGAAGTTGTCTCGCTTGAATCATTAGAGCCGTGGAAAGTGCAGTTGCTTAAAAACGGAAGTCGCTATGTTTACGCTTACTACGGTGACGATAAGACAATGAGCCTGTCTCCGGATGATGTTTTACACATCAAGTCACTAGGGCCATCAATAAAAACAGGTAAATCAGTAATCCAAACTCATGCCGAGACGATTGGTCTGGGGTTAGATGCTCGCAAATTTGCGAGCGGTTTCTTCGGTGGAAATGCTCGTCCTGCAGGTATTCTTTCGGTTAAGACGCCACTGAATAGCAATGCGTGGGAAAACTTTAAAAAGATGTGGCAAACCGCACAAGAAAAGCTGAGAAGTGACGAAAATAAAACAATATTACTTCCTGCCGAGCTTGATTATAAGGCTTTGACCGTGTCACCAGTCGATACCGAGCTTCTTTCGATGATGAAACTTAATCGTTCAGAGATTGCCGGTATTTTTAATGTTCCAGCACACATGATCAATGATTTGGAGAAAGCGACATTTTCCAACATATCAGAACAGACAATCCAGTTTATTCGATTCAGCGTGATGCCATGGGTGGTTAATTGGGAGCAAGAGTTAAACAGAAAAATCTTTACTGAAGCAGAGCGTAAAGCGGGTTACTTTGTGAAGTTTAATCTTGCAGGGATTATGCGTGGTACTGCAGGTGAGCGAGCAACGTTCTATCATGCGGCTATCACTGATGGTTGGATGTCGCGAAATGAAGCTCGTCAGCTTGAAGATATGAATCCGGTTGAAGGACTGGATGAAATGTTGGTTAGCGTGAATGCTGCAAAACAAGCAAATAATAAACAAACGGAGAACACAAATGAGTGATGTAGAAAAGCGCTCCTACGCAGGCGAAGTGCGAGCGGAAAGCCGAGATGATGAGCCTACGCACATTATCGGTTATGGTTCCGTGTTCAATACTATGTCTGAAGTAATGTGGGGTTTTCGCGAAATCATTATGCCAGGTGCATTTGATGATGTGCTTGAAGGTGATGTGCGCGGATTGTTTAATCACGACCCTAATTTCATTCTAGGGCGCAGTAAAGCTGGTACGTTGAGTCTATCAGTTGATGAAACTGGCCTTAAATACGATATTATCGCACCAGATAATCCAACTATTCGTGATTTAGTTATTTCACCGCTAAAACGTGGTGATATTACTCAATCATCCTTTTCGTTTAAGATCGCACGTAATGGAGATGAATGGTATGAGAATAATGATGGTGTAATTATCCGTGAAATTCACAAAATATCACGCCTTTATGATGTCAGTCCTGTGACTTATCCAGCTTACCAAGAAGCAAGCAGTACAGCTCGCTCACTTGAAGCGTGGAAGGAAGCGCGAGACTCAGGAACAATTGCTAAAGCGGTATCACAAAAAGCCGCACGTGAGCGATTCTTAAGCTTAATTAGCGCTAAATAAAAGTAATTTTTATCAATACGAGCCGCAATAATGCGGCTTTTTCATTTAAAGAAAGAGGAAAAATCATGGCTAAATTACATGAACTTCAAGAAAAACGTCGTAATATCGCGGCTCAAATGCGTCAATTGAATGATGAAATTGGCGAAAAAACATGGACTGAAGAACAACGCACTAAGTGGGATTCTATGAAATCCGAGTTAGGTGGTGTTGAATCACAAATTGAGCGCGAAGAATCATTACGATCAACCGATGCTTTATTTGTTGAAGAACAACGTCAAATTGAAACTGAATCAAAACCAGTTATTGATGTAGAAGTTAAACGTTCACAAGCATTTAATTCGTTCTTGCGTCGTGGCTTAGGTGAATTAAGTCAAGAAGAACGTCAAGTGATGGCGGAACTTCGCGCACAAGCGGCAGGCACGGACAATAAAGGTGGTTACACCGTACCTAAAGAAATGCAGGCTCGTATTGTCGAACAAATGAAAGCTTTTGGTGGTATCGCGAGCGTTGCTCAAATCCTTAACACTGCAGACGGTCGCGTTATTACTTGGGCGACTGCAAATGGCACCGCTGAAGAAGGTGAATTAATTGGTGAAAATGCTGCGGCAACTGAATTAGATACTGAATTTGGCACAGCTGAGCTTGGTGCAAAAAAACTCTCATCAAAAATCATTCGCGTATCAAACGAATTATTACAAGATTCAGGTGTGAATATCGAAGAGTATTTATCTCGTCGAATTGCAGAGCGTATTGGTCGTGCGGAAGCTAAATATCTTATCCAAGGTACTGGCGTTGGCTCACCTGCTCAACCTAAAGGCTTACAAACCGCAGTTACTGGTGTAACTCAAGCAGCAGCCGCTGCAGTGGCATGGCAAGATTTTAACGCATTGATCCACTCAGTAGATCCTGCCTATCGCAATGTTGGCAATACTCGCCTTGCTTTCAACGACAATACGTTAAAAACGTTGAAAGAAATGGTGGATGGACAAAAACGTCCATTATGGCTGCCTGATGTGGCTGGCGTAGCGCCTGCAACAATCTTAGGCCATCAATATGTGATTGACCAAGGCATCGAAGATATTGGTTCAGGTAAGAAATTTGCTTACTTCGGCGATTTCAGCCGTTTCATTATTCGTCGCGTGTCAGGTATGACATTACGTCGTTTAGTGGAACGTTACGCAGAGTTCGACCAAGTAGGTTTCTTAGCGTTCCATCGCTTTGACTGCGTACTCGAAGATGTGTCAGCAATTAAAGCATTAACAGGTAAATAATTAAAAGCGCGGTCAGAAATGGCCGCATTTTTTATTTGGGGGATGAATGGAAATCACACTAAACGAAATTAAGTTGCAATGTCGTATTGATAACGATGAGGAAGATGATTTGTTGTCTGCCTATTTAGTTTCAGCGAAGGCGATGGTTGAGAACCACACGAATAGAGTGCTTTTTAATACATTGTCCGAAGAAAAGCCGATTAATGCACAAGAAATCACTGGTGATTTAAAAATAGCTATATTAATGCTGATCGCTTACCTATATGAAAACCGTGGTGGATGGAACGAAGGGCAAGGTGTAACAAGCTTTGATTTACCTCCAACCGTTAAGGCCATCATTGAGCGTTATCGTTTTATATGTGTAGGTAATTAAGATGAACATAGGAAAGCTACGTCACAGAATTACCTTATTACGGCAAGTTAATGAAGTGAATGATTACGGTGCTAGTACTCAAACCTGGAAGATGGTAGCTACTGTTTGGGCTGATGTTAGACCATTATCAGGCCGAGAATACTTTTCTGCTCAGCAAGTGCAGTCAGAAATAACTACACAGATATGGCTACGTCATCTAGACGGTATTAAGCCGTCAATGAGGGTTAGGTTCGGTAAACGTTTTCTGGAAATTGTAGCCGTGCTTAACACCCAAGAACGCAACGTCTCTCTACAATTAATGTGTAAAGAGGTAGTTGATGGGTAATGTCAAGGTTGAGGGATTATCTCAAATTCACAAAGCTTTGAGTGAGCTTGGTCGTAAGGTCTCTAATAAGATTGCAGTTAAAGCGATGAGAGAGGGCGGAAAGATTGTGCGAGAACAAGCAAGACAAAATGCACCTGTTCTTTCCCAGAGTACGCCATATAGACGAGCTGGCACGCTCAAAAAAGCGATTAAAAGCAGCACTAAAGTCTTAAAAAACGGCAAAATCGGCACTGTAATTAGAGTTAAAGGACTTACGGCCAAGCAACGAGGGGTTTTTAAGGCGAAAAATGCGAGTAGCGGTGCTTACAATCCGAAAGATCCGTTTTACTGGCGTTTTGTTGAGTTCGGCACTTCAAAAATGCCAGCCAAGCCATTCCTAAGACCAGCATTTGAGCAGACCAAAGAAAAGGCTGCGACAGAAATCATCACAACACTTAAACGTGGAATTGAAGAAGAGGCAGGGAAATGATTCAGCAAGATTTATTCAAAGCATTAGCTCCGCTTGTTGAAAATCGGTGTTTTTATGGGTTTATTCCCGATACAAACAAGAAATTCCCAGTCATCGTCTATCAATTCATCAATATTTCGCCAAATTCTGCTCTGGAAGATGGTGATTTAGATGATTTTATGGTGCAAATCGACATTTACAGCCCAAATCCAGATGATGTAATGGCGCTAAGAAAGCCGATATTTAGTGCGTTAGAGCAAAAATTTGACTATGCGGAGCGTAGTAATGACCTGTCAGACTATGAGCCTGATACAAAACTACACCGCAGAACAATCAATTACCAAATTGCTTATGGAGAATAACAATGGCAACACAAACAACCCCTTTCCAAGGGAGTAAATTTTACTTTGGCGTTGGATTTGAAACAGAAAAAGCTATTACAGCTTGCACTGTTACACCAAATGCAACAATTACTGTGGCGAATAACGGATTTAAAACTGGGGACTACATTAGCATCACTGGTTTAGGCGCTGCGATTGATGGTTTTTATCCTGTAAAATCAGTAGCCACAGATGTGGTTACTTTAGCTGACGAAGTGGATTGGGAAAGTTTTGACAAACCAACCGATTTCACTAAGGCTAAGGTTACTAAAATTAAATTATCAAACAACTTTTGTGCTATCACAAGTATTAGCTTTGATGGTGGTACTCGCAACAAAGAGGATATCACTACAATGTGTTCGAAAGGTTCTGAATATCAATCAAACGAGTTAGAACTCGGAACAATTAAGCTTGATTTTTACTTTTCCCCAGCTACGACAATTCAGCAGGATTTGCGTAAAAAACACAGAAGTGGTGAAACGTTCCCTTGGTTAATGGTCTTTATGAATAAACAAGGCTCGGTGTATGGCTCTGGATTTGCTCAAAGCGTTAGTTTTGATGGCGAAGTTAAAGGCAAGCTTAAAGGTAGCATCACCATTGAGAACACAAAACTAGAAAATTACCTACCAGCAACAGCATAACCAATAAGACCGAGAGTTAATCCTCTCGGTTTTCTTTTTCTAAGGCGGAACGAATGAATTTAAGAGATAAACTTTTATCACACAAGCCAAAAGTTAAACCAGTAGAGATTTTAGGCGATACCTATTACATCCGTGAATTTACCGTTGGCGAGATTAACAAAGCCTTATATGGACAACAGCAAGAATTAGTACGCATTGCTGAAAGTCAAGGCATTACGCTTGATTTTAGCGATGAAGATACCCTAACTGAGCAATTAGCCAAAGTTTACGACAAACACAAATTAACTCGCACAATCGCAATGCGTTTATGTGATGAGCGCGGTGAAAACCTATTCAATGCCGAAGATGAAAACGACTTAGAGGCATTATCTCAACTTGATAAAGCTGTCATTGAGCAACTTAACCAAGCCATTATGGACGGTGAACCAAAAAACTCACCAGCCGAAGAAAGTTCCAAATAAACCTGTCACTTTCTCTCGGCAAGACGCTAGAAGAAATTGAGCATATGCCTGAAAGTCATTTACAGGAATATCGCCTATTTTACGAAGAACAACCGTTCGGATTGTGGCGTGATGATTATCGCTCTGCTCAAATTTCGCACGTTTTGGCGATGGTTAATCGTGATCCGAAAGGCAAACAGCCAGAGCTTTCAGACTTTATGCCTTTTTACAAAGAGAAGAAAGAAGAAGAGTTTGATGACGGTTCAGCCGAATACTTGGCAAATAGATAACTGGAGTAGAAATGGCAGGCTTATTAGGACACTTAGGAATCCAGCTTGAGTTAGATCAGGTTAAATTCCAAAGTGGTATCAATAACGCACAAGGCAGAGTCAAACGCTTTACCGATACCACTACAAAACAATTAAGTAATATTGAGCGGTCAATGAATTCGCTCAATCGTGTATCTGCGAACCTTTTCAAAGCTGGCATAGCTGGTTTTGGTGTAAGTCAATTAAAAGGTTTTGCCGATGGATACACTGAAATTCAAAACAAACTGCGATTGGTCGAAAGTGCATCAATCAGCAGCTCAAAAGGTTTAAACAATGTTTTTGACATTGCATTAAAGACTAACCAAAGCATTAATGCAACTTCCGGAGTTTATCAGCGATTTGCTCAAAATGCCGAAACATTAAAGATTAGTCAGGCACAGATTGCTAGTTTAACCGAAACAGTATCTAAAGCTGTTGCGGTATCTGGTGCAAGTGCCGGTGCAGCGGATGCAGCATTGACACAGTTCGGGCAAGCATTAGGGAGTGGGATTCTTCGTGGTGATGAATTTAACTCTGTAATGGAGCAAACTCCAGCATTGGCGAAAGCGATTGCGACTGGTTTAGGCGTTACCACTGGCGAACTTCGCAACATGGCGAAAGAGGGCAAGCTAACAATGGACGTTCTTGTTCCGGCGTTAGAGCGAGCAAAAGAATCCGTTGACGACCAGTTTAACACTCGAATCCTTACTATTTCGGCAGCATTTGAAAATCTAAACACATCAGCAATCAAATGGATTGGTGAATTAGATAAGTCAACAGGAGCAAGCGAGGCATTTGCTAAAGCTATTAACGAAATCGCCAATCACTTAACTATTGTGGCGAGCCTTGCGGCAGGTGCAGGTGTGATTTGGAGCGTTGGAAAAATCCGCACTTGGATTGCAGCGAGTATTCAAGCCTCTGCTGCTATGTCAGCACAAGCGGCTGCAACGAGAAATCTATCTGCTGCACAACAAGCATTAACCTCAACAGGCAAAGGTTTAGGCGGTGCATTAGGTTTTGTTGGTGGCCCACTTGGCTTATTAACTCTAGGCTTATCTGCTGGCGTTGGTGTATTCCTTGATTACCAGCAAAAAACCGAAGCCGCTAGACAAGAGCTGTTATCCTTTGCTGATAGTTTAGATGTAACGACTGGTAAATTAGCCAATACATCAGCCGCAGTCCTTGACGGAATGAAAGCCAAGTTAGAGCAATCCATTACCGCACAAAAGGATGAAATTAAGCGATTAGAAGAAGAGTATGAGAAGCTCAATAGAATAATCGAGCAAGGCAAACAAATCGCACAGCAAAGCGGAAAAGCGGAAGATTCAGCGTATTTGAGTTCGTTGGCAAAAGCAACGCAAGATTTGGCGATTAAAAAAGCCGAATTAGCAAAAGCAAACGAGAAACTGACTAAATCAGAAGATGATTTGAAAACAATCATCGGTCAAGTTCCTGTCGCTGAATTTCACGATAAATTAAGAAGCCTGTTGCCAACGCTGGACACTTCCAAAGTCAGCATTGATTCAATCGGTTTTTCTCTTGATGATTTAAACCGCATTTTCCCAAGTGCGGAAAGCGGTGCGGCATCCATTACAAGTGCGGTCGAGCGAATGGGTGCGATGGCTGTCTTGGTAGCGAGCCAGTTTAATGCTCTAGGTTTTAGCGTTCAAAGTGCTTTAAGTGATAAGGCGACTAAGCTAATCGAACGAAACAATCGCCAAATCGCAATCAACAAAGAGACCGACCCAGCCAAGAAACGCAAGTTACAAGGGGAGGATTATGCGTCAACTCAAGGCTTTGAAGTTGGCTCTGCAGAACATAAAGAGGTTGCCGCAAACTACGAAAAACTGCTCGAGTCACAAAACATTGGTAAAAGCGCCAGAGGCGGTTCATCAAGAAAATCAAAAGTAAGCAAATCTTCTGGCGGTTCTAAAGTTGATTATGTGAAACAGTACACTGACCAACTTAGCGAAATGGAACGCAGACTTTCAGAAATCCGAGCAAATGCTCAAGATATTTCTGTTTTCGGTCAAGTCAGCCAGTATCAAGAGTTAAACAAAATCACTCAAGACATCGCAGCAAATGGTGAGAAATACGCTCATTTTGGCGCAGATGGTTTTGCTAAACTTAAAGATATGGCGGCTCAAATTGATGCAGCACAACAAAGCGTAGCTATCGCACAGTTTACTTATGATAACGGTGAAAAGCTGCGAGAAATGCAATTTGAGCTTGAACTACTTGGTAAAACAAGAAAAGAGCAAGAATTAATCCGATACAATCATCAATTAGATATTGACGCAGCTCGCCTGAAAGTTGGAATGTCGCAAGAGAATATTGCTAAGCTTGATGAAGAAATCGCAAAACTAAAAGAGCGTATGGCGGTTATTAAAGAAACCGAAAATCAACGGAAATCAAATCCAATCGCAGGGATTAAAGATGGAATAAATCAAATCCAAGATAGTTTTGGCGATATGGCTGCGAATATGTCGCAGGTTACTCAAAATGCCTTTAACGGTATGGCTGACGCTTTAACTGATTTTGTGATGACTGGTAAAGCAGATTTCCGTTCCCTTGCGCAATCAATTTTGAGAGACCTCTCATCAATGATTATCAAAATGATGATTTTTAACTCATTGAAAGCGGCTTTTGGTGGTACTGCATTTGGTAATTTCTTGGGATTTTCTGGCGGTGGTTACGTTGGTGGGTATGCTAGTGGTGGTTACACTGGTGATGGTGGCAAATATCAGCCGGCAGGCGTTGTCCATCGTGGCGAATACGTTATTACCAAAGAGGCGACATCACGATTAGGGATTGGTTTCCTAAATCACCTTAATTATGGTCGTGGATATGCCACAGGTGGAGCAGTAGGCTCTATCCCATCAACCGGCTATAAGCCTATGGCAGGTGGAAGCATATCCGTTAAGGTAATTAATAATGGCGAGCCAGTTAACGCAAGCGTTGAGCAAAGACAACGAAATGGCGAAACTGAAATTACAGTAGAGTTAATCCGTCAGATAGCACGAACTGAAACTAACGGTATTATTTCAAATAATATGCGTTCTGGTGGCGTGTTTGCTTAGGGGTAAATATGGAAACATTTAAATGGTGCGTTAGACCAGAATTTCAGATTGATAGCGAGCCGAAAGTGAACTCTATTGAATTTGGCGATGGGTACACTCAACGCCAATTGCATGGGATTAATAGTTTACTCCGTTCTTACTCCGTTGAGGTTAAGGTTAAAAACAAAGACCGTCTAGAAGTGGATGAATTCTTTAAAAGACACAAAGGAATTCATCCTTTTTTATTTAAAGACCCATTCACAGGAAAAAATATCAAGGTTATTTGTAGTAAATGGCCTGCGAAGATGGGCTTAAACTTCACGGAGTTTACTTGTAGTTTTGTTGAGGCGCCATAAAAGCATTATAATGTGGCTATCATCAAATAGTGAGGTCAAAAATGACAGATATAAAAGAAATAAGTCCAGAAGTCGTTAAAGAAAGAGTAAAACTTTATGAGCAAGCTTTTGGCGTTAAAGTTAGGGAGGTTGACGATATTGTTATTAATGACAAGGTGAGAGATGTTTTTCGTTACTATATGGATTTTGCATTCTGTTTAAAAGATAGTGATGAAAATTTTGATTTAGCCATTAAGCAATTCATCCACGCAATCAATCAACCTAGTCCTAGAGATCAATTTTTTGAACCTTTAGCTTTCCTGAGAATTGTTTATGAGTGGGATATATTTGATATGCAGTTTGAATACCTGTCAGGTACATGTCAAAGCGAGTTCTTAGACGAGCTAGAGAAAGTCATATAACAGAAATTAAATAAACCGCACTTAGAGAAATCTTAGTGCGGTTTTTTATTGGAGCAAATAATGCCGCAAGCAATTAGCAATCAATTTAAGTTAGACCTTGCCAAGCTAGAGCAGAACGCTCTGATTGAGCTGTTTGAAGTGGATTTAAGAAGTTTGAGAGATGATAACGGTATAAGTGGTGAGCTTTACCGATTTTATGCTGGAACTAATGAAAAATCACAACCCATTGTATGGCAAGGAAAGACTTATCAGCCGTTTGGTGTTAAAGCAGATGGATTTGAGTTATCAGGTAACGGGCCAAGTAACAGACCAACATTAACGATTGGGAATGTAGATGGATTTATTACCGCACTATGTAACCGGTTCGATCAGTGTTTGGGTGGCATAGTTAGACGAAGATTAGTCTATATGCACTACCTTGATGCGGTAAATTTCGAGGGCGGCAATAAGCAAGCTGACCCGTCACAGGAAGCGTTGAGTTATTTCTTGATTGAGCAATTATCTTCACTCAATCGAAGTGTGGCTCAATTTACTCTAGCCCTACCATCTGAAACAGATAACGCTTTAATCGGTGCAAGAATGATTACAACGACTTGTAGTTGGTTATATCGTAGCGTTGAGTGCGGTTATACAGGACGAGCGGTAGCGGACGAAAAAGACCAACCGACAACAGACCCACAAAAGGATAAGTGTAGTGGATTACTAACTGGCTGCAAGCTAAGAAACAACACGCACAACTACGGTGGATTTGTCAGCGTTGATAAGCTGGGGTAAGCGATGGACGGAAAGTTACACAATGAAATAATCCACTACTCAAAATCAAAAGAACCACAGGAAAGCTGTGGTTTTGTTGTTTTAGTGGACGGTGAAAAAGTTTTTATACCTTGTAAAAACATGGCGGAAGATAAGGAAAATCACTTTGAGATTACGCCAGAAGATTACATCAATGCATCAGAAAAAGGCGAGATTGTGGCATTGGTTCACTCACACCCACAAGGCGAGCCGAAACTCTCTCAATCAGATTTACAAACACAACTATATAGCCAATTAGATTTTTGGTTAGTTTGTAATGAACAAATCCATATCTTTCCGAAAATCACATTTTTAATCGGTCGTGAGTTTAAACACGGTGAAATGGACTGTTACACGCTATTCAGAGATTTTTACCGGTTATCTGGTCGTGAATTTCCTGATTTCGAACGGCAAGAATACTGGTGGGAAGATGGCTTTAACCTCTACTTAGACAATATGGAAAAGCACGGATTTGAGCAAGTAAGTGAACCTCAAATTGGTGATGTGATTTTAATTAGCATAGGTTCTGATGTGCCAAATCACGCCGCTGTTTATGTAGGCGAGCAGATGGTTCTTCATCACGCACCAAAACGATTATCTAAGCGAGATTTGTACGATGGTTATTGGCTCAAACACACGCACAGTATTTGGAGATACAGAGAATGGTCAACGTTAGATTTTACGGTTCCCTTAAGCAGTTTGGATCTGAATTTAATTTAGACTGCAAGACACCTGCCGAAGTAGTACACGCTCTAACAAGTCAGATCCCAAAGCTCAGACAATTCATTCAGCAAGGATTATTTACTGTAAGGGTTGGGCGAGAGTATCTAGATAATCGCTATCTTGAGCAAGGCTTAAGCCAAAAGCTAAAAGATGACACAACCGTCCACTTCACTCCAACACTAAAAGGCTCAAAGCGTGGCGGATTGTTTGGCGTGATTGCCGGCGCGGCAATCGTTGCAGGTGCTTTAGCGTTAGGCCCGCTTGGACTTGGTGTTCTCGGCTCAACCTCTGCGATGATGATTGGTGGATTGGGTGCGTCAATGTTACTTGGCGGTGTAGCTCAAATGCTCACAAAAATGCCAACAATGAGAGGCGTAACGCCAACAGGGGCGGTAAAGCCAGAAAAAGGCAAGCAAGAAGAAAAACAACAATCAACAAGCTTTTCAAACCTATCAAATATGGTGGCGCAAGGTAAATCTATGCCGCTCGCTTACGGGTTAATTAGAACTGGCACGCTTGTAATATCTCAAGGTGTTGAGACTATGGATGTTGAGAGAAATCCAATCTCATCTGTTGTAGATAATTCAAATAAACCAGCAGAAGGTAATGCTGGAAATAATAACACTGGAATTGCTGACAAGAATAGATACCGAGACAAATCAGGGAAACTCTATCCTTGGATAGCAGCGTGGGAGGATGACAATGGGTAAAGGTAGCAGAAGAGGTGGTGGTAGTCCTAGCCCTGCGGTTAATACTGATGCTAACACCGGAAGCGGTGCAGGTAGCGTACATACACCAGTAGAGGCAAAGGAAACAAGCCGGAGCAAACAGTTAATCAAAATCATTGAAGTTATCTCTGAGGGCGAGGTAGCTGGTTTAGCGGACGGCATGAAGTCTGTTTACCTGGATAATACACCAGTTCAAAATAAAAATGGCTCGTTCAACTTCAATAATGTGTCATTACAAGGTCGAATTGGCGGACAGGTCCAAGATGTACTTAGTGGATTTAGCGCATCGGAAAAAGAAGTATCTGTATCGGCACAGGTGCGAAGAAACCTGCCCATAACAAGGACAATTACAGACAGCAAAGTCTCTAGATTAAGATTTACTATTGGTGTTCAAGCTCTTTCTAAAATGGAGGATAACGGGGATATTAATGGGTCACAGGTAAAACTTTTAATTACCGTAGGCAGTAAATCATACCCTGTAACTATCTCCGGGAAATACAGCTCTCAATACTTACAACAGCACACATTCGGAAATCTGCCGCCTGTTCCATTCACTATCAAGGTTGAGCGATTGACAGAAGATAGCAACTCTCAAAGACTTCAAAATAACACATTATGGTCTAGTTACACGGAAGTTATTGATACAGTATTCACCTATCCAAACACCGCATTAGTTGGTGTTAAGTTTGACTCTGAGTATTTCAGTAACCTCCCAACACGAACCTACGACATTATGGGGATTAAGGTCAAAATCCCTAGCAACTACAATCCTAGAACAAGACAATATTCGGGCGTTTGGGATGGTACATTTAAGATAGATTGGACAGATAATCCTGCTTGGGTTTTGTTTGATATTGTAACAAATAAGCGTTACGGATTGGGTAATAGACTAGGTGAATTTGGAGCGGATAAATGGACTTTATACCAAGTTGCTCAATATTGCGACCAGCTAGTTCCTGATGGTTTCGGCGGTAAAGAGCCTAGATTTACCTGTAATGCATGGCTAACAGAGCAACGCTCTGCGTATGATGTGATTAATGACATTTGCTCAATCTTTCGAGCAATGCCTGTCTGGAACGGTCAGCAATTAACCGTAATAATGGATCGCCCTTACGATCCAGTCTGGACATACACAAACGCAAACGTAGAGAACGGGGAGTTCAATTACACATTTTCAGCTAAGAAAGCTCGCCACAATGCTATTCAGGTTGAGTATGTTGATAAAAATAGTTCATACGAAAGAATGATTGAGTATGTCTCTGACGATGATTCTATTCGCAAAAACGGGCTAAACGTTAAGAAAATAACTGCCTTTGGTTGCACCTCTAGAGGTCAAGCGCACCGCACCGGCCTATGGTTACTGCAAACCGAAAAACTAGAAACTAAAACAGTCACCTTTACCGTTGGCACAGAGGGCCTAATGCACGTGCCGGGCGATATTATCAAAGTTGCCGACACGTATTACGCAGGCACAAACATTGGTGGGCGAGTTTTATCGGTTAATGGTAAAAAAGTCACCTTAGACCGAGAAATATCCGTTAATGGTAATAGCTATTTTAGCTACATCAATGCTCAAGCCAGACATCAAGACATTAAGATTATCTCTGCTAAAGGTGCGGAAGTTACCTTAGACCAAACTCCAACAGGATTGGAAGCTTATGGCGTGTGGTCGCTATCTACTCAACAGATAACAAGCCAATTATTTAAGGCCCTATCTGTTAAAGAGGAAGAAAAAGGCAAATATACCATTACAGCCTTACAGCACGAACCACAGAAAGAGGCTATTGTTGATAACGGTGCGAAGTTTGAACCTAGAGCAACTTCAATTCTAAGCGTTCCGCAGATTAGTAATATCAATGTCAATGTTAATCAAGACGGTAGCGTTAGTTTCTCTACCGACATCACAGGTGGTGATAAGCTTGTTAAATACGACATCAAAATCTACAAAGATGGTGCTTTATATGATGTTCGCTTAGGCCAATCATCGCCTAATGTTAGCTTTGATGACTTTGAGAACGGTGAGTACACTGTTGTTATTCAGGTTAAGAGCGAGAGCGGACAGCTATTAAGCGAGCGAGTTCAAACGTTCACAATTGATAAACCGCCGGCACCGACAGGCGTAAGAGTTACTGGTGGACTAGGCAATATCACAATCGAATGGGATTGGATTAATGATGCCACAGCGACAGAGATTTACGTTAGCGAAACTGACGATATTAAAACCGCCAGACTGCTGGCTAAAGTAAATTCTAGAGTTTACACGCACGAAGTCGGAGCTAATCAGGTTAGATACTATTGGCTAAGACACGCTAGAGGCGTTAACGTTGGTCCATTTAATCAGATGACTGGTATTCGTGGCGAAAGCTCGGTTGATATTGATGCAGAGTTAGAGGTTTTAAACAAAAAACTCTCTCAAAACATCGTTGATGAAGTAATCGACACAGCATTGCCGGCCAGAAATCTTGACTTAATCAAAACGGTTAATGGTTTAAATACTGACGAATATCAAGGACATAAACAGGTTTATAACACCGCAGACGGCAAGTTATACACATGGAACGGCAGTAAATACCTTGAGAATGGTATTGATGCAAGTGGTATCCGCATTAAAACAACGCAATTAGTCGGCACTTTACAAGCCGACCAAATTGGCGCTAATACAATCGGAGCTGGTGCGTTACAAGCTGGAGCGGTGCGAGCTGAACATATGGCAGTAGGGCAGATTACTGCTGACAAAATGGCTATTGGGCTTGGCGGAAATCTATTATACAACCCAATATTTGACAATAACGGTTATGGTTGGTTCGGATTTGGTGCGACTGGTGGTGATTGGGCTGGATGTCCAGTACCGTCGGCGTTTGAGCGTACGTATAATAAAAACCAGTATTACCCCAAAGGCGAGAAAAACGAAGCTTGGAGGCTAATCGCAATTAACGGTACATCACAGCAGTTTAATACCCTTATAGATAAAGGCGCTTGGCTTGATGTATCAAGACAATTTGTGAATGTGGTGGCTAACAAGTGGTATATAGCAAGCGTTTATGTTGGAGGTTATAACTGTGCTGGCGAGCTAGTCATAGAAAGTTATGATGCGGACGGATTAAGTTATCAAGGACTTTTAGCACTATCAATGACTGCCGGCGATGAAAATATCCACAATAAACCATCTAACTTCATATCGGCTCACAGTGGATGGTTTCAGGACGGATTGAGCCAAAACGCAGGGCGAGCCTTTGTCAAGTTTAAAGCTCCAACAACTGGGAAAATACTACTCTTAATAAGGGTTAATCATTTCTCAAGAGATAAAACTCACGCAGCTTACTACGTATCTCGTCCAATGCTTGAGGAATGTACAGAGTACACAACTCAACCAAGCCCGTGGCAAAATGCAGGTGTAACCGCTATTCATGGTGGCTCGATTGTCACCAAATCAATCACCGCTCAACAAATGGCGGCGAATAGTATCACTGCTAATGAGATTGCGGCCGGTGCGGTAGCAGCTAAACATATTGCTGTTGGTAGTATTGGAGCTGACCATATTGCTACACGGTCGCTAACCTCCGATAAGCTTAATGTAAATAGCCTCTCCGCTATCAGCTCAGATATAGGACGGATTACAGCAGGCTCAATCACAGGGGCAAGTATTAGTGGTAATAACATCAATGGTAATAATATCTCTGGTGGTAGCATTACAGGTACGACAATCACTGGTACGAATATCAATGGTAACAACATATCAGGCGGCACAATCACGGGTACAACAATCAGCGGTACAACCGTAAACGGTGGTTCTGTTAGAGGTTCGGTAATCGAGGGTGGCACGATACGAGGTGCGAGATTAGAGGGTGTAACTGGTAAATTTACGGGAGCGCTTGAGGTTAATCAGTTGATTGGTGGTAATCTGTGTGAGGTGTTTGTGGCTAATGTTCGTATAAGCAGTCTTGGCTCACAAAATGACAGAACAAATTTCTACTCCACAACTATCCACATCAACCCATCACCAGTTAAACGTATCGTTTTTATTGTTAATTCTGACGTTAGTTTTATCGTTAATGCTAACGAGCGAAAGGAGTACTATTACTCTAAAACTTCTAAAGGCAATCATCCTCCAGAGATTTTCGACTTTAGCGGCGGCAACCCTAAAATATGCGTAACAGCCTATGCTGTATCAGATTCAAGAACAATCTATCAATAAGAGGCACAAATATGACAACATTTAATAAAATCTTAAACCCAATGTATTCGGCTATTGCCGCATACTCCAAGCAGGAAGATGGCTCAATCAACGCCAAGTATGTATTAGGCACTGGCGAAGATAGTGACGGTTCAGTGACTAACTTCACACCTATCATCTCGGATTATAAATGGATTGATGCAGTAGCAGCTAAAGAGCTAATGAGTAAACCATTAACCAAAGATGATATTGGCAAAACCACAGAGCAAATTGATTTAGAGCGAATCTATGCTTATCTGAAAGAAAACGGTCAAATCGTAATCTAATCAACCTTAACTAAACCAACCGCACTTTGAGCAATCATCGTGCGGTTTTTTATTTGGAGCAAAAATGGAAAACATTGAGCTAGAGACAGTGCGTGGTGATGATGATGGGTGGACGTTTGAAATCCTAGAAGATGGCGAGCAGAAAAGCGATTTAACTGGTAGCAAGTTTGATATGTGGATTGAGCCGAAAAAAGGCGAGATTATCAAGCTATCAAACGAAACAGGTGAGATTACTGTAAGCGAGAATCTAGTAACAGTTACATTGTCACACGACAAAACTCTCGGTGCGAAATGGGAGACTGCAAGCTGGGATTTACAGTGTACAAGTCCGCAAGGATTAGTGAGAACACTTGCAGGTGGTGAATTCACGCTTATCCACGATGTAACGGAGGCGAGATGATTATTAGATTAGTTAAACGCTCAAGACCTAACATCAAGGTTAAAGTGCGTTTAATAAAAGAGATTGGAGCGAAAAAGGAAAAACTCCCAACGCTTGAAGAATTAAAAACTCACTATCAACTAGGAGCTTTATAGTGGCACAACAAACAGTAGCAGAATTACTCAATAGTTTTGCCGAATATCTTGGCGCTCAAGATAAGTCAATTATTGCATTGATTGAGCAAAAGATTACACAGCTAAAATCTGACTTATTAGGTGGCGATGTAGCGGCTGATTTGGACACGCTACGAGAATTAGCCGATGCGGTACGAAATCTTAAATCTGGCGAAACAATGCCAGAAAAATTAATTCAAAAAATTACAGAATTTAAATCTAGTCTTGATGGCGTTGTCGAAAAAATGACAGCTTTGGAAAATCTAGATTTAAAAGCAGCGTATGAAAAAGGCAAATTAGGTCAATAGGAGGAAATATGGCTAATTTTGGAAGTAAAAACGAGATATTCGCATATTTAGTAGGCAAAGATATTGCTGAGATTAAAGCGAAAATTGAAGGTATTGGCACAACTAGTGGTGGATTAGATGTGTTAAAAGTCGTCGTTCCTGCTGCAACAGAGGAAGATGTTAATAATAGCGTCATCGCAGACGTTAATCTTCCAGATGAATTTAAAAATTCACTCGTTCTTGTCGAGAGCTACGGTTCATACAACGCAACAATCATGCGTGATACTGCTTCATTTCAAGTGGATACAATCGAAAGTGAGCATTTTATCATCAAGCTAACTGACTTCAAAAATCCAAAAGAGACAGTTCGTGCGACAATTAAAAAAACTAGTGTTGCGAGCGACGCTTAATTAATCTAGAAGTTCAGCAACTTCTTCCATGTTCGGGGCATAGTAAACATTCTGAAGAATCCTAATGTCTTTATGCCCTGATATTTTCGCAAGGGTCATCACATCGACTTTTTTAGCCAATCTTGTCAAAGCCTCTCGTCTGGTGTCGTGGAAATGCAAATATTCTCGATTAACCGCTTTCTTAAGCTTTCTAAACGTTGCATCTAGAATATTAGACTTCACCTGAAAGCAAGTATCACCTTGCTCAACCTCATCTCTTAGCCTTTCCAATATCCTTACCGCATTTTTTGAAAGCGGAACAGTGCGAGAAGAGCCATTTTTAGTCATTGGCAAATAAGCTGTCTTTCTTTCTAGGTTTACATTATCCCAAGTTAATCCGCATATCTCACCAGCTCTCATCGCAGTTTCAACAGCAAATAGCACTGCCGCACCTGTGCGAGCCTTAGCGGTTTTCAAGCTCTCATTATATCCACTAATCTTGACAATCTCGTCTATATCTTCTTGTGTAAACCTTTGAGTTCTTGGCTTGCTTGCTTGTGGCTGTTGCAATCCAGTCATAGGGGAGTTTTGAATATATCCCCAACGCTCAACGGCAACCTTGAAGATATGCCCGATGGTAGATAACTCCCTGCGAACACTTTCACCTTTAACGGTTTCTAATCGCTCTTTAATCCACAACTCTAAATCTTGGCGAGTAACATCGGATATATACTTATCTGTGATGGGATGGCGCAGAAAACGAGTTAGGCGGTTGAATTCGTGCTTTTCGCCTCGTTTTGTTGGCGTAACCTCATTCAAATAACGCTTAATCACGTCAGAAAATAGAGTTTCTGGCTGCATGCCATTAGCTATTAACTCTAATTTCTTTTCTTCTTCCGCCCCCCAGAGGATAGCTTCTGTCTTTGTTGAGCAGGTTTTGGATTTTCTTTTGCCGTCTCGATAGACTTCTACGCGCCATCTATCACCACGTTTTCTAACTGTTGCCACTTTATTTAATCTCTAAACGTAAAAACTCGCCAAAAATTAAACCGCTTGGCGTAATTTTGGCGTAATGAACACATAAAAATATATAAAAATACATAAAAAATGGCAATACTGGATAAGATTAAAAGAGTAGAGAAGTGTTGTTTAAGTATTGTAAAGTATTGATTTTATTAATAGAAAAGCAGAAAAGAAAAATCCTCGTTCATTGAACGAGGATTATAATGTGGTGCCTAGGGTC
>FLSC01483030.1_pt1 | contig 47607 bp, 30 predicted proteins | sample 1550561 | NCBI WGS metagenome assembly FLSC01 (sample SAMEA4031775, study PRJEB14383) | metagenome | biome: human; feature: oral; material: saliva | place: Philippines | collected 2014 | reverse complement strand
GGGATGCGGCGACCTTCGACACAGTCACCAGTGCGGTGTAGAGAGTGTCGAATGCGTCGGTGTCTTCGTTGAAGAAGCGCTCGCGGGAGCGGCGCACGTACCAGTTGGTCAGTGCGTCGGCGTACTGGCGCAGGGATTCGCAGGCGTTCCAGATGTCGTAGGAGTCCATCGCTGCGGTGACCTGCTCGATGAGTTCGCGGGTCTTGCCGAGGATGAAGCGGTCCATCACGTGCTGCGAGTCGTACTTGAGCTTTGCGCTGTAGCCTTCGCCGTTGTTGGCGGCGTTAGCGTACAGGGCGAAGAAGTGGTAGACGTTCCACAGCGGCAGCATGACCTGGCGAACGCCCTCGCGGATGCCCTGCTCGGTCACGATCAGGTTGCCGCCGCGCAGGATCGGGGAGGACATCAGGAACCAGCGCATTGCGTCGGAGCCGTCGCGGTCGAGGACCTCGGAGACGTCCGGGTAGTTGCGCAGGGACTTGGACATCTTCTGACCGTCCGAGCCGAGCACAATACCGTGGCTGATGACGTTCTTGAACGCGGGGCGGTCGAAGAGCGCGGTCGCCAGAACGTGCAGCACGTAGAACCAGCCGCGGGTCTGACCGATGTACTCGACGATGAAGTCTGCCGGGTAGTGGTTCTCGAACCATTCCTGGTTCTCGAAGGGGTAGTGCACCTGCGCGTAGGGCATGGAGCCGGAGTCGAACCAGACGTCGAGCACGTCTTCCACGCGGCGCATGGTGGACTTGCCGGTCGGGTCGTCCGGGTTCGGGCGGGTCAGCTCGTCAATGTACGGGCGGTGCAGGTCGGGTTCGCCGTCCTTGTTCAGGGGCAGGCGGCCGAAGTCTGCCTTGAGCTCTTCGAGGGAGCCGTACACGTCCATGCGCGGGTAGTTCGGGTCGTCCGAAACCCACACGGGGATCGGGGAGCCCCAGAAGCGGTTACGCGAGATGGACCAGTCGCGTGCGTTCTCAACCCACTTGCCGAACTGGCCGTACTTCACGTTTTCCGGGATCCAGTTGATCTGCTTATTCAGCTCGTACATGCGGTCCTTGAAGTCGGTGACCTTCACGTACCAGGAGGTGATTGCACGGTAAATGAGCGGGGTGCGGCAGCGCCAGCAGTGCGGGTAGGAGTGCACGTAGGACTTCTCGCGGATCAGCACATCGTCTGCCTTGAGGGCGTTGATGATGGTGCGGTTCGCGTCGAATGCCTGCACGCCTGCAATCTCAGCCAGAGCGGTAGAGCCGGAGGCGGTGGGCTCGGCGAAGAGGTTCAGGAACTTTGCGCCTTCGTCGAGGGAGAGGATCACGGGGATGCCGTAGCCTTCACAGACCTTCTGGTCGTCTTCACCGTAGGCGGGTGCCTGGTGGACGATGCCGGTACCGTCACCGGTGGTGACGTAGTCGGCGACGAGGATCTGCCAGGAGGTTTCGGTGCCCCACTTTTCGGTGTCTGCGAAGTAGTCCCAGAGCGGGGTGTAGCGCACGTGCTCGAGCTGGGAGCCGGTGTAGCGTGCGGTGACGGCTGCGGCTGCGTCCTGTTCGGGCTGGTCGCCTTCGTAGCCGAGGTCCTTGGCGTAGGAGCCGAGCAGCTCGGAGGCGATCAGGAAGGAGCGGCCCTCGAACTTACCTGCGCCGGGTACGACGGAGTATTCAATCTCGGGTCCAACGGCGAGCGCCTGGTTGGTGGGCAGGGTCCAGGGGGTGGTGGTCCATGCGAGTGCTTCGACGCCGTCGAGTTCTGCAGCGACCTTCTCGTCAGCGCCGAGGGCGGTGTCTGCGGTGAGGCGGAATGCAACGGTGACGGTCTGGTCCTGGCGGTCCTTGTACACGTCGTCGTCCATGCGCAGCTCGTGGTTGGAGAGGGGGGTCTCGTCCTTCCAGCAGTAGGGCAGCACGCGGAAACCCTGGTAGGTCAGGCCCTTGTCGTAGAGGCGCTTGAACGCCCAGATGACGGACTCCATGTACTCGACGTTCAGAGTCTTGTAGTCGTTTTCGAAGTCGACCCAGCGTGCCTGGCGGGTGACGTACTTTTCCCACTCGTTGGTGTACTTGAGCACGGATGCGCGGGCAGCGTCGTTGAAGTTGTCGATGCCCATTTCGAGGATTTCGCGCTTGTCGGTCATGCCGAGCTGCTTCATTGCCTCGAGTTCTGCGGGCAGGCCGTGGGTGTCCCAGCCGAAGCGGCGTTCTACCTTGTGGCCGCGCTGAGTCTGGTAGCGTGCGACGAGGTCCTTGGCGTAGCCGGTGAGCAGGTGGCCGTAGTGGGGCAGGCCGTTAGCGAAGGGAGGGCCGTCGTAGAAGACGAATTCGTTTTCGCCGTTTTCGCCTGCGGGGCGGTTCTCGACGGATGCGGCGAAGGTGTTGTCCTTCTTCCAGTAGTCGAGGACTGCTTCTTCAAGTGCGGGGAACTTAGGCGATGCGGTGACGCCGCTTCCTGCGGCTTCGAAGGCGCTCGCCTTGGGGTATACATGGGACATGTGTTTGTGCGCCCTTATCTGTTGTTCTCAACGCTGAGAGGTTGGGGCGACAGGGCACGTAGCACTCGTCGTCCGCACCGTTTCAGCGGGTGAGGATTGACATGACGGGTGCAAGGACGCCTGGGCATCGCTGACCGGTCCGGGCTGTGCCGGGGGCAGGATGCGGCGCGGTACCACCTTGCTTACTGATTTAACAGCTCAACGCACCGAACCCTCCCGGGGCTACGGGGTGCCGCGGCGTATGTCCGCGATACCTAGCCACCGGAAGAGCGGCGCGTTGGGCGGGTATCAGTCGCTTATTACAGCTATATCGGGCTTAACCGTCCGGTTCTACTGGGACTACATCTCTTCCGCTAAGACACCCTCGCCGCAGCGATTGGCGGGTGTCCGCAGGTGCGGTCCGTTCTTCCGAATTGCTCGCCGGTGATGGCCGGGTCGTTGCAAACACTAATAGTTTATGTGGCTTTTGTGTCTGTATGCAACCCCGCGGGGTGTGGGTTTGAACAGCACTTTTCTGATGCGCCAATGCTGGGGGCGCAAAACAGAATGGTTCTTCGTTCGGCGATATTTAGAGCGAGTAGGGGGTTTAAGGGGTCTTACTCTACCCCGCACTCGGGCGTGTTTAAGGATGTATGTTTTTACATTTCTTGCGTGTTGCTTTAAGTGGGTTTCGATTTTTTCAGGGGAACCTGCGAGATTACCCCCAGTGCAACCACAAGATATGGGGTGAACACCGATGTAATTCCACTAGATATTCACCCCTACAAGTTTTCTCCCCCTCGACATTCCGTGTGGGAACCGATTTTTCTGAATTTTCCAGCAGTGCATAGTGGGTGAATAGAGTGCATATTTGGGGATTGTCGAGCGGGTTTTCCCTTGGGAATCGGGTGTTTCTTCTGAAGTATTGAAGGCTTCCTCGCGGGCAGGAGGTTGATCCAGCCACCCCCTCTCCCCCATCTTTTGCAAACACCGAGGTGCGGCTCTTTTATTTTTCGAGTCATAAATATGACTGAAATCACTTAATCCGACATGCACACACTCCCCTCACCAGGTACTCCTCTTCCTCAAATAGCTCCCCATCAATAGGGTGTGATCGCAATACTTTACAGTGATTGATATCTTGAGCAGTCTATAGACTCACAGAGATTACTAAGGTGTCTTTTCGTGCATTTTGAACTCAAAATAGTCTAAAATGAATCGTGCAACACATCAATGATGATTCGATAGCATCCCCCCTCTCACCGGGGCGTGACCGCAGCAGTCTCAAAGATGAGTTCACCGCGTATCCGTTCGCTCCACCAGCAGCATGTACGCACCCGAGGTCACTTCCGGATGTGGACTGAAACCGCGGCATCTACCCGAAGTTTTCACCCCTTTCACGACCTCACCCAACACGCCATACAACCACGCACCCGCCGCCGGGTGCCCCGAGCCCACCTCGGGAATAATCAAGGAGTTCACCGATGCTCTCACCCTCTTCAAGCACCCGTTCCACCGCTTCCCGCCTTATGAGCCGCCGCGCCCTACTGCTCGGTGGCGCGGCAACCCTCATGGCTGGTTGCGCCTCCGATATTCGCCCGCTGAGCGAAGAAGCAAAAGCTAAGGTAGGCTCCCCCACCCCTTCCGCGAGCGCGACCGCTTCTGCGTCTAGTTCACCGTCTGCTTCGGCGACCGCATCAGCAAGCGCTAAGAGCAGCTCATCCAGCGCGGCACGCGTACCCGTATCTGAGGATGCGCTTGTCGAGGGCTGGAAAAAGTACCCCGGCCCTCTGAAGCTGACCGGCGAATACATGGGCGAGTACCAGCCCGCAACGGATTCTTCCCCGGCAAAGAACGTACCTAAGCCCCTCAAGGATGTTCCGCACCGTGAAGAACCGACCTTCCAGGGCGCCTACGAGACGTTGCGTGCCTACTACAGCGCCCAGATCGCCGCACTCAAGGATGGCCACTATGCAGATCAGGCGATTGAGCTGACCTACCCTGCAGACAAGAGCGCCATCGACGAGGTTAAAGCAGTCAAGGAACTGTATGAGCAGAACGGCTGGTACATGGACTTCACGTGCAGCATTTCCATGCGGAATACTGAGCCTCGAACCGCCCTGAAGAACGGTGACGGCTACGTAGAAATCATGATGGACGCCAAGTATTCTGCCACCGCTATCCATCAGCCGGACGGCACCGAACGCAAGATACCGGCGATTACTCAGGTAGCCATTCCGCACGTGATGCTCTACACCGAGGGTAAGTGGTGGCGAATCGGCAACGACTATCTGAACGAGCGTCTGAATGGCGGCAAGGGCTCTTCCGCCTCTTCTGGCTCCGGAGGTTCCAGTTCTGCCGGTTCTAGCGGTTCTTCGTCCTCGGGTCGCGGCTCCACTAAGGTCTAGCCCTGCAGAGGCATACTACTCCTCCCCGGTCTTATCTCCGGTTGAGAGTAGCCCCGTCTTATCAGTCCAATAGCCCATAACCCAAAGTCGTTGAGGCACAGTCACCCCTGCATCTCACCGACTTTGGGTTATTGTGTTTTAAAGACAATGTCCAGGGTTTTTTGACGAAGTTTTAAAACCAGTCTTCTATAGTAAGAAGTGGATACTTCATACCGCCGCAGTTCACGCTCCGGCACACCCGTATCCCGGTACACCCTTTGTACCGCGCACCATACAAGAACGATGAGGCGGATCCTTTCGTACGCATCACAGCGTTGTGAAGCGAGCTACCTCAATCAACCACTTTCAGGAGATACCATGTCCTTCCGGCCGAGTGCACACGCCAACCTCTCTGCTAACGACCGAAACGGATTGACCCGCCGCACCGTTCTTTTTGGCGGTCTGACCGCCGGTGCTTTGGCTCTAGCCGGATGCGCTTTCAACAAAGATATTCGCCCCACCGGTACCGGCGATACTTTCTCCGGCTCCCCGAGCGCCTCCGCATCCCCCTCGGCTTCGGCTTCGGCTTCGCCTTCTGAGTCCGCCTCGGCTTCGGCATCCGCCTCTGCTTCGTCGTCGTCTTCGTCCTCGTCCAGCCGTACCACCGCGAAGATTATTCCGTCCGACGAGTTCATGAAGGACTATAAGAAGTACATTGGCGACGTCAAGTACGAGTACAAGCCCGCCATTGCGCACTATGTTGAGCCGACCGACACCTCCCCCGCGAAGAATGTTCCGATCCCGGTCATTGATACGGTGGCTCAGCGTACCGTCTCCCTCGAAGGCGCTTACAAGACCCTGGCTGCTTACCAGAGCGCGTACATTGCCGCGATGTACAACGGCGACCTGCAGTACCTCAAGGGTCTGGTCCACGGCGCTGACAGCGGCCTGGTCAACAACCTGAAGGCTATTGCTAAGCTCTACGCCGCGGGCGGTTGGACTAAGGACTACGAGAGCAAGCTGAGCATCCGTGACGATAAGGACGGGAAGGCTCTTGCCTCTTCCGATTTGGCTGTTGTGGCGTTCCCCTGCCGGGATGTTGTCAAGGAATACACCATCTACCAGAAGGGCACGGGTGAGCCTCAGAAGGCAAGCACCCTGGATGTCGTGATCTACGTGGTGTACGCCGAGGGCAAGTGGCGCGTAACCAGCCGCGAGTACTTCGTATCCCAGTACAGCGACCAATTCCGCAAGGTCTTTGAGGGTCCCTCCTCATCGGCTTCGGCAAGCAAGTCCAGCGGCTCCGGCAGCTCTAGCTCCGGTAGTAGCAACGACTTCAAGATCTAGGCTCTGAGACTCTAGGCTCTGGGGCTCTAGAATCTGAGAGCAACACCCCTGACAAAGCGGGGCGGGTATCAACTGATATCCGCCCCGCTTTCGTATGTTTTTGTGCCGCTGTTTTTATGCCGCAGCGTTTCCCTGCGCTGCCCGGCGTTCCCGGCGCGGCAATATGACCCAGTGCAACAATACAACTCGGCACAGCAACAGCCCCGCTCCTCGGCAACTAGGAAAACCAAGGATGCGGGGCTGCGCAATATTATCTAACGCACCGTACTATCTAATGCACAGTGCTATCTAGCGCACCGCCTCTAGGAGGTGGAACGCTCACGCAGACGCTCGTGAACCTCGCTCACAAAGCGGTTCTGATTATCGCGAGCATAATGCACGACCTCACCGATGACGGTAATAGCCGGCGCCTTGACCGATGCGCAATCCACCTGAGCGTTCTCAAGGGTCGTGACAGTCACGCGCTCCTTCTCAGAGAAACCGTTCTCGATGGTTGCCAGCGGCGTGTCAGCCTCAATCCCACGAGAGAGCAGAGACGCCACCGTATCGGGCAGGGTACGAACGCCCATCAGCAGCACCACGGTGCCCTGGGCGCGCAGGGTCGCCTCAACAGCCGACACTTCGGTCTCCGACAGGCCGGAGTGACCAGAAATGACGGTGAAAATCGAGGACACCTTACGCAGGGTCACCGGAATAGCCGCACGCGCAGGAACCGCAATAGCGCTGGTAATGCCGGGGATAACCTCAGCCTCCAGGCCGGCGGCGATGCACGCATCCAGCTCTTCAGCGCCGCGACCGTACACGTACGGGTCGCCGCCCTTCAAACGCACCACGGTCTTACCCGAGAGCGCATAATCAATCATGAGCTGCTGAATGCGGGACTGCGGAACAGCGTGCTTACCGGGAACCTTGCCCACATCAACGATGAGGGCGTTCGGTGCGTACTCGCCGTACTCTTGCGGGGCGAGGTGATCCAGAAGGACCACGTCAGCCTCGCTCAGGGCACGTGCCGCACGCAGGGTCAGCAGGTCAGCGGCACCGGGGCCGCCACCCACAATGTAGACCTTGCCGGGGTTCTCAGCGGGCTCGCCGGGCAGAAGAATGCCGCGTTCCGTCACGCTATCGTCCAGGGTGTGCCCGGGCGCCCCGCCCGCGAGCACCTCGTCAATAGTGGCGAACTCGCGGGGCGGGAACGGAGGAATCTTCGGGCACATACTATGCTGCCGGGACCGGGTTGAGGTCACTGGGCTTACCCACGGGAATCTTGGCACCGGTCAGCAGGACGGTGTTGGACTCGCCAGCTTCTGCCGCCGCAATTTCCTCGGGGGTTGCGGGGCGAATCTGCTCGCGCTCCAGCACGTACAGGTGCGAACCCTCGTCGCTGCCGTTGGGCTCGTTGATGAAGGCACGGAAGCGGCGCAGGCGGCGCTCGTCCTTCAGGGTTGCTGCCCACTCGTCCTCGTAGGAGTCCACGTGACGCTGCATGTCGCGCTCCAGGTCCTCGCACACGCCCAGGGAGTCCTCAATGAGGACGGACTGCAGGTGTGCCAGACCGTCGCCGTGCTCCTCATCCAGGTCCTCAAGCCAGCGAGCGGTACGCTGCAGCTTGTCTGCGGTGCGGATGTAGTACATCAGGTAGCGGTCAATGTAGCGGATGATGTCCTCGCTGGAAGCGTCCTTGACGAAGAGGCGACCGTGAGCGGGGTTTGCACCACCGTTACCACCCAGGTACAGGTTCCAGCCGTTGGTGGTTGCGATCAGACCAACGTCCTTGCCCTGTGCTTCAGCACATTCACGGTTACAACCGGAAACACCGAACTTGAACTTGTGCGGGGAACGCAGACCGCGGTAACGGTTCTCCAGCTGGATTGCCATGCCGGTGGAGTCCTGAACACCGAAGCGGCACCAGGTCGAACCCATGCAGGACTTCACGTTACGCAGGGACTTACCGTATGCCTGACCGGACTCGAAGCCGGCATCCACCAGGCGCTCCCAAATGTAGGGCAGCTGCTCCAGGCGAGCACCGAACATACCGATACGCTGCGCACCGGTAATCTTCACGTACAGGCCAAACTCGTCAGCGACCTCTGCAATAACAGCCAGCTTCTTAGCGGGGATCTCACCTGCGGGAATACGCGGAACGACGGAGTAGGTACCGTTCTTCTGCATGTTCGCCAGTGCACGGTCGTTGGTCTCCTGAATACCACCGCGACCTGCGTCCAGGACGTAGGAGTTGCGGAAGGAGGAGAGGATCGACGCAACGGTCGGCTTACAGATTGCACAGCCGTCGCCACCGCGACCGAAGCGTGCCAGCACGGAGTCGAAGTCGTCCAGGTTGGTCAGGCGCACAGCCTCAGCCAGCTCTGCACGGGAGAAGTCGAAGTGCTCACACAGTGCCTTGGAGACGGTCAGACCCATCTTCTTCATCTGCTGTTCCAGAGTCTTCTGCAGCATCGGCACACAGGAACCACACTGGGTACCCGCGGTGGTGCAGGACTTCAGGGATGCAACATCGTGGTTGCCGTCTACGATTGCCTCACGGACAGCACCGAAGCTGATGTTGTTGCAGGAACACAGGATTGCGTCGTCGGGCAATTCGGTGTCGGGGATGCCGTCGCCGCCGCCAGCTGCGGTCAGGTAGACGTTCGGCTCAGCGGGCAGTTCGCGACCGAGCAGGGGCTTGAGGGAGTCGAAGGGAGCGGTGTCACCGACGAACACGCCACCGAGCAGGGTCTTTGCGTCGCCGCTGGTCACGATCTTCTGGTACATGCCGCGTGCGGGGTCTGCGAACAGAACCTCGAGGCAGCCCTCGGTGGTGCCGCGGCGGTCACCGAAGCCAGCCACCTGAACGCCGGAGAACTTCAGCTTGGTTGCGATGTCGAACTCTTCAACCTGAGCTTCTTCGTTGTCGTTGAGCAGGTTAGCTGCCACAGCGTCAGCCATAGCGTTAGCCGGTGCGACCAGACCCCAGGTGCGGCCCAGCACGCAGGCAACCTCACCGATAGCCCAAATGTGCTCATCGGAGGAGTGGCATGCGTCGTTGACGAGAATACCGCCGCGCTCACCCAGTGCCAGGTCAGCCTCGCGTGCCAGCTCGTCGTTGGGGCGAATACCGGCACCGAAGACCACCATGTCGGCGGGCAGGGTGCGGATTTCTGCGTCCTCGGAGGGAGAGTCTGCGATGGAGACGGAGACGACGTTGCCGTCAGCATCCTTGTTGATGCCGGAGATGTACACGCCGGTCTCAATATCAATGCCGGTTGCCTTAATCTGGGCGTTCACGGCGTAACCGCCGCCCTGGTCAACCTCAACGGACAGCAACCAGGGAGCCACGTCCAGGATGGTGGGCTCTGCGCCCAGGTCCTTCAGACCCTCAGCTGCTTCGAGGCCGAGCAGACCGCCACCGACGACGATACCGCGGGGTGCGCGGCCGAGGGTGTCCTGCAGGCGCTTGACTTCGGAGACCATGTTCTTCACGTCATCGATGGTGCGGAAGACGTGTGCGGCATCCGAGTTAAGAATGGGGATGCGAACCGCGCGGGAACCGGTTGCGAAGACCAGCACGTCGTAGGGGTACTCGTTGCCCTCGGTGTCAGTGACAACGCGGCGGGTGCGGTCAAGCTTCTCTGCGTGGCAGTTGTTGACCAGGTTGATGTTCTCTGCATTCCACAGTTCGGGGTCACCGAGGGTCAGGTCCTTCTCGGTGTCCTTGAAAATCTGCTCGATAGCAACGCGGTCGTAGGGGATGTAGGGCTCATCGTTGAGGACGGTGATGGTGTCCGCTGCGCGACCGGCAGCTTCAGCGCCTTCGTGGTACGCGCGTACAAAACGCCACGCAGCCGGGCCTGCGCCGACAACGAGAATGTTGCGGGGGGTGTGCGACATGGATTTTCCTTCCTAGTTGTAATGCAGGTAGTTCATGGCACTTATCTACCCTCAGCGTGCGACTGGACCGTGCCCGGCGTTGGAACTCCTAGTTTCCGTACCGTTGGGCTCGTATCTGATGCGTACCGAGTAGTTGGAGCGCCCGCTTCTTTAGAATGCATCTGAAAATTACGAAACATTTTTGTGTGGGATTATGTTGTTTTTTCAGGCAGTCAAAAGGCGTTTTAAACTACGACTTTTATCGTACACGCTAGCGCGGGGTTGAAGTATCGAAAATCCGCATTTTTTGGGAAAATTTTCCAAAAAAATCCGCGGAATACCGGGCTAGAATAGGGTATTCTTACCTTATCTAGACTTAATTTAGGTAAGGCTAATCTATAAAATTCAAGGTCATCTTTTAGGGTAAAAATAACCTTTAGCACCCTCCGCGCGCCCCATTTCCAAATGTGGGTTTCATAAGGTAAACTCCAAACAAAGAACACACGAATCGCTATTGTGTCCTGCACCCCGCGCGGCGCAGACCACCACTTCGAAAGGAAACCCCCATGGCTGAGAACTGGGTACGCATCTGCGCCGAATCTGACCTCGAAGAAAACTGGGGTGAAGTCGCCCTGGTCGACGGCTACCAGTACGCCATCTACAAGACCAAGCACGGCATCTTCGCCAGCGACCACCTCGACCCGCACAGCCAGGCGCTGGTCCTCGCACGCGGCATCGTCGGCGAAAAGAACGGCAACCCCACCATCACCTCCCCCCTCTACAAGGAGGTCTACGACCTGACCACCGGCGAGTGCCTCTCTGACCCCTCCTACTCCATCAAGGTCTACCCCGTAGAGGTCCGTGACGGCGACGTCTACCTCAAGACCGCCTAAACGTTCAGCCACCTACGGCTACTCAAACACAGCAACACAAAAACCTCGGGACCATGACGTCCCGAGGTTTTTGTATGCGCTTTCAGAAGCCCCGATGAGGCGGGGCAAACAGCGAACGCGCTAGGCGGCATCCAGCTGGGCGATAGCCGCATCCATGCGGTCAATAAAGCACTCCGCCACCACGGCAGCAGAAGCGCCACCCTGCGCGTTCACCAGCGGCGCGGCAACCTTCACCGGCACACCGGTCGACTCAGCATCACGGCGCATCTTACCGGCGAAGAACCCCTCCGCCAGCAGGTAGGTCGCAGCGAACTTAGGCTGATATTCGGCAACAACCTCGTGGAACTTCGGATCAATAGCGGCAACGAAGCCGTGATGCACCGGAACGTGCAACTCCTCAGCCAGCAACTCAGCCGCGCGGCTCATGTCCGCACGACCATCAGGGCGGGAAGAACCGGCAGCACCCTGAACCACAGGGCCGTCGCCGGGAGTCCAGCCAGCTTCCTCCAAACGGGCGCGGGTCAGCGTGGCAAGGCGCGCATCCGGCCCCAGAGACTCACCAATGCTGATACGCTCAATGCCGCTATTGCGTGCGGCACGGCGCAAATCCACCTGAGTGTGGAAGCCGGTCGACAGCAGAATCGGCACAATCACGCAGGGCTCATCATTGGGCAGGGAGGCTGCGGCATCATCAACGCTGGGAGATTCCACATCCACATATGCGGCGTGGACACGGTACTCCACACCGTCGTTACGCTGAGCAAGCAGGAACTTAATCTGCTCACGAATCAGCGTGATAGCCTCGCGACCGGCGACCGAGTCGGTGCCGTGCGAGGTTGCGATTACATTCAGAATAGTCATATTTCCATTGTATGAAAGGAACACCCCGCTTCCCTACTCATGAACACGAGTAACGAAGCGGGGTGTTGCGCGAAGGCTAAATCTTAGCTCTTGCGGCGGCGTGCCACAACCAGTGCGGTACCTGCAGCCAGGGTGATAGCACCAGCTGCAGCGGCGAACATAGCGCCGGATGCGCCGGTCTGAGCCAGCTTCGAGGAGGAGCTACCGGAGGTCGAGGAGCTACCTGCGGAAGAACCACCACCGAGGGAGGAACCACCGAGGGAGGAACCACCGTTGGAACCGCTCACACCCAAGTTGTCGGATGCGCCGGAACCAGCGTCAGAATCACCGTTGGAGCCGCCCTTGTGGCCGGCAGTGTTCTGGTCGGCGGTGCTGCTCTCAGAAGCGGAAGCACTCGCGGAAGCGGAGGCACTCGAAGATGCCGACTCGCTCGCCGATGCGCTGCTGGAGCTGCTTGCGGAGCTCGACGCGCTCGCAGAAACACTCGAAGAAGCAGACGCGCTAGCGGATGCCGATGCGGACGCCGATGCGGACACGGTCGCCGAGGGGGTCACGGCGGGAACGCTCGGAACCGCGGTCGGGGATGCGCTCACCGATGCGCTCGGGGTTGCAGAAGCGCTCGGGGCGACAGAAGGCGCCACGGACGCGGTCGGCAGAGACGGCGAGGTGGGCGCCTCCGAAGGCACTGCGGTGGGTTCTGCGGTCACGCTGGGCTCAGCGGTTGCAGAGGGTGCCACGGTAGGCTCAGCGCTTGCAGAAGGCTCAGCAGTCGGTTCTGCGGTCGCAGTGGGCTCAGCCGTTACCGAAGGCTCCGCGGTAGGCTCAGCGCTTGCAGAAGGCGTCACGGTGGGTTCTGCAGTTGCAGAGGGTGCCACGGTAGGCTCCGCGGTGGGAGCAACGGTCGGCTCAGCAGACTTAGTGGGCTCCGCGGTGGGGGCAACAGTCGGCTCAGCGGTAGGTGCCACGGTCGGAGCAACGGTCGGCTCAGCAGACTTGGTCGGCTCGGGTGCCTTAGTCGGTTCCGGTGCCTTGGTCGGCTCAGGAGCCGGTGCCGAGTTCACTGCCAGACGGTTCAGCCACAGCTGATCCTCGTAGGTGTTCGGGTTCTCGAAGCTGGTCGGGTAGATAATATCGCCGTTGGGCAGTTCGAGAGCGTTGTAGCCGCCGCTCTTGTCGGTCTTGCGCATCGAGGAGAGCACCACCTCGTTCACCTTGTTCAGGGTGTCATCCATGAACACCAGGCGGGAGCCGGATGCGTCCACCACGACCACGTTACCCGCGCGGGTCAGGAACATGGTGGCGACCTCGGTCTTCTCGAAGCCCTCAAGGGTTGAGGACTCGCGGACCACGCTGAAAGTGCCGTTCTCGTACTTGAGGACCTGGACCTTGCCGCCGGACCAGTTGTTCCAACGGTAAATGTAGCCCTTGGGGCTGACCAGGGTCGAGGACAGGGTGGTGGTGTAGCCCTCGGGCGAGGAGTTCGGCACCAGGGACACGCCGTTGCTGCTCAGGTGCAGCAGGTGGCCCTTCTGGACCACTTTTTCGCCAGACGCATCGTAGATGGAGGTCGACGGCGCGTACACGAAGCTACCGTCGGGCAGCGGCGCGAGGGTCACGGTGTTGTTGGAGAACGAGTCGCCGTAGTACTCGTCGAGCGAGTAGGCGTTCACAACCTGCGGGTCGATGGAGTCGGGCTTCGGCAGAGCCTGCGAGGTTGCCTTACCGGATGCGTCAATAATGGTCAGCTTGCCGCCGCCCTGGCCGTCAATGCTGAGGATGCCCCAGGTGTTGTTGGCGGGGTTGTAGCCGATCGCCTTGACGGTGGTGGCGCCGAGCTCTGCGTCGGAGTAGATACCGGAGGAGACGAGCTTACCCTCAGCGGTCACGGTGTACAGCTCGGGCTTGTTGCTTTCGCTGCCGATGACGAGCATGCGGTTGCCGTCAGCGTCCACAGCGAAAACGCCCTTGATTGCCTTCAGAACACCGGTGTCGGTCATCTTCAGGTTGGAGCTGTTCAGCACGGTGTAGGTGGTGTCGCCACTGAAGCTCGGAGGTGCCACGTGCACGATGTGGTTCTGGCCCAGACGTGCGGTGTTCTGGGGCTGGTTCACGCCCGCACCAGTGTTGTAGGACTCGGCGGCGCTGTAGGCGCTCTTGGGGGCGTTAGCTGCGCTACCGGTGTAGGAGATGCTCAGCGGGTCGAGGCTGGCGCCTTCGTTGTAGAAGTCGGAGAAGGCGTGGTTACCGTCGGCGGTCAGGTTTGCGGAGATGCCGCTGATGCTGACCACGCCGTCCTTCTCGCTCTGCTTGGCGGTGCCGGTGCTCAGGGTCGCCATCTTGACTTCCATGGGGCCCTCGAACTTGCCGCTGGCGTAGTTCTTGGTGCGCACGGTCATGTAGAGGGAGCCGGTGCCGTCAGCGAGGTTCAGTTCCACGCGGGGGTTGGAGAAGGTGAGGTTCAGGGCGCAGCCGGTTTCGGGGTCCTGACCTTCGGCGCAGTGGCCGGTGAACCAGAGGCGGCCGGCAGCCTGCAGGGTGACCTGCTTGCCGTCTTCAGAGACGGTGGTGGAGGTCGGGGTGAAGGTGAACTGCTTCGCGGTTGCGTCCCAGGCTGCGCCGTCGGTCATTTCGCGGGGCATACCGTTATAGGACAGGAAGGATGCGCGCACGCCCCAACCGAAGGACGCGCCAGCGGTTGCCTGGTCGCCTGCAGCGACGTTCTGTGCGGCAACGTTCTGGGCAGCGATATTAATGTTCTCGGCGAGAACGGGTGCCAGGGGCAGGGCGACAGCGCCAGCGACGGCGAGGGCGCAGGCTCCCTTGGAGAGGCGGGTGCTAGATGTGAAAATCTTCATTGGTGTGTATCCATACTATCGACATTGTTAGGACAGGCTCACTATATCGACAGTGTGAGTATTTCTCAACATCAGATTCCAAGAAACCGTTTTATGACAGAACACTTCGCAGCACACTAACGGGGATACAACTAACCCACGCCAGCATGCCGCCCAAGTACCGAGGGCCGCCACTCCCCCAGCCTCTACGCAACTAATCCTTCTTCGAAGCGTGTACACGCGACACGCCCAAGGCGCCAAGAATCAGGCCGCCACCCAAAATTACCAAAATCGGCAGAAGAGGCAAGCTCTTATCCGTGTTGCGGGTAATCTGCGCCTCCGTTGCCTTCACACCATCCGGCGACCCGTGCTCAGTACGAACCTGAGAGGAAGAACCATTCAGAATCGCGGCGCGGCGAGACTGCGCCGCCGAGTCGATACCCGAAGGCAGATTAGAGTCGGGGGTCGGCACCTGAACAGGCTGCGCCTCCTCAGTGCGGTACCCCAGAGCCGAGGAAGACTCGGTAACAGAACCACCCGAGGGGCGCGGAACAGAAATCGTGGCGTCCTTAGTGCCCGGAGCCATGGCGGTATCACCCTGAATACCGCGGGTCTTAGACCTAGAACCTGCGGCGGGTGTGCTCGCGCCGGATGCACCTGCAGTATCAGTGGCAATCGTAGGATTCGCAGAAGGTTCCGCAGCCGATTCGCTCTCGTTCTTAGAGGAAGAATCAGACGACGAGCCACCATTCTCGGCAGAAGCCTGAGTCACCGTAAAACGAACCGTATTCAACTGAAGGTTGCCATCATCGGCGGCGTCAAATGCTGCCACCAGGTACGTCTTGCCAATCTGCAAGGACGCACCGGGCACACCAATAACGGCCTCAAAAGAACCGGCAGAAATGGAGGAGGCGTCAACATGCACAATAGCGAGCGCGTCCCCTACCGTGTTGCCTTCAGAGTCAACTTCCATAACCATCAGGTCGTAGCCGCTGGTATTCTGCGCGAAGTTCGTGCCGAGAATCGTAACCGGCTTCGTGTCGTCCTGGGAGTCACCCTGGGAATCCTGTACGGACAGGCGCGGTTTACCCTTCCTCTGGTTCTGCGGGTCGTACACGCTGGTGTCTTCGGAGACAATGTACCGTCCGCGCGGCACCTTAACCGGGGCTGCCGTTGAGCTTTCCGGCGTGGGGTGCAACGTATCCCTAAGAGTGGGTGAGAGCTGGTTGTCTTCGTCCTGGTCGTTCTCCGCGCCAGAGATCGGAGTGGGGCTCGCCTCGGAAGTTTCTGCTTCTTCATGCTCAATATCGACCGTCGACTCGGTGGGCTTTGCCTTACCGTTGCGCGGGTCGACGGCCTGAACTAGACGCCTCCCATCTTCTTTAACAAAGAATTCGTAGGCGATGTTGTTGACGCTGTCGGTCAGAACGATGACGTACACAACTTCTTTTCCCCTGGCGAGGCTCATGAGGAGGCTATATTCGCCCTTGTTCTCCCCCTCGGATACCTGCGGGTTCTCAACAATGGAACCGCCGTATTCACCAGTAACAGTGTAGAAGTCGATGTCTACCAGAATGTCTGTAGCCATCAGTTCTTGAGGGAGTCCGTTCCACCGCAGCAGAAAACCGCCCTCTTGAAGCTGCGCCTTCATGGTGACTTTAGATGCCGCGTTCTGCTTCTGCCCGTTCGGTGCAACGTCATTCTGTTCCACACGGTGCCCATCCACACGGTGTCCAACGCTTTTGGGTACCGCCGTATGCGTGGTGACGCGGATTTCCGCCGCCATGGAAGGTGCAACAAGCCCGCATTGAAGCCCCGCAATCAAAAGGGTTGCGGTGACAACACGGTACTTTGTTGAATGAGTGCTCATGCGATGCGTCTTTTCATGGTGGAATTGATGCGTGCTAGCGGCATGTCTTCGTATGCTCTTGGGAGCCTTTCCGGGATGTAAGGTCCCCGGAAAAGTCGTACCTTACTCCGCCTCGCATTTCCTCCGGTGAAAACACAAAAGTAGCGCGCATCTATTTATCGGTTATTTCAACCCTATCACGAACCTTAAGGTTTATTCACGCGAGGGTAGATGCTTTTTGAACACCCTGAACACGCAATTCACCCCCGCAATCTGCAACTACAGATTACGGGGGTGAGGGATATCTCAAGACATATTGAGGGCATGAATAAGTGCCCTACCAGCAGGCACAACGCGCAAGCGCACCAAGGGCTTTAGGAGCTCAGAAAGCCCCTGCGGTGAGCCGTCCACGCGGCGCCAACCACCAGGGTCAGACCAACGCCACCAATAGCCCATAACGCCGTACCATGCTGAGCCACCTCTTCGCTGGTAGGAGCCGCAACGGAAGCCGCAGCCTTCACGCCATCCTGACGATCAGCATTCGCATTGGACTGCACATGGGTGGTGGTCGAGTTCACCGCGGCAGAACGAGTATTGGTTTCCGAGTGGATGACGGGCGTGAAGCCCTTATTGCCATTACCGGAGGTGGCATCGCTCGTGGGTCCCTGGGCGACCGCGCCGGAATTTGCGGCAGCCGCAATAGATGCCGGATCAGAACCAGAACGGTACGCGGACGCCAAATCAGTTCGCGTGGGCTCAATAGCCGAACGCGGAGTCATCGTGCGCGCCTGAGCCAAAGTCTGCAGGGCCTGACGCTGACGTTCCGCCTTTGCCTCCTGCTGCTGGGACATAGCGCTCACTGCCGCCAAAGTCGACTGAGGCGCACTCGAGGCGGGTTCCTTCGACCCCGAAGTAGAGACGCCACTCTGGACACTGCGCTGGGCAGGGCTAGTAGCCGCATCAGTCTTGGTGCTGGGTGCCACCGTAGCGCTCGCATCCTGGCGCGGCTGTTCAGCCTTCGTCGAGGAGGTTGAGCTACCGGTCGCCTCGCCACTGACCTTGAATCGCACCGAGACAACTTCTTCCGCGTACTCAGTATCGTCCGCACGGGCCAGGTAAGCGGTGTACACCGAGCCGGTCTTCAACAGAGAACCGGGCATACCAATCTCTTCCTTGAACGCGCCATTGACGATGCGATTAGAGCTGATGTGCGTAATGGACAGCGCATCGCCCTTGTGCTTGCCGCTCATATCGGTTTCAACCACGATCAGGTCGTAGCCAGCCGCGTTTGCGGGCAGGCGCTCTGCACTGATGGTCACCGGCTTGGTTTCCTTATCAGAGCGCACCTCAGCATACGCAACCTTCAGTTCCGAAACGCTCAGGGTCTGAGTATCACGAGAAGAGGTCGATCCACCCGGGACCTGTTCCAGCTTCTGAGTGTGAGTTTCAAGATCCGGGTGTTCAGAAGAATCAGAGGGAATCTCTACCTTGACCTTATCCTTGCTACCCTTCTGATCTGCAGTCTGCTGGTTCTTCTGCTCCTCTTCACGGAGCTTCTCCAGCGCCTTCAGTTCATCAATGGTCGGCACATGGTGGGCACTCTCCTTCTTGTCCACCATAACCTCGTCAGAGTCGTCCTCAACCGGAATAGCGTGCGGTACGAGGGAGCCTTCAGAAATCATGAATTCGCCGTAACCCGCATCGGAGGTCACCAGATCCATGGCACTAATGGAGTAGTAGCCTTCCTGGGGCATCTGCGGCATCTCAAAGGTGACGAGCATCGAGCCGTCATCGGCGCGCTCAACCTGCAGGGCAGAAGGCTCGTAGGTGTCAGAAGCCGCCATGGAGCCACTGGAGGTGTAGTACTGCATGACGAGGTAGACTCGCGACGCATCGCCTACATAGGCGCCCTCGTAGAGGGGTGCGAGCTTAACGGTCGCCTTGCCGTTCTCGACGGACTGCACGAGAACCTCTACGGTATCGACCTCAAGTTCAAGATTTTCGTAGGGGCAGTTGGAGGCAAATTCGCTATTCATCAAAGATGCCAAGCAGTCGTTTACATTAATTGCTTCAGCCTCGGTTGCGGAGGCGCCAGGAAGCACAAAAGCACTTGCACCCAAAGCGGCGGCAAGCGAAAGAGCATGAATTCGTTTCGGAAGTTGAGTGATAGTCATGTGTGCCATTTCAAGCGATGTAGGCACAAAGCCTGGACTAGGGAAGGCTCACCACAAGCCGGTGTTTCTGATCCAGGTATTTGCGCATCAGTACGTCGGTTACACCCTAGACTAACACGGATATTGCACTTAATGTTGCATTGCATTCATGTGCTAAAACTTTATGTCGCAATAATCGCCAAAATAAAAGGAATTAAATACTTTACTGAGATATAAATAACGCAAAATTCGAATGCAAGAAAATATTCCCCACAGTGCACTAAAAAGAGATTTTTACACCATTCCCAACGCACAACCCAACGCACAACAGCGTCAAATATCCAGACACACAAAAGGCGCCCCACCGAACACGCACCCCATCAGTGCGCACCCGACAGGGCACCTCCCGCATCATGGCAGTCCCACAGAGAGCCCGCCTACACGCCTCACAGCACGAAGAAACAGATACGCTGAACTACTCCGCGTCCAACTCTTCAGCATCCTCAATGCGACGACGATACACATTAACCGCCACAGCAGTACCCACAAAGGCAACCGAACCCAGCAGAGCAATACTCAGCGGCAAAGTGCCCTCCGGCAGAGGGCCATTATCCTGGGCGCTCGCCTCCAGCTTCGAACCGGAAGAATCACCGCGCGACTTCGAACTACGAGTATAGAAACTACCCGAACCAGCAGCACCCACATTCTCCTGAGGAGAAGCAACAGTCACCGTTTCAGACTCCAACGGCTGATAGCCCAGCAGGTTCACCACGGTACGACCAGGCAATAGCGTCGCATAACCAGACATAATCATCGTCTCAGGAGCCTGCACAGAAGTATCAGCCACAGAGCTTCGAGCCTGCGCAGTAATCGCACGAGCAGAACGCTGAGCCTGAGCAATATAGCCCAGGGCGCCCTCCACCGACGGGATCTTGGCAACAGAATCGGCAGCAAGATTAGCAGACTCCACCGCAGACTCATCCACCATAGAAGGCGCAGAAGAAGCCGACGGAACCACACGACGATTAACATCAGAAATCACCGGGCCCACCGGACGGGCACTAGACTCTGCAGGCCTCGAAGTGTGATTCACCGGAACAGCACGCTGAACCACGCTCACACCAAAAGCGGTGGTCGCCATGAGCTTCAGCTCCTCAGTGGAGTCACCACCCACCACAACCACACGGTAGCGCTTGCCGGGGTTCAACGCGGTACCGGGAACCTGCAAATCGGTGGAGAAAGCACCATCAGCAACCTGCTGAGGATTCACGTGAGTAGTAGCCAGAGGCGAACCCACGGCACCACCATCAGTAGGCATTTCAAAGACCATCACGTCATAGCCCAGGCTGCTCTCCGCCACATTCCTAGCGCTGACGCTAATAGGCTGAAAATCAGCCGACCCGCGCAGCTCTGCAGTAGAGATTTCCAGAGTCGCTTCACGAGTCCCTGCGGGGGCACGACCGTCAGGGCGGTTATGCACCAGCAGACGATCCTCAGTCACCTCGGCAGGTGCCGCGTCATCAGCAGAAGAGCTCGCCGAAGCAGAAGCACTGGCAGACTCACTCGCCGAGGCGCTAGCAGATGCGCTTGCAGAAGGACGCGCTGAAGCGCTCTGCGAGGCAGACGGCGCCTCAGAAGGTGCCGGGGCAGCCGTAGGGCGGGGGCTGTCCTTTGCGGCACTCGGGGATGCGCTCGGGCTTGCGGACACCTCGGGGGCGGGGTTCGCCTCCACCTTTGGGGCGCGGGGAACACCGGGAGTATCGGGGAAGAAAATGTTCTGGCGGCTAGCCATAATCTCGTCGACTGTTACACCATGCTCGGGCATAAACTCAATGGAGACAGTTTCGCCGTTGCTCAGATTCTCAACTTCCACCATGTACGGCTGCTCAACGTTGAGGCGCTGGTGGATACTCAGTTCCATGTTGCCTTCTTCATTCTTTGAGGCAGTCAGCTGAGCAGCGGGTACGGTCATAGTCGCCACGACGCCATCTTCAACGGAGATGGCAGACAGGCGAACCTTCACCTGATCCAGGGAAGTTACACCGCTGACCTGCAGGAGAGTGTAGTCGCCAGTCTGAGCCAACAAATCCAAGGTGATGCTGTGCTGAACGACGTCGGCGGCAACAGCGATGGGAAGCTCAGGCTTCGGAGACAGCTGAGTCTGCGCATAAGCGGCGGATGCAAAGGTGCCGGGAGCAAGAGTTGCAGGCGCGAGGGCACCCCCCAAACCGAGGGTTGCGGACGCTACTAGCGCCGCGCCGCGGCAAGAACGCTGCGTGGAAAACATGGTCACCTATTTTCGTGAGTGAGTGTGATGAATCGTCGTGTGACTCCTGCGCCCAAAGGTCGGAAGTAGGCGCAGAATAACGGTTCTCTGATATCGGTGACCGGAGGCGCTTCACAGCGCTTCCCCACCTCGGGGTGAACGAGGCGGTAAAGAGTGATAGTGCCGTCTATGACAGCACTCTAAATTATAGGTATAACCTTAGAAAAAGTTAAAGATGCAGGGGCGCCCAATTCCTATGATTCGGGCACCCCTTCATCTTTGTGCATATTTTACCTAGTGAGGCAATAATTGACCCGTTTTAGCGGCGAGAACTGAGCTGCATCTCACTACGGCGACGGCGGCTCAAGCGCATACCTGCAAGCAACGATATCGATCCAACAGCACTAATAACCAGCACATTGGAAGCGCCGGTAGCGGCAAGCTGCTCACGCTTCTGCTCTGCCACAGCCTTCTGAGAACCAGAGGCCTGCGCCTTCTGCTCGCCACTCTTCTGCGGTTCAACCTTCTGAACTTCAACCTTCTGAGCGGACGCATCCTGAGCACCGGCATTCTGAACCGGAACCGAAGTATCATCCTTCTGGTCGGTAGCGTTCTCCCCCGTCTTCTGCTGATCTGCTGCAGGAGCAGTAGCCTCAGCAGATGCGGATGCTTCGGGTGCAGCAGCCTCAGCAGGCGCGGTCGCCTCAGCACCGGTCGCCTCAGGCGCCTTAACCTCAGGTGCAGAGCTTTCAGACTCCGACGCCTCGGGGGTTTCGGGCGCATTACCCACGCCGTCACGGTCCACCTTGAAGCCACCGTTCACGATGCGTACGGTACCCTGCTCATCTTCCGCTACAGCGCTCACGCGGTAGGTGGTGCCGGGCTTAAGGGCAGTGCCGGGAATCTGCACCTGTGCGGTGAAAGCACCAGTGGGATCAATCTCTGAGACATCAGCCGAAGCAATGATGCCGTCGGTTGCCACACCGTATTCGTCCACGGCGCTCACCATCAGGTGCACCGCGCCGACGCCCTCAAAACCTTCACCGCGCAAGGTCAAGGTCTTCTCGGAGTCAGTTTCGGGAACAACGGTTTCTTCCACGTGCAGGCGGGCAGCCAGCACGTGGTTAGCGGTATTGTCCCGAGACTGTTCGGCAGAGGTGTCGCGAACACGGTCAAAGCGAGTGTTGCGCGGCAGGCTGTAGCGGCGGCCGGGATTGTCCTCGGGCAGCACGTGATCGAACTGCGACTGTGCAGTGTTCGAAGGTACTACACCCTCAGGCTGTGTAGCCGGCTCAGGCTGCACCTTCTCCTCGAACTGCTTCTTCTCGAACTGTGCCTGCTCAGCCATAGCGCGTTCAGCGGTTGCAACCGGCGTGGAGGCGTGCTCTGCATTCCAACCATTCATGAAGGGAACCTCAACTTCCTGGGCAGTGTAGCCATTAGCGGCAGACGGCGCAATTTCAACACTGAGCACATAGCGCAGGCCGTCCTGGGCGCTCTGTACTTCTTCAAGCCTGCGACCCTCCACTTCGATACCGTCCAGGAGGGTGCCGTTCATGACGTCGGCACGCGCAGGAGAGGCAGCCAGCAGGACGCGGTTACCCTGAGTGTCAAGAGCGTACACGTAGGTCACGATTTCAAAAGCCTGAGCCTCACCAAGACCGGTCACCTTGTAAACCACAAGGTTCTTATCCTGCGGGATTTCCAGCTGACCAGAGAGAATCTGGAGGTTCAGAGGCTCATCCTGAGTGTTTGCAGGCAGCAGCTCCAGGGGTGCGGAGGAGTTGTATGATGTATCCTCCGTTGCATAACCCTTGCCGGGATCAACCACTGCGGTCGCGACAACGTACTGCTGGTTGGGGTCGAGGGTACCCGCGGGCAGGGTCAGCTGGGTGCTGAAACGACCACCATCCACGTCGAGTTCGGGTACGAGGGTCATCGCTACGGCGGAGCCGCGACCCAGCGCGTAGAGGGGGTACTGGCGATATTCGCTCACGTAGACTGCCACGCCGTAACGCTCAACAGCGCCGCCGGTGAAGCCTTCACCGCTGACGGTGATGCTCTGTGAGCGTGCGGGGTTAATGACAACGCCCGGCTCTACGTACACCTGCGGGGAATTCTGGGTAGCAACGTTTTCGATGGGGGTTACATCTTCCGCGGAGGGAGGGTTATCTGGCTCCACCGTAGTTGAGGAGGCGAGCCCACCGGGATTCTGCACCTGCACATCTGCGTGCGCGGCACCAGCACCGGTGACAGTCAGGACGGAAGCCGCAATAGCGGCTGTTGCTCGAGTTTTTGAGTGAGCGGGTTCGGGCATGAAACACACCTTCTTCTGTGAGTGTGAACGATACCCTTCGGCTAATGCCCCGGGTTGAAGATGCACGGGTGTTTCTTCGGGGTCGAGTGTTATAACGTACGGACTAGTCATAACATTCATGTAGTGGTGAAAGTTACCGCGAAGGGAATCGCTCTATTTATCGGTAATTCCACACTAACAATACTTTTGCATTTATTGCGGTAAATACGCTTTACCTTCTAAGTATTTTCCTGTGCAATAACCCACATAGAATATTTTTCGCCTTTCAGAACTCTATCAAGAGCACTCAAAATACATAGACTAGGCAAAACTCTTCAACTCCACCTTGAGGGTCAAAGTTTTCTTGCATGTATATGCAGATTTAATGGATTTGTGATAAAAATATTCTGCACATTCATGCATTTAATTTATTTCTTTTAAGTGAAAAAATAGCAGGTCACGCCGCTTTCCCTACATTTTTTCACAAAGAGTACAGACCAATACTCCAGAAAAAATCTCCCCTCACCATTGAGCGCAACAAGCCAACCCCTCAACCGGCATACCCCCTCCCCCAGCTATCCACATCCAGAAAGCACGGCAAAGAAAAAGTGCAGATACGCAAAAGTGCCGCCAATACTCTACCTAGAGTATTGGCGGCACTCGTTTCACTCACCTTGCGGTGAGCATCAGATTTTCAGAGCCTAGCCCATAAGGCTGAGCATTAGAGGCTGCGGCGGCGCAGGAGCATCAGTGCAGCACCAGCAATCAGAGCTGCGGCACCAACACCTGCGATACCTGCAACACCCTCAGCACCGGTGTTAGCCAGCTGCGGCTTCGAGGAAGCCGAAGAAGAGGTCGAGGTCGAACCCTTAGTGCCGGAGACACCTACAGTGTGACCCTTAGAGCTGGAGGAGGTAGCAGCGGATACGTTACCAGCCTTAACCTTGGGTGCCTGAGAAGTGGGCATGCGGGTCTCGGTTACGACAACCGAACCGTCTTCGCGCATTTCAGCGGTGAAGACGCTGGTGGTGCCGTCGCCGTTATCGCGAACGGTGGTGTTCTCGTCCTCGGTAGCTGCCGGCAGGGTCGGTGCGGGGTTGTTCGCATCGCTCACGGTAGCAGTGGTGACTGCCACCTGGTGTACCAGGCCGTTGGGGTCGCTGGTTGCCACCATCGCGTAGGCGTAACCGGGCTGCAGCAGTTCAGCAAGAACGCTGACCTTGACACGGAAAGTGCCGTTCACGATTTCAGAAGCAGGCACGTCGTGGGTTGCCAGAGCTTCGCCGGTGATGTTGCCGTTTGCATCCAGACGGAAGATCGCAATCTGGACACCGTTAGCGACGGACTCGTGGGTGAAGCCGGAGCCATTGAAGGTCAGAACGTTGTACTGGTCGTTCGGATTCAGGGAAGCATCCTCGGTGGTGAGGGTTGCGTTCTCGGGTGCTGCAGGAGTCTGGGGTGCAGGGGTCTCTTCCTTGGGAGCTTCCGGTGCCGGGGTCACGGGAGCGGGAGTTTCTTCCTTGGGAGCTTCCGGTGCCGGGGTCACGGGAGCGGGAGTCTCATCCTTGGGAGCCTCGGGTGCCGGGGTCACGGGAGCGGGAGTCTCATCCTTGGGAGCCTCGGGTGCCGGGGTCACGGGTGCAGGAGTTTCTTCCTTCGGGGTCTCCGGTGCGGGGGTAGCGCTCTCAGTAACCTTGAAGGAGGAGATAGCTACGAGCCTCTGATCGGGCTGACCCTGCGGGTTGCTGACAGCAGCCAGTGCGTAGGATGCGCCAGCGGGCAGCTTGCTTGCTTCAACAGTAATGGAAGACTTGAAGGTGCCGTCCTGAATCTGCTCTGCGGGTACCACGATAGTAGCGAGAGCCTCGCCGGTGATCTGGTTGTCTGCGTCCAGTGCGTAGATGCTGACCTGTACGCCGGGGCCGACCTTCTCGCCGTAGAAGCCGGTGCCAACAACGCTCACGGTGTTCAGCTGTGCATTGCCGGGGAAGTGAGCATTCTCAATAACGATGGAGGGGTCAGCCTGCTTTGCCTCGGGAGCCGGGGTGGAGGGGGTGGTCGGCTCGGGGGTTGCAGGAGCGGTGGGGGCAGGAGTCTCAGCCTTGGGAGCCTCGGTTGCCTCCGCCTTGGGTGCTTCGGTCTTCGGAGCCTCTGCCTTGGGAGCCTCGGTAGCCTCAGCCTTAGGAGCTTCGGTCTTCGGAGCCTCAGCCTTAGGAGCTTCGGTCTTCGGAGCCTCGGTTGCCTCAGCCTTGGGTGCTTCGGTCTTCGGAGCCTCAGCCTTAGGAGCTTCGGTCTTCGGAGCCTCAGCCTTAGGAGCTTCGGTCTTCGGAGCCTCGGTTGCCTCAGCCTTGGGTGCTTCGGTCTTCGGAGCCTCAGCCTTAGGAGCTTCGGTCTTGGGCGCCTCAGCCTTGGGGGTCTCGGTTGCGTTGCCGCCAGGCAGGGAAGAAGCCTGAGCAGTTGCCTTCTGATCAACAACCTGCTGCTGCTGATCGGCGGGTGCTTCTGCCGCGAAGGTTGCCGGGATTGCTGCCACAGAACCAGCGGTAAAAGCTGCCGCAGCTGCGATCTTGTAAACGCGACGGGTAGTCTTCGACATTTTTCCTCGATCTCTAAATTATCGGTGGTGAACCTACGCGGTGCGCCTCCGTCTTTGAGGGGCGCGTAGATTCACATACGGGTGTGACTGCTAAAAGGCTAGCACCCGACCCTGAGTCTTCTACCCTCTTAATGCCCGCTTTAAGCAACTGTAACGAAATCGTTATAAAACCACCCCTAAAGTTGAGAGTTAATGCAGACCAATTGTGGTGTTTTGCGATCATGTATTGACATACGAGCACCGGCAACCCTACATTTTGATTGCATTTGAAGAAAATATGATACTTTCCGTGGATAATTTCACCCCAACTATTTCACCATGGTGAACCTTAAAGTCTCACGTACCACTTTATAGTTCCATCAAGTACTCCTTGACCCCTCTCCCCCACCTATTCCCGCCCCGCACAGCACCCCAACCAAAGCTCCGCACAAGCCACAGACCTACCGGACGCGCACACAAAAAGCCTCGCCCGCATCCCAAGAATCAGGAATACAGGCGAGGCACGCATAATAACCCCCGCATCAGCGAGCGCAAGAGCGCAAAGCTTAGCTCTCCTTACGAATCACCTTGAACTGGCTGGGCTGCGCAACCGGGCGAATCGTAATACGGTCGAGGTTCACGTGGTGCGGAACGTTCAACGCAAAGGTCACGGTCTGCGCCACATCCTCGGCGGTCAACGGCTTCTCAACGCCCGCGTAGACGCGTTCGGCAGCCTCCTTAGAACCCAGGCGATTCAGGGAGAACTCCTCGGTATGCACCATGCCCGGGCAAATCTCAATCACGCGAATATTGTTCTCGGCCTCTTCCAGGCGCAGCGCCTCGGTCAGACCACGAGCGCCAAACTTCGCCGCGTTGTACCCGGCACCGCCCTCGTAGCCGTGTTCCGCTGCAGTGGAGGTCAGGTTCAGGATCGTGCCGTGACCGTTCAGTCGCAGCGCCTCCGCAAAGGCGCGCACCATGTGCAGAATACCGAGCACATTCATCTGGTACATCTTCAGGTAGTCGACCGTCTTACCGTCGGCGACCTTATCCACGCCAATAGCGCCACCAGCAATATTGACCAGGGCGTCAATGGTGCCCTGCTCTTCCAGAATCTGCTCGGCAACGAAGCGTACGGAATGCTCGTCGGTCACGTCGCAGGTCACCGGGTGAGAACCGGTCTCGGCGTAGAGGGTGTAGAGTCGGTCGGTGCGGCGTGCCAGCGCATAGACGGTCCAGCCGCTTGCCACCAGCTGCTGTACGGTGGCGCGGCCAATACCGCTGGAGGCGCCGGTCACCACGGCAACTTTGCCAACACCGGCGTTGGGCAGGAAAGGAGATGCAGGAATGTGGGTGTTCTCAGTCATACTTTAATCCTAGTAGAGTGATGCCCGCGGGTGCTCTGATCGAGCAGACTCGCGGGCATACATTTTGAAATTTTCGATAGTGAGATAGGCTTCGGAACCACAACCGCCCGGCGCCCCGTCAGGCAACTACTTGTGGCGGCGCGGCAAACCCCAGCGGCTCCTGCCACCGTCACGGAACCCGAGGCGGTGCTCAAAATACACGGGCGAACTACTACCGGTCTTGATCGTATCCGGAGGAACCGTACCCTCACGCGCCGACATCAGATAAAGAATCGCGGCACCGGGCATGAACACAATCAGAGGCAGCACGAAACGCATGCGCGCCTCACCGTAACCACTACGCACCGTCAAATGCCAGATGCACAACGCAACCAGCACCAGGTGCAGTATCAGCAGAACAGTTTCGGACGTGCCCAAACCGAAAATACTCAGAGAACTCATGGCAACTCCTCAAAGGTCGTATGCTTTCAGTCTACGCCGCCACCGCGCCGCTGAGAAGGATTCACCAACTGTTGGTACTGTCACTATTGATACCGCGGCTATTGATACCGCGGATTTTCGCGCCTACACTTCAGGTAACCGAGGGTAGCATTTTAGGGGCTCCCTCCCCCACTGCCGTTTTCCACCGAGTTTGCCACTGAACCGCCGATTACTCCTCCTATAGGACCCCCACATGACAGCAACACGCATGACAGCAACACCGCGCCAGCGCATCACCGCACTACACGAGCAGCGCCACGCACTCCAGCAGAGGGCGCGCAGCATCCGCGCCACCACCGGAACCCCCTACAGCTCTGAGGTGCACCTGCTGCTCGGGCAGAGCTACCTCGACCCCGCCAGCTGGCAGGAACTCACCACTTCCAGCGGGGTACGCGCCGCAGCACGCAGGGCACAATTCACGCGCCGGTACCGGCACCTCCTGGCGCGTCTAGAAGCCGCCATCGAGCAGTACGAACAGAACAGCACAGCGCAGAATTCCCCTGGAGCTGAGAGAATGCCGTGAATATGAGAAAATAGCCGTTATGGCTGAAAACATTTTGGGCTCAGACTCGCCCGTACAGATTAACGTTCCCGACCGCCCCGCCCTCGAAGGCCTCGAAGAGAAGCTCTCGCAGCGCTGGGCCGACGAGAAGACCTACGCATTCGACGAGAACACCACTCGCGAACAGGTCTACTCCATTGACACTCCGCCGCCGACCGCATCCGGCTCCCTGCACGTGGGTCACATGTTCTCCTACACCCAGACCGACGTCATTGCACGCTACCAGCGCATGACCGGCAAGAACGTGTTCTACCCCCTCGGCTGGGATGACAACGGCCTGCCCACCGAACGCCGTGTTCAGAACTACTACGGCGTTCTCTGCGACCCCTCCGTGGCAGACAACGACTCCTTCCGTGAGCTGATCACCTGGAAGGCAGACGGCACCCCCAAGCCCGACCGCAGCCAGGCAAAGTGGCCGCGTATCTCCCGCAACAACTTCATTGAACTCTGTGAAGAGCTCGCGATTGAAGACGAGAAGGTCTTCGAAAACCTCTTCACCACCCTGGGCCTGTCCGTTGACTGGTCGCGCACCTACCGCACCATCGACGCGCACTCCCGCAAGGTCTCCCAGCTCGCCTTCCTGAAGGACCTGGAAGCAGGCAACGCCTACATGGCTGAAGCACCAACCATGTGGGACGTCACCTTCCGCACCGCAGTGGCACAGGCAGAGCTGGAAGACAAGGAACGCCCCGGCGCGTACCACCGCATCGGCTTCCACCGCCCCAACGGCGAGAAGGTCTGGATTGAGACCACCCGCCCCGAGCTGCTGCCCTCCTGTGTGGCTCTCGTGGCGCACCCGGACGACGAGCGCTACAAGCCGCTGTTCGGCACCACCGTCACCTCCCCGCTGTTCGGCGTTGAGGTCGAGATCAAGGCGCACCCGCTGGCACAGCCCGACAAGGGTGCCGGTATCGCCATGATCTGTACCTTCGGTGACACCACCGACGTCACCTGGTGGCGTGAACTGCAGCTGGACACCCGCGCCCTCATCGGTCGCGACGGCCGCTTCTCCCGCGAAACCCCCGAGTGGATCACCTCCCCCGAGGGCCGCGAGCGCTACGAGCGCATGGCAGGCGCCACCGTCTTCACCGCACAGAAGACCGTCGTGGAAATGCTGGTTGAAGCTGGCGAAATGGACGGCGACCCCAAGCCGATTACCCACCCCGTGAAGTTCTACGAGAAGGGCGACAAGCCCCTCGAAATCGTTGCTTCCCGCCAGTGGTACATCCGCAACGGTGGCCGTGACGCTGCACGCCGCGAGAAGCTCATCGAGCGCGGCCGTGAAATGAACTGGTTCCCCTCCTTCATGCGTAGCCGCTACGAGAACTGGGTTGAGGGTCTGAACGGCGACTGGCTGATTTCTCGCCAGCGTTTCTTCGGCGTTCCCTTCCCCGTCTGGTACCCGCTGGACGCTGAGGGTGAGCCGGACTACGAGAACCCGATTCTGCCGACCGAAGAGATGCTGCCGGTTGACCCCGCATCTCAGGCTGCTCCCGGTTACACCGAGAATCAGCGCGGCGTAGCGGGCGGCTTCATCGCTGACCCGGACGTTCTGGACACCTGGGCTACTTCCTCCCTGACCCCGCAGATTGCGACCGGTTGGGGCGTGAACCCGGACCTGCACGCGAAGACCTTCCCCATGGATCTGCGCCCGCAGGGTCACGACATTATCCGCACCTGGCTGTTCTCCACCGCTGTTCGCGCGGAGACCCTGGCTTCCTCCGTGCCGTGGTACAACACCGCGCTCTCCGGCTGGATTCTCGACCCGGACCGCAAGAAGATGTCCAAGTCTAAGGGCAACGTTGTGGTCCCCAACGAGGTTCTGGAGAAGTACGGTTCGGACGCTGTGCGCTACTGGGCTGCTTCCGCTCGCCTGGGTGCTGACACCGCCTACGACGAAGGCCAGATGAAGATTGGCCGCCGCCTTGCCATCAAGCTGCTGAACGCATCCAAGTTCGTGCTGAACCTGGGCGCTACCGAGAAGTCCGTGATTACTTCTCAGGCTCAGGGTCGCGTGCTGATCAACGCTCTGGACCGTTCCCTGCTGGCTCGCCTGGCGTACCTGATTGAGGAAGCAACCGCCGCATTCGAGAAGTACGAGTACGCTCGTGCCCTGCAGATTTGCGAGAGCTTCTTCTGGTCCTTCACCGACGACTTCGTTGAGCTGATTAAGGACCGTGCGTACGGTGCTCGCGGCGAGGAAGAGCAGGCTTCTGTTCTGGCTGCGCTGGCAACCACCCTGGATGCTCTGCTGCGCCTGTTCGCGCCCTTCCTGCCGTTCGTGACCGAAGAGATTTGGTCCTGGTGGCGTGCAGGTAGCGTGCACCGCGCCGAGTGGCCGCAGGCACTGCCCATTCTGGAAGGTACCCTGCTGGCTGAGTACTCTGCACAGAACCCGACTGCTGGCATTTCTGCTCAGTGGGTCCTGGCGGACGCTGACCCGGCTCAGATTGAGTCGCTGAAGCAGATCCTGCCGGATGTTGCTGAGGCTCTGGGTGGCCTGCGTAAGGCTAAGAGCGACGCGAAGGTCAAGCAGCGCACCGAGGTTGAGTCCGCAACTATTGCGGCTCCGCAGGCTCAGCTGGATCGCATTGCCGCTGGCTTGGCTGATCTGAAGGCTGCCGGTAACGCTCGTGAGCTGTCCCTGGTGGCGGCTGAGGGCGAGCTGGAGGTTCGCGATGTTGTGCTCGTTGTGGAAGAAGCAGCTGAGTAATTTCGCCTAAATTGAGCGTTCTTTGCTTAAATTTATGACGCTGCTTGAGCGTTGAGGACGGGGCGGTACCGATTGGCGGTACCGCCCCGTTTTCTGTGCCTGCTGTTCGTTGCAGCTCGCCGGGCGTGAGGGTGCGGCGGCTAATCTCTACGGCTCTGACTATAGGCTTTATCCAAACTGTGCCCGTGAATGTCTGCTCCAGCCCTCTGAGATTCTTCGCAGCACTTCCCCCAACGATGTGGGTTTAGTTTGTGGTTCTGTGGGGTTTCTGTGGGATTTCCATCCCATTTTTATATTCATCAATGTGCAAAGAGCATAATCAACCTTATGAGATTGACTGTCACTTTATGTATGATTGTTGATGTGAGGGTTTTACCGCCAGGAACAACCCTCTATTCAACTTCAGCAACAGACAAATCACCGGTACGAACTAGACACAACCGCCCAACCGCACGACAAGAACTCAACCGGTCAGGTGGCAGTGATGCCATCTGACTCTAACCCCGCGCCAAAGTAGGCGCACCTTTATATCCTCATGACATCATACTCATTACCTTCCGGTTCCCCTGACAACCCGCACGCGAGGCAGAGCTCAACCCCGAGCTCACCGCCAGGAGCGCAAGCAAACGTTTCCCCCGATCAGCTTCAGCACTACCACACACGCCTCAACGAATACATCAGCCAGGCACGCGAACACGCCCAGGCTCTGCACGCCAACTACACCAACGAAGTGTACGAGCTGTGGCATCAGCATATTTCCACCAGCGCCGCCGCCGATGAGGCGAGCATCGCCTCCGGCTCTTTGAGCGCTCAGAGGCTCGAAGAGCTGACCCGCAAGTGGGTGCGTCTCATGCGTGAAGGCCGCGATATGCTGCACCACGAAAGCTCCATCGCCGCCGCACGTGCCGCGGTTGAGGCTAAGCCCCTCCCCGAGTAGGGTCACCCTCTATTTTCTTTCGCGCGGCAACGCCAGCACTTTCGCGTTGGTACCGCGTTTTTCTGCGGCGGGGCAATCGAGCCAAGCGATTAAGCCCTGCCCGGAATGCATACTTCACACAACCTGCCCCTTGCTATAGTTATGGATATTCAAAAACCCTAACTATGTGCAGAAAGGGCGGGAATGTCCCACCAAAAACGCGTCCTGCGGCCTATACGTAGCGATGTCGCTCCCCCAGTTACCTCACCACCGGTCTACCGTGGTGATATTGACGCGCGCGGCGCGGCGCAAGACCTCGTCCCGCGTAGCCTCTGGGTCGATTTCTGGGACACTCTCTTCTTCATCTTCGCCGGCGTCGCGGCCCTCGTGCTGACCTTCCTGATTCTGGCGAATACGGTGGGCCACTCTTTTTGGGGTTTCCCCATCGCTTTTATTTTCTGGGCGGTCACCGCGTACCTGACGCTACCGCGTTTTCACGCCATCATGACCCGCATCTACGTGCCCGACTACTTTATTGGGCGCACCCGCACCCCTGACGGTCTGCTCGGCGACCCGGTCAATATCGGTCTGATTGGTACCGAGGAGCAGATTCACCAGGTCATGCAGGACGCGGGATGGACCCGCGCTGACGATGTCACCCTCGTCTCTTCCTGGAAGATTATTCTTTCCACCATCACCCGCCGTTCCTACGCGGAGGCGCCTGTCTCCCCGCTGAAAATTTTTGGTCGGACGCAGGATTTCGCCTACCAGAAGGAAGTGGACGGCAACCCCGAGAAACGCCACCACGTGCGTTTCTGGAAAACCCCGGACGGCTGGTTGCTGCCGGGTGGTCACCAGGTGGATTGGTTGGCGGCGGGTACGTACGATTCCGGTGTGGGTTTCAGCTTCTTCACCCTGCAGGTCACGCACCGCATTGACGCTGAAACCGACTTTGAACGCGACTACATTGTGGAGTCCATTCAGTACGCTCACCCGGAAACTCACGTTGAGATTCTGCACGATTTTTCCTCCGGTTACCACGCCCGTAACGGCGGCGGTGACGCGATCCGCACGGACGGCGCGCTCCCGGTCATCGTGCTGAACAACGAGGGCCTAGAGCCGCAGGAGCAGGAAGAAATTCACCTCTCCAGCGCGCACGACCTGGTGTACCGCATGCCGCTGAGCCTGCTGGTTGGTTCGGGTATGCTCATCGCCGTGACCCTCGCAGACATTACCAACAGCGTCCTTCTGGCGATCAGCCGCCCGGCTCTGCGTGCCAAGCTGCTGGAGGAAGGCTCCGGCAACGACCTTGAGTTGCTGAACCTCTTCGACCAGGTGGATAGCGACATGCTGGTGACCATTACCGGTACGGTGCTGGTTGGTTTCGTGGCGATTTATTCGGCGGTGCACCTGTTCCTGCTGTGGAGCACACTGCGCGGCTCGTCGAAGGCTCGCCGACTGGCCCTGCTGTTGACTGCACTGAACTTCGCGGCGATTACCGGCGGCGTGCTGTGGGGGCACCAGTCCCTGCCGCTGTCCACGATTTTCTTCCAGCTGGGCGTTGCGGTGTTTGCGATGCTGGCGTTCACCTCGGACGCGGCGGTCCAGTACACGGCAACCCGCACCTTCCATATGCGTGATACGAAGATCGTGCAGCGAGCAACGCATCCGAAGGTTCTCGAGCACAGGGCTCAGCGCAAGGCACAGAAAGCGCAAAAGGCACAGCAGGCACAGAAAGCGCAAAAGGCACGCAAGGCTACCTCTGCGAACCGCACTCACCGCGCCTAGAATGCATGCTTCAGGGAGTGCACGTTTCAGGGCAACAGAGTGAATAGAAAAGTACCGCCCGGTCAGTACATGACCGGGCGGTCCTTTTATGCTCTGCAGCCACAGACTCAACCGAGCCTGCGCGTAGTGCAGGGTTCTTAGGCTTCGCTGTTTTCGCCGTGGAAAATCGGGCCCACGTTACGGGGGCGCTTCAGCTCAAAGAAGCCGGGGTAGGAAGCCAGCGCCAGGGCGCCGTCAAAGAGCTTACCTGCCTCTTCACCGGCGGGGCTCGGGGAGATGACCGGGCCGAAGAAAGCGGTGCCGTTGATAGAGATCAGCGGAACACCCACATCGGTGCCACCCACGGTCTCCAGCGCCAGGTCCAGGGAGGCGCGCATCTGCTCATCGTACTGATCGGTGAAGGCGACATCCGCCAGCTCTGCGGGCAGGTTGACCTCCTGTAGCGCCTTGACGATTGCGTCGCGGTAGGAATCAGCCTTGTTGCTGTTGTGGTGAATCTGCTCGCCCAGAGCGTCGTAGAGGGGCTTGATGACCTCGTTGCCGTGCAGCTCGCGCACAGCGGTGATGAGGCGGGCCGGTGCCCAGGACTTGTCCATCATTGCCTGGTAGTCGGCGGGCAGCTCGCGGCCCTGGTTGTGCATGGACAGGGAGAAGGGGCGCCAGGTCACCTCAACGTTGCGGACCTTCTGCACCTCACCAATCCAGCGGGAGGTAATCCAGCACCAGGGGCAAATCGGGTCGAACCAGAAATCAACCTGTGCGGGTGCATTCTCAGCCATGAGTGTTCCTCTCTCATACGGTTGCGCCAGCCGCTTCTATGAGCCGGCGCTTATTCTTCGGTACACACTCTTCTGAACATGCCAACGAGAGCGGTACCTGCTAGTGAGCCGTCACCCCGTATAACCGGGGCGACGGCTTCTTTATTCCCTAGCCTGTCGGCTGGAAGTATTCGGTTATGCCGCCTGACGCTCCGCGTCCTTCAGGGAGGCGGCCTTCGCCTCCCCCTTCTTGACGGTGCGGGTGGTCTCGGCTTCAGGGTCGGGCGCCTGCAGCACGTAGCGGGGTTCCGTGCCGTTGAGCACGGTGTCCTCACCAATGACGATGGACACCACGTCGGTGCGGTCCGGGATGTCGAACATAATCGGCTGCAGAATCTGCTCCATCATGGAGCGCAGGCCGCGGGCACCGGTACCGCGCTCGGCGGCGAGGCGCGCAATAGCGGCGACTGCTGCGTCGTCGATGATGAGCTCCACACCGTCCAGGGCAAAGAGGTGACGGTACTGCTTGAGCAGTGCGTTCTTCGGTTCGGTCAGCACGCGAGCCAGCTCTTCTTCGTTGAGCTCGCTCAGGGTCGAGATGACCGGCAGGCGGCCAATCAGCTCGGGGATAATGCCGTAGTGTGCCAGGTCCTCGGGCATAATCTGGTCCAGTGGGTTCTTCACGGAACCGCCCAGTTCAGCGCCGAAACCGATACCGCCGGCACCCACGCGGGCTGCGATGCGGTCGTCAATATTGTCGAAGGCACCAGCCACGATGAAGAGAATGTTCGAGGTATCAATCTCAATGTTCGCGTGCGCCGGGTGCTTGCGTCCGCCCTCCGGCGGTACGGTCGCCACGGTGCCCTCAATAATCTTCAGCAGCGCCTGCTGCACGCCCTCACCGGACACGTCACGGGTGATGGAGAGGTTCTCGCCACCTTTGCGGGCAATCTTGTCGATCTCGTCAATGTAGATGATGCCGCGCTGCGCCTTGGCAATATCGCCGTCAGCGGCGTTGATGAGGCGCAGCAGAATGTTCTCCACGTCGTCACCCACGTAGCCCGCCTCGGTGAGGGTGGTTGCATCGACCAGGGCGAAGGGCACATCCAGCTTCTTCGCCAGGGTTGCCGCCAGGTAGGTTTTACCGCAACCGGTCGGGCCGAGCATCAGAATATTCGACTTGCCCAGCTCCACCTGCTCCCCCGCGGTCGCCGAAAGAATGCGGGAAGTCAACACCGGGTTATCAATATCGTGGATGCGCTTGTAGTGGTTGTACACCGCCACCGCCAGGGTACGCTTCGCCGCGTCCTGACCGATGACGTAGTCGTTGAGGTAGCTGTAAATTTCGCGCGGAGTGGCCAGCTGAGGCGCGGGGGCAGCCGCGGGGGCTTTCACCTTCAGACGCTCTTCAGCGAGGATCTCTTCGCACAGTTCCACGCATTCATCGCAGATGGAAACATTCGGACCGAGCACAATCTTGAAAACCTGCGCGCGAGTCTTCTTGCAGAAAGAGCATCGCATGCTGGCGTTGGGCTGTTCGGGAGGCACAATGACGTCTGTGGCCACGAAGATTCCCTTTCGATCGGCGTGGTGAAATCGGTGCAGAAGGGTCAGCGTTCTGATGTCTGCGGTGATTTCTCAGGAGGGGCGGTGGTGGGCGCCCTGGTTTGAGTGAGAAACCGGTATGAAATACTCTAATTTTCTCCTTCTCTAAGGCTACCGGAGTTCACCCCGGAACTCAGAATTACGCACCGCAAATGGACGGACTTACCGGGCATATGACAAAGCGCGTCTTTTATGACGGCGGCGGGGGCTGACACTCCGGCATGTGACGGTAAAGACCGGCAGATGATGCCCGGCAGATAATAAAGCCCGGCACAAAAGCGCAGGTCAACACCACATAGCAGCTTGCCTCGCCGCAACCCATCCGGCGGGTACAAATCAGCGGGCACACATCAGTGGGCACAAAACAGTGGGCACACAAAGGGCGGCACCGCACCGCGCACCAGCCCAAAGGCTCGCACACGGGGCAATGCCGCCCCTCCCCCGAAAAATACTCGGGGATATTCCTCAAAACTAAAGTTTAGGTGTGGGAAATAGCGGTGTTGGTCGCAGGCTTACGCAGCTTACGCGACTCCAGCACCTTATCGACCAGGCCGTACTCCAGGGCAGCAGCCGCAGTCAGAATGTTGTCACGCTCAATGGAGCGGTCAACTTCCTCGTAGGTCTTGCCCGAGTGCAGTGCCAGGGTCTGTGCAGTCCACTCACGCATACGCATAACCTCGTTCGCGTGAATCTCAATGTCAGATGCCTGACCACCCTGCTGGCCGCTCAGCGCGGGCTGGTGAATCAGCACGCGAGCGTTCGGCAGTGCCAGACGCTTGCCGGGGGTACCGGCAGCCAGCAGAACCGCCGCAGCGGATGCCGCCTGGCCCAGGCACACGGTCTGGATCTCGGGGCGGATGAATTGCATGGTGTCGTAGATGGCGGTCATTGCGGTGAAGGAGCCGCCGGGCGAGTTGATGTACAGGGTGATGTCACGCTCGGGATCCTGCGCCTCCAGCACCAGCAGCTGAGCCATGATGTCGTCAGCGGATGCGTCGTCCACCTGGGTGCCCAGGAAGATGATGCGGTCCTCGAACAGCTTTGCGTACGGGTCCTGACGCTTGTAACCGTAGGGGGTGCGCTCCTCGAAGCTGGGGAGCACGTAGCGGTTGCTCGGCATAGCCGGCGCCGAGGTGGTGATATCGTTCGGCAGGTAGTTCATGTGCATCTCCCTTATGCGTTCTTCGATTCGGGCAGCTTACCGGCGGTGGTGGCAATGTGGTCGAAGAAGCCGTATTCCAGGCCTTCTTCCGCGTTGAACCAGTTGTCGCGGTCGTTATCCTTCAGGATGGTTTCCAGGCTCTTGCCGGTGCGCTCAGCGGTAATCTCTGCCAGGCGCTTCTTCATGTCCAGAATCAGCTCAGCCTGGGTGCGGATATCCGATGCGGTACCGCCAATGCCGCCGAGGGGCTGGTGCATGAGGATGCGAGCGTTCGGGGTTGCGTAGCGCTTGCCGATGGTGCCTGCGGTGAGCAGGAACTGACCCATGGATGCTGCCATGCCGGTCACCACGGTCACCACGTCGTTCGGGATGAGCTGCATGGTGTCGTAGATAGCCATACCAGCGGTCACGGAGCCGCCGGGCGAGTTGATGTACAGGTAGATGTCTGCCTCGGGGTCTTCAGCCGAGAGCAGCAGCATCTGGGAGCAGATGAGGTTAGCGTTGGAGTCGCGCACCTCGGAGCCGAGCCAAATAATGCGCTCCTTCAGGAGGCTGTTGTAGACGTAATCTTCCTGGGCACCAACGATGGGGGTTGCCATAGACGGCGCGGGCGCCACGCCGGCTGCCTGGGAGGCGCCGATGGGCAGAGGCATGTAGCTGGACATTCTTCCTCTTCTTCTCTAATGGGTCTTCGCTGCATCTTTGCGCGATTTACGCGCCGGAGCGCACGCGAAAAGTTTCGTTGCTACTACCTTACCGATAGTTGCTCTCCCCCGCTTCCCTTCGGGTTGTTCGTTCGCCAGGGGGTGAAGTAGAGGCGATAACTCGGGGGCGGAATAGCCGGGAGTGAAAAGAGCCTCAGCGGGCACCCAACCGATAAGCTCGGTGGATGCCCGCTGAGGCTACACGTTTCAAGCAATCAGCTCACGCCCTCTAGCGAGGTGGCTTCTTGCAGACCGTGGCGGGGATTTAGGCAGCTGCCTCTTCGCCCTCGCCCAGGTACTTGGACAGGTCAACAACGTTGCCCTTGGTGTCCTTGACCACTGCGGTCTTCAGCACTGCTGCCAGAGCCTTGGAGCGGCGAACCTCGCCGACCAGTGCACCAGCCTGGCCGGAGCCGTCCAGCATCTGTGCGAACTGGTTGGGGTCCATGCCGTACTGGGAGCTCATGGTGATGATGTAGTTGATCATCTCAGCCTGGTCAACGGTCACTTCTTCCTTGTCCGCAACAGCGTCGAGAACCATCTCGTTCTTGAATGCGGTCTCGGTGTTCTCGCGGACCTCGGCGCGGTGCTCCTCGGTGTCGTGGCCTGCTTCAGCGTTGGGGTTGTTGAAGTGCTGCTCGAGCTGGTCCTCGATAACCTTCTCGGGGACGGGGATCTCAACGAGCTCAACGAGCTTTGCGAGGACCTTGTCGCGTGCCTGGGTGCCCTGCTCGGCAACCTTAGCTTCTGCAACCTGCTTCTTGATGTCTTCCTTCAGCTCTTCGATGGTGTCGAACTCGGAAGCCAGCTGTGCGAACTCGTCGTCAGCTTCGGGCAGCTCGCGCTCCTTGACTGCGGTGAGCTTGACCTTGATGGTTGCCTGCTCGCCTGCGTGCTCGCCACCGGAGAGCTTGGTCTCGAAGGTTGCGTCCTCGCCAGCGGACAGGCCGGTCAGAGCCTCGTCGATGCCGTCGAGCATGGTGCCGGAACCGATCTGGTAGGACAGGTCGTTTGCTGCGTCTACCTGCTCGCCGTCGATTTCTGCGGCGATGTCGATGGTCACGAAGTCCTTGTCAGCTGCGGGGCGCTCAACGGTCTTCAGGGTGCCGAAGCGCTCACGCAGAGCGTCCAGTGCCTGAACCTCGTCCTCAGCGGTGACCTCTACCTCGTCAACCTCAACCTCGAGGCCCTCGTAGTTGGGCAGCTCGATTTCGGGGCGGACGGTGACGGTGATGGTCAGCTTGACGTCTGCCTCACGGTTCTCGGTGGAGGGCTGGGACTGAACGTCCAGCTCGGGCTGTGCCAGGGGGGAGAGTTCGTTCTCGCCCAGTGCCTGTGCGTAGTAGTCGTTCAGAGCGTCGTTCAGGGATGCCTCGACGATGTAGTCGAAGCCCGCACGCTGCTCGATGAGCTGCTTGGGCAGCTTACCCTTGCGGAAGCCGGGAACGCTGATCTGACCCGAGAGGTTCTTGTAGGTGCGGTCCAGGTAGGGCTTGAATTCTGCGAAGGGAACCTCGACCTCAATCTTTGCGAGGGTCGGGTTGAGCTTCTCGACGGCGGTCTTCACGTCCGTGATCTCCTCATATAGTTTCGGTGCGGCACGAATCGTGTGTGCCGCGGTTGCTTAGTGGAAAGAGCGCCACGACCCTGTAGCGTCGTGGCAACCGTTTCACGTCGGGGCGACAGGATTCGAACCTGCGATCTCCTGCTCCCAAAGCAGGCGCGTTAGCCAAGCTACGCCACGCCCCGTGAAACCGACCGTGTTGCGCACTTGCGTGTTTAACACAGTCAGTGCCCTAGTTTACCTGTTTTCCCGCTAAATGCCCAACACAGCGGCTCGTGCACGGTTTATTTCCACTGAGCGCGTACTCCCCTCATAAGGATGCGCAGACCGGCACAAAAAGATGAGACAAACACCCGCAAGAACACGCAAAAGTCACCACGCCAAACCGCACCAACACGCCTAAGAGTTTGACAGCGCAGATGGAACCTCGTTACTATGGTCAAGTTCCATCTCGGGGATGTAGCTTAATGGTAAAGCCTCAGTCTTCCAAACTGATTACGCGGGTTCGATTCCCGTCATCCCCTCGAGATTTAGGGTCTCGACGCTTTCGCGTCGAGGCCCTTTCTTTTTCCCTCGAGGGGATGACGGGAATCCCTTCCGCATGCGGATTTGTTTCCTCGCGCGCTCGGAATCCGCACGCTCCAGCTCGTCATCCCCTCCACAAATCCCGCTCAAGGTTGCCGGGAATCGCTTACGGGCGAAAATACATTCCCTCGCGCGCTCGGGATTTTCACCCTCCAGCCCGTCATCCCCTCGAGAACTATCCTGAACGAATCTGTAGGAATCCCTTCCGCACCCCAACAACACAGGGAACCCCCACCACACTTACCTCACCCAAAAATACTTCACTCCAGCAGAACAATCGGAGACAAATACGAATATTTGCATCAACGCGGATCATATACCGTAAAATACGGTACACTTATTCGAAAGTATTCTATTTCGGAAAGGAAGATCCAGTGACCTTGAAGATTAATGAAAAGCTTTGGAAAAGCTCGTACAGCAACAGATCGCTGCAACGACTCAGAAGTATCAGCATGAGTTTGACCGCATCGCCTCAACTATGAAGGGCAAACCGGTGGAGTTGATTCTGCCGGAACTGCAGAAGTTTGTGAAGCAACAGGGTGGAAATGTTGATAATGCACAGCTGAAGGAGTGGGCTCAGCGCCTCTCTAAGGGTGAGAAATTCATCTTCACTTCATAAGCCCTCACAAAATCAGAGCAGTAGAGCTAAGCGAGGAGCCCCTGACTTATTATCGGGGACTCCTCGCTTTTCCTATATCCACAGCCGTGAGTTAGAGCAAGATATCACTAAACCTGACAGCCGGGGCACCAGTAGAGTTTGCGGCCAGCGATTTCTTCCACGCGGATGGTCGTTCCGCAGCGGCGGCAGGACTCGCCGTGGTGCATGTACACGTAGTTGGCGTGGTCGGGCCAGGCTTCGGTTTCGGGTACGCCGGGGCGGTCTTCCGGTTCGGTGGTGATGATGCGACCCACGCGCACACCAATAATGAGCAGGTGCTTATTGTCTTCCCAGAGTCGCTGCAGCTCCTCATCGCTGAGGCTCTTACCGGGGCGTAGCGGGTCAATTTCCTGGCGGTAGAGCGACTCGGCGCGGAAAATATTGCCCACACCGGAGATCGCCGCCTGATCCATCAAAATCACACCAATCGGACGGGAGCTCTTACGCGCGGCGCGATAGAACTGTTCGGGGTCGGCATCCGGGTTGAGCGGGTCAGGGCCGAGCTTAGAGCGGACGGTACGCACCTCCTCCGGGGTGAGGGTGCGGCAGATAGTCGGGCCCACCAGGTCCGCCCAGCCGTGCTCCGAAACAATACGGCAACGCACCGTACTCTTCGGCTCAGGAGGACCGGCGTAGGGCTCCCCCTCCCCCGCCGCGTATTCTTTTTCGCCAATCTTGCGGGGCGCACCAATGCTCGAAGCACCCGTGAATGTCTCGTCCCCGCCGAAGCTCCAGTTACCGTAAATACCCAGGTGCACGTTCAGGGTCAGGTCGTTGTCGAAGGTCACGAACAGGTGCTTGCCGTGCGCGTACGCCCCGGTAATGGTGTGCCCATCCAGCAGGGCGGCACCCTCAGCGTAGCGGCCCTGCGGGGAGGAAACCTGCACGCGCTCGCCGGTGAAGACGTCGCTGATTTGGCGGGCAATACGGTGGATGGAGTGGCCTTCGGGCACGGGTTCTCCTCGAAAACTTGTCGGCTAGAATCTGCTAGAAATAGCGCGGATGATATGGGGTGCAGGAACGACTGAGGCGCATAGCCTGCACTATGCGCCTCAGATTTTAGAGCTTAGGCAGCATCAATCTGCTTGCCGGCAATGTCGCCGGTCTGCTCGTACTCAGCCAGCTGACCGATACGGCGTGCGTGACGCTCCTCATTGGTCCAGGGGGTAGCCAGGAAGACCTTAATGATTTCCAGTGCTTCTTCCTTGCTGTGCTGGCGGCCGCCCACAGCAACGACCTGTGCGTTGTTGTGCTCGCGAGCCAGCGCCGCGGTGTCGTGGTTCCACGCCAGAGCCGCGCGGATACCCTCAACCTTGTTCGCAGCCATCTGCTCACCGTTGCCGCTACCGCCCAGCACAATACCCAGAGAGTCCAGGCCAGCCTCACGGTCACGCTTCACACCGAGGGCTGCGTTAATGCAGAACGAGGGGTAGTCGTCCAGCGGGTCGTAGTCGGCGGGGCCGTGGTCAATCATTTCGTAGCCCGCAGCGGTGAGGGACTCAATCAGGTAGTGGCTCAGCTCGAGGCCGGCGTGGTCGGTTGCGATGTGTACGCGCATGGGTACTCTCCTGGTGATTTTGTCTTGGTGTGACGTGCGTTCGTGCGTTCGTGGGAGGCGCCGGTTCTCAGTTCTGAGCGCCGTTGCTAGAGTGCGCCGCGCATCCATCAGGTGGGATGCGCCTCCCCGTTTAGGTTTTTTCTGTCTTAACTGTATCGAATTCGCGCTGGTTCGGGTAATGGGAACCCTTCTAGACCCCCACCGATACGGTAGACTGTGGGTTATGGCACTTTTTGGTGTCCCGATTCGCCGCGCCTGAGCTTCAAAACCTCCAGCGCTACGTATGCAGCGTCGCAGGAGCCGCACCTCGGGAACCAGGACACCATGACAGGGCGTGTCAGCACGGCACGCTATTCACATCTAAGGAGAGGGAGCTGTATGCCCGGCCTGAACCTAACCCGCAATGAGGCAATCGAACGCGCATCCATCATTAAGCGCGTGCACTCGTACCGTATTGAACTTGACCTTCCGAAGGACAAAGACGTCTTCTCCTCGAAGGTTGAAATCCGCTTCGACGCTGAAGAAGGTGCCTCCACCTTCATTGACGCGATTACCTCCTCGGTCAAGTCCATTAACCTCAACGGCGAAGAGCTGAGCACCGACCTGGCTGACGGCGAGCGCATCCAGCTGCCGAACCTGGCGGCTGAGAACACCCTGGTCATTGATGCAGAGATGTTCTACACCAACACCGGTGAGGGTCTGCACCGTTTCGTGGACCCCGCCGACGGTGAAGTGTACCTGTACTCCCAGTTTGAGGTGCCGGACTCCCGCCGCGTGTTCCCCGTCTTTGAGCAGCCCGACCTGAAGGCTGAGTTCGAGTTCATCGTGCGCGTGCCCTCGCACTGGGTGGTTATTTCTAACCAGCCCGAGACGAAGGTTGAGGAGAAGGAGTGCGGTTGCGGCCGCGCAAAGACTTGGTCCTTCAAGCCGACCCCGCGCATGTCCTCGTACATTACCGCTATTGTGGCGGGCCCCTACGATAAGGTCACCAGCGAGCTGACCAACTGCGAGGGTCGCGTCATTCCGCTGGCTGTCTACGCCCGCAAGTCCCTGATGCCGTTCGTGGACGCTGAGGACATGTTTGAGCTGACCCGTCAGGGCTTCGAGTTCTACGAGGACCAGTTCAAGACCCCCTACCCGTTCGAGAAGTACGATCAGCTGTTCGTGCCCGAGTTCAACGCCGGTGCGATGGAGAACGCAGGCTGCGTGACCTTCCTGGAGACTTTCGTCTTCCGTTCCAAGGTGACTGAGGCGCTGCGTGAGCGCCGCGCTATTACCGTCCTGCACGAGCTGGCGCACATGTGGTTCGGCGACCTGGTCACCATGAAGTGGTGGAATGACCTGTGGCTGAACGAGTCTTTCGCTGAGTTCATGTCTACCCTGGCTGCTGCGGAGAACACCCGCTACGCCAAGGAGGCGTGGGCTACCTTCGCTGCTTCGGAGAAGACCTGGGCGTACCGTCAGGATCAGCTGTCTTCGACTCACCCGATTGTGGCTGAGATTCGTGACCTTGCCGATGTTCAGGTGAACTTCGACGGCATTACCTACGCGAAGGGCGCTTCGGTGCTGCGTCAGATGGTTGCTTGGGTTGGCCAGGAGAACTTCATGGCTGCGCTGAAGGTGTACTTCGAGAAGCACAGCTGGGGCAACACCGTCCTGGACGATCTGCTGGTTGAGCTGGAGCGCACCTCCGGCCGTGACGTGCGTGCGTGGAGCGCTAAGTGGCTTGAGACCGCTGGCGTGAACACTCTCGCCGTTGAGGTGGATGAGGATGAGCAGGGCAACATTTCGACCCTGGGCATCCGCCAGTCGTACGCTGAGGGCTTTGAGACTCTGCGCCCGCACCGTGCCGTGCTTGGTTTCTACAACCTGGTGGACGGCAAGCTGACCCGCACCGACCGCATCGAGCTGGACATTGACGGCGAGCTGACCGTTGTTGCAGAAGCAGCCGGCATGAAGCGCCCGGACCTGCTGCTGCTGAACGATGAGGACCTGGCGTACGCCAAGATTCGCCTGGATGAGCGTTCCATTGAGACCGCTATTAAGCACCTGGGCGACATTGATTCGTCCGTGGCTCGTAGCGTGGTCTGGGGTTCGTTCTGGGATACCGTGCGTGACGCTCAGATGCCGGCACGTAAGTACGTTGACCTGGTGCTGAACAACATCGGTCAGGAGACTAACTCCACCGCTCTGCGCACCCAGATTAACAACCTGTCCGCTACCCTGCACTCCTTCGTGGCTCCCGAGGCTCGCGAGGAGACTCGCCGCCGTGCCGCTGACCGTCTGTGGGAGCTGGCTAACGCCGCAGAGCCCGATTCGGATGCTCAGCTGCAGCTGCTGCAGGCGTTCATTGACCAGACTCGCACCGAGGAGCAGTACGACAACGTGCAGCGCCTCTTCGAGGGTGAGCTGACCCTTGAGGGCCTGGACATTGACGCTGACCTGCGTTGGAACCTGGTGTGCCGTCTGGCAACCGGTGGCCGCTTCACCGCGGAGCAGGTCGCTGAAGAGCTGGAGAACGACAACACCGCTAACGGTCAGCAGTACGCCGTTCAGGCGTACGCTTCCATGCCCACTGCTGAGGCTAAGGCTGAGTACTGGCACAAGATCATGGTGACCGGCGAGCTGTCGAACATGATTCAGCGTTACGCTATTGCCGGCTTCAAGTCCGGCAAGCCCGAGCTGATTGCTCCGTACGACGAGCAGTACTTCGAGCAGATTGAAGGCATTTGGCGTTCGCGTTCGCACGAGATTTCCATGCAGATTATTGGCGGCATGTACCCGAGCGAGCCGACTGCTGAGCTGCTGGAGCGTACCGAGGCGTACCTGGCATCTCTGCCTGAGGATGCTGCGGCTCTGTACCGTCAGATTGCGGAGGCACGCGACGGTGTGGCTCGTGCGCTGAAGGTTCAGGCTGCTGACATCTAACAATGCTTATGAGCTGAGGCGGGTTCGCCGCCTGCTCTGGTAAGTTTTGCTCATAGGTTTTTACTCGTCCCCTTCTGCCCCGTTCTGGGGTGGGAGGGGACATTTTGCATCAAGGGTTTAAATTCTTGTCACTGCGGTGCATATTTTTTGTTATTTTCATTTGAATATCCCTCAAAAGCTCTCTACTTGGGGTTGCGCCTATCGTATACTGTTGTGCATGCCTTCTATCAAGTCTCCTATCGCGAAAGTTTCTCTGACCGGCGCAGTCCTTGCTGTGGTTGCCACCGGTTCCTTTGGCATGTACTCCGCAGGAGGCCTCAACGCACCCGGTAGCACCGCCGCTGCCGCTACTGCGAGCGCTGAGCCTACCCAGTCGGCGCAGGAAAGCCCCAGTGAGTCCCCCTCCCCCGAGCCGACTCCGGAACCGACCACTCCGGCGCAGAAGATTGAACGCACCGCGCAGAACGCCTTCGGTAAGGAGGGCGCGCAGGCAACCAGTGAGATTCAGACGCCGTTCTCCACCTCCGCTGATGCCGCAGACATGCTGGTTCAGCAGTTCAAAGGTGGCGTGGTCATGTACACCCCCAAGTACGGCCCGGTTGCGGTGGAGTCCGGCGTCTACGCGCACTGGTGGAAGCAGCGCGAGTACAGCGAGTTTGCCGGCTGGGAGGGCCTGCCGGTGAGCTGGCGTTCCGAGAACGGCGTTCTGCACACCAAGTTTGAGAAGGCTGAACTCTACTGGGATAAGGCGAACGGTCTGCCGCGTAACGCGAACGTCCTGGGCGCTAAGGACGCCCTGGTGATTGGCGATTCGCAAGTGACCGCAACCTCCTGGGTTGGTTTGGGTCTGAAGCAGGCTGGTTTCGTCCCGTACCTGTTCCGTTGCGGCGGCGTGGGTTTTGTGACCGCCCGCGAGGGCGTGTGCCCCTCCTACTATCAGGGTGTGATGGGTGGCCGTTGGGCTCTGCCGAGCGGTAATCCCGGCGTGATTTACCTGGACGCATCCGGTAACGACATTTACATTCACGAGGATGAGACGAAGGCTCGCGAGCACGTGAACGCGCACCAGACTCAGGTTATTGAGCAGTTGCGACGCATGTACCCGTCGTCGAAGATTGTGTTCGGCGGTGTGGTGTCGATGAGCGAGGACGCTGCGACGGATAAGCAGCTGGCCCATAAGCGTCACGTGGCGAACGAGGTCGCGCGGCAGGGTGCCCGCGAGACCGGTGTGCTGTTCATGGACACCGCGGATTGGCAGACCATTTACCTGACTGAGAGTGACATGGCTGATGGCGTGCACCTGAAGAAGGAGGCGCACCACAAGCTGGCGGCACCGTTTGCGGCTCGCCTGCGTGAACTGCTCGGTATCACTAAATCAGCTGCGTAAGTCAGCTATACACATCAGCTTCGATTATCGTATATAGCATCAAAAACTGAGGCGCCGGAAGGATTGAATCCTTCCGGCGCCTCATTCGTTTGAGTGGGTTACCCACCGCAGCTCTCAAGTTAGTGTGCGGGATTTATACCGCTACGTTCGCCTGGCGTTCCTTCGCCTCAGCCTTCTGGTGTGCGAGCACGCCCTCCGCAAGGCGACGCTTCTGGCGCTCACGCGCGGCTTCCTTCTCACGCTGCTCAGCAGCCCAGGCGACGGGGTCAATGTCGATCGACTCGTAGTGCCATTCGCCAATGTAGTCGCGAATCGGGGCAACCCAGGTGACGGGGATGCCGCGGCGCAGGTACACCTCGTGGTCGGTGTCTTCAAAAGCGTGGATAATGCGGTTGCCGTCAGCAATCAGGGACTCAATGATGGAGTCCTTCCATGCGGGGCTGTTGGAGCCATCATTGCCGGGCTTAGCGAATACGTGCTTGGGTTCCAGACCTGCACGGGCGATGAACTGGTTCAGTTCCTTCATGTAGGTGCCGTCGCGGCCGGTAATTACTACGACCTCTGCGCCAGTTTCTGCGGCAATTTCGCGAACTTGGTCGGCAACTTCAACATTGACCGTGGCGTTGCGGATGGCCTTGAAGAATCGGCGGTTGCTTGCGAAGAAACCGGTCAGGTACTTGTCCATCTGATCTCGGTTGCTGGCAAGGGTGCCGTCGATGTCGACTGCAATCAGATCCATTTAGGTCTCACTTTCGATCCGTACGGGAAGGATGCGCCTGGTGAGGGCGCTGCGGAAGAGTTCCCGTGCGGTGTGGCTGGTAAATCGGTGTGTCAAAGACGCCCCGGTGAAAGGGCGTAGTTTTTCTAGAATACCCTATTTTTGTAAAGTAATGCCTCATCGAGCGTCATATTAAGCTCGTCATTTTTATTTCAATGCGCCTAGAAAAACCGCTGGTGGCGCAGGCTAAGAGCCCACACCACCAGCGTAAAAAGTCAACAAGTGTCTCGGGGAGCGGTTTAGAGCAGCGAACCGGAACCGCGGCGCACCAGCACCATACCGGCGGGCGCCACAATGCGCAGCCACTC
>FLSC01478791.1_pt1 | contig 48765 bp, 69 predicted proteins | sample 1550561 | NCBI WGS metagenome assembly FLSC01 (sample SAMEA4031775, study PRJEB14383) | metagenome | biome: human; feature: oral; material: saliva | place: Philippines | collected 2014 | reverse complement strand
ATTTCACATGGAATTGCACAAACAAATTCATCCCTATTATAGTCCCAATAAAATTGGGGTTTTGCTGTTTTACCCGTAAAACTTTCTCTAATATATGTTGGTAAATACATCTCAAATGAAATCCAGCCTGTTTCGAGATTATAGTCTTTTACTTCTTTTCTACTGTAAATTTTTATCTCATAAGCATTACTATTTTTACCAACTCGAAACATTTGTTTATCTGAAACTGAAAAGTCAAGAATAAATGTTTTTCTTTTTGGTAATGCTGGTATATTTTTAGCATTTGCTAAAGTTTCTAAGTAAGAATTAGTTGGGTATAATTTTTCTTGTACTAATTTATCTCTTAATGTACTATCTATTTTATATTGATTTGTTTTCAATATTTCATAAATTTTGATTTGTTCTTGCCTTGATTTTAACAAACTTATTATATTATGGTATAAAATTCGTATGTACCAAGCGTCTGGAACTTTACCTTTTAAAGAATCTCCAATTATCTCATGTATTTCTCGCCATAGAATACCATTTAATTTGGATTGCTCTTCACCATTTTCATTCTTATATTTTAACTCTATCTTTGATAAAGCTTCTACATAAATTGGAGTGGCTAATATTCTGTCTAATTCTCCTTGTAATATGTTATATAGAGGTAATAATAAATCAGGACCCTTTGTTTTATACATACGAAAAACAGTTCCTTTTGTTTTATTAGATTTCATATCCTATCCTAAATATGTCTTTTTTCCTTTTATTTTATTATATCTGACTTAATCTATCAATTTATTTTAACATATAGTTAGTTCATCATCAACAGAAAAATAAAACTTTTTTAAAAAAGAAAAACTGCCTTAATGAGCAGTTTATTTTTCTTTTTGAGTTTTGTTATTCATCTTAGATAGAGTAGGGAATCCACCAAGAATGTATTCTTTTGCTTTCTTTTCGACTGAAGCAATATATTCTTGTTTTAAGTGCCCGATTAGAGCTTCTTCTAATCGTGGATTTGTTTCCACTAGATGAAGCAAAACTTTTGCTTTTTTAGCTACAATTTCTTTTTGTTCTTCTTGAGAATATAAATTCCAATCTTTTTCTAGCTCAAAAATGCCTTTGAGCATTTCATATCCTTTACGTTCCATTTATTCCCCTTTTCCAGTCCAATCCACGCATAACATTTCATCTTTTTTAAGTTCAACAGTAGAACTCCATTTTTTCATAAGTTCTCTGGTGTCAAAACCACGATTTATGATAACTGCATGCCCATTTGGAGTCTTATGAACTTCTATTTCTAGTGGAACAGAAGCTTTATCACATTCCTTAATATCATTGATGAACTCTTCAAGTTTATCTTCAGTATCATCAAAGTCAAATAGCCATTTTCGTTCGGCTGCACATTCTTTTTTATTAGCGATACCAGCAATTTTTGCTTCAGCAGACACTAAGTCAAAATTGTCATTAAAAATAAGTTCTTTAATAAGATTCTTTTTAGTTTTCTCTGGGTCTCGAGCATTGATTTTCATATAGAAACGGCAAAATTCTCCTTCGGGCCCTTTAGCAACCCAATGGTCAAAATCTTTTTTAAGTTCTTCTGCTGTTTTAGTAGTTAGTCGCACATATCTTCGTTCTTTGAAATTGGGGATATGCTTATTATCTTTATTTCGGCTAACAAACAAGATTGATTTTAGTGGTTTATTTTCTTTAGTCATTTTTATTACTCCCTTTTAAAAATCTCGGTTTTTATGTTTTTTGTGGCGTTGGAAGCCTTTTCCATTCTTAGTTACAGAAGCCCCACGGCGCATCTCATTCAAGTGAGATTGTAGTTCTTCTGGTGTCATTTTTGATTTGTGATGTGGTTTAGTTTTAATAGTAATTTTCATTTTCATTGTTAGTTTCCTCTTTCGTTTTTCTATATTTATATAATACAATAAGTTTTTTGGTTTGTCAACACATTTAGGTAAAAAATTAAAAGTTTTTTAAAAAAGAAAAAGGTGACTACTACACCACCCTTGTTTAATATATATCTACAAATTCTTATTGTATTTTTTCAGATTCTCATTGTACTTTATTTTTATTTCATTCATTAAATATGAAATTGCCCCAATTTTAGTACTTGAATAAGATTCTTTCCAAGATTTAAAGTAATTAGTAACTGGTTCTATTGTCAAGTCTTTCCATAAAATAGTTATATCTCTATATTTCAAACTTTCCCCATTTGGTAAAGGAATAGCAACTCTTTTGCTATCGAAGAATAACAAATATAGAAAACCTTCAAGGAACAAAGCTTCTTTTTCTTCCATAAGAATTGCTTCTTTGAACTTTTTATTATCTTTGGTTTTATAATTTAAAGTAACAAGTGATAATTTTTTCATTTGATAAATTCCTTATTTTAAGCTTTCAAGAATATAGTTCAATATATAATCGTTTTAGTTTACTGTCATAAATCAATATAAATATGTTTAAATTGTAAATTATTAGTAAAATAATATTCAAGTTTAAAATTACTAGATTTATATACAGACACGATTGCAAAATTAGATTTTGCTTTATCATGTGAGAACATCACGATTTTTTTGTCCTCTTTTTTGATTAAATCAGGTCTTGAAGATACTTCTCTTTCCCTCAAAAATTCCTTGTGGATTTTTCTATTACTTTTAATTTCAGGCATGACTGACTTCTTCATTAAATAATTATTGAATCGTCTGCTTTGCCGTTGTATAACAACGGAATTTCTAATATTTAGAGTTTTAATTTTCCGTTGTTTTACTTTTTTAGGTTCTCTTAACGCAAGATTGAGACCAGAGAGTTGGTCACGGTCAACTTTCTGCCCATCTTTGAAAATAACATCACGATTAGAAATTTTACCAACTTCAAGAGTAACTGGGTTAGTCTTTGAGCTATTTTTAGCATTTACTTTTACAACTTTAATACTGAATAATTCAGCTACTTCTTCAATACAATCTTGCATTTGTGCAAAATTCCATTTACCGCCCGAACTTTTTACCCAAGTCAAATTCTCCAAATGTATTTCTTTACATTGCTCTTTTATTGCAATATTTATTACTTCTACTGCAACTAATCTTGCTATCGCAAATTGTAATTTTGTCCTTTTATTTCGACCACGTTTGTAGTCTAATTTTCTTCTAGCTTGTCTGTTTGTGAAATTACCGTATTTAGAAGAACGTTTCTTTTTCTCATAAACAGAATTTATGTGTTGATTTATTCGCTTTAGTTTATCTACTAAATTTTGTAATTCTTCTGTTGGCACATATTCATCAGAAATACTACTATCTTTACGAATTACTGTTGCTGAATAAGCCTTGATTCTTCCTAAATCTACTCCCATTATATTTTCATATTTATTGGGTAACTTTTTAATTTCACATGGAATTGCACAAACAAATTCATTTTTATTATAGTCCCAATAAAATTGAGGTTTGGCTGTTTTACCTGTAAAACTTTCTCGGATATATGTTGGTAAATACATCTCAAATGATAACCACCCAGTTTCAAGATTATAGTCTTTCACTTCTTTCATACTGTGAATTTTTATCTCATAAACATTAGAATTTTTACCAACTCGAAACATTTGTTTATCTGAAACTGAAAAATCAAGAATAAATGTTTTTCTTTTTGGAAGTACGGGCATATCTTTAGAAGCTGCTAAAGTTTCTAAGTAAGAATTAGTAGGGTATAATTTTTCTTGTACTAATTTATTTCTTAATGTACTATCTATTTTATATTGATTTGATTTCAATATTTCATAAATTTTGATTTGTTCTTGTCTTGATTTTAACAAACTTATTATATTATGGTATAAAATCCGTATGTACCAGGCGTCTGGAACTTTACCCTTTAAAGAATCTCCAATTATCTCATGTATTTCACTCCATAACACACCTTTTAATTTAGAATGTTCCTCACCATTTTCATTCTTATATTTAAACTCTATCTTTGATAAAGCTTCTACATAAGTTGGAGTTGTCAATATTCTATCTAATTCCCCTTGTAATATGTTATATAGAGGCAATAATAAATCAGGTCCTTTTGTTTTGTACATACGAAAAACAACGTCTTTACTTTTTCTCTTCATCTTTAATTTTCTCTATAATTTCAATAGTATTTTTTCTATTTATTCCATAAATTCGGTTACGGAATGATGTGCCAATTGCTACAAAATCATCTATCATTTCTCTGTCTTTTTTGTACTTTCATTTATAACTTCAACTGAAACTTCCACTTGTGAAAATAATGATTTTATATATTCAAAAACTTTTATGGAAATTATCTACTACTATTCGTTGATTCATACTATAAATCTTTGCATACTCTGAATGGTTCATGTATTTTTTCATATTTCTATTTTATAATAAAATTAAAAAATAGTCAATCCAAAATTAACTATTTTTTCTTATTTATTTCTATTTATGCAACCTGTTTCAAATCATCTGAATCGGCTTTCAATCGCCCAAAAGCCCAGTTAAACATACCCAAAATATCAAAGTCAGTAGTTACCACTTGTTCAAATCTTTTTTTAATATATTTATTTTCATAAGAAGTCTCTTTAAACTTGTTTCCTTATTTATATTTCAATACTCGTTTCATAGCTCGTTCAAAATCCCTATCAATAGAAGAATCAATCTCCCAAGTTGCATCGGGGTAACAAATACAGAAACCATCACTAATATATTTACTATCTAAATGTAGTTCATTTCCATCTGGGCCTTGCATTGAAAAATTCAACCAATTGAAAGTATTATCTAAATAATCTGCTCCTTTATACTTATACTTATCAATATATTTAAAACCGTTAATAATAACATCTAATCGAGTCAAAGCTTTTAGAATTTTTGCTCTATTAGGATTTCCAAAAAATTTAAATTCTCCAGTTCCCACATTGAACAAGAATAAAAAATTATCATTTTTAAAATCTGTTTCGTTATGGGTGGAAATATATTCATTGTCGCCCAGCAAAATAAGATGTTCACACTCTGGAAAGAATTTCCTGTTAAATTCATTATTTGCTCTAAATTCAAAATCTCTATTTATAGTTGAAATCATATAAGTTTCAGTGTTAATAGTTTTACAATCTAGCCCAATATCATCCATCCGTCCATAACTAATATAAAGTTTGAAATCCTTATGAGCTTTTACAAAATTATCAATAATGTCTTTCATTTTTACTCTCTTTTCTTTCCTAACTTTCAATAGACAGAACCATATCTACAGCATCTTTCCAACCTTCTTGAATTGATTTCTCATGAAGATAATCAAGTACCGCTTCATCTTCTTCAATTTGATTAAGCAATCGACCATAGAATCCTTGTGATTGAGCGAGCATAGCAATATTTTCTTTAATATCTTTCTTAGTCATAGTAAAAAACTCCATTTCTTTTTATTATTTCATCTTTCATTTTTATATTTATATAATACAACAAAGTTTTTGATTTGTCAATATTTTTAGATAAAAAATCAAAAATATTTTTAAGAATTGCAAAAACTTCAAAAATGTCATATAATAGAACAAACCAAACTGAAAGGAAAAATGAAAATGGATACTAATAGACTGTTTCTTCATTCTTTGATTGCAGAGCCTCGTTCTATAACTCTGAATGACTGCACAAATAAATTAAATAAATTATCTTATTTAAGTAAGAAACCCTACAATCTTGTCAGTAAATTTGAATATGAATTTAACAAGGAAATTATAGAGATGGCTCTTGAACATGGATTGTTTAAGGTCTTTGAGCTTGGATTCTCTACTTTTGAAATAAATCATGCTCTATATGTTCTTGAAAGAAACAATCATCTTTTGACTAAAGCTGAGAAAAGTAAATTGATGAATGATTGTGATGGGGTTGCTGATTGGATTAGAAAGAATGTAACTACTGTTGCTGAAAATGAAACTCTTGAGCACGATAGTTATCATAAGTTAAGCTTTATTTATTCTACTTTAAAAAAATTCAAAACAAAAGATTGAGGTTATAAATGAAATTTAGTGAAATAACAAATAGAACCTGTCTATATTTATTGGGCGGAATTGCTGGTATGGAAGGTCCAAAACTTAATATTATCCAAACCAAAAATGGAAAATTATTTTTTGAGTTTTATAATGATGATGATTGTTTATCTAGCGAAGAGTTAGAGCAAGCTAAAACTGAGAATGGCCATCCAATAGAAACTTATTTACCCATCTATATCTTACAAGAAACTACCATGAAAGAAATAGAAAATATTCTAAGTGAAGATTCATTAAACAAGAATGACTATGAGGGGCCACTCTTAAATGAAATTATGCAATTAGAAGGCAATCCTATATACTTAGAAAAAGAAATTGGTGATGATGCAGAATATTTTGAAACAAGTTGGACTAATAAATATATTCAATCCCGAATGGAAGATTGGCTCTATGCTTGGAACAATTTGACTTTGCTTGATGCACTTAATTGGAATTTTGACAATGTGCCAGAGGGGGTAACTATCCTAGAATATACTATAAAAGAAATGAATAGAAAGGATAGCTAAGAAATGAGTAATTTATATGAGATTGTAGAGCAAAAGAATAAAGAAATTGAAGCACTTAAAAGAAAAATAGAAAAACTTGAAGAGAGCAAAGCTTATTTTGAGAATAGAATACGAGAGGAAGAAGAAAGTAATAGTGTTAATGATTTAAACAAAGAATTTATTATAAGTAAAGTTCAAGATTTACAAAATAAAATTGATAATTTTCATTTCAAGCACAAACTCAAGATTGAAAGTGATTTCACAATCAATAAGTTAACATTGATTTATTATTGTGAAGATTTTTCACCAGTAGAGATTTCAACTTCAGGTGCTACAATGCTCCATGAACTTGAAAAATGGATTGAGTTTCAAAACAGAATTATTCCAATTTATAAATTCTTAGAAGATTTAGGCAAGAACTTAATATATACCAGAGTAAAAAGCCAATATAACAACAATTACAAAGATTCCATAGTATCTTTTAAATGTAATTATGACAACCACGATTATAAAGAAGTTCTATATTTATTAAAGTTTAACACCCTTGATTATTCTACTTTTGATTTAATGGCTTATAAGAAAATTTTAAGTAATGCAGTCAAGTGTAATCTTTCCTTAGATAATAATGGTTTGGACGCTCATATTGTAACACCAGAAGCAGAAGAAAGCTTTGATGATAGAGATTTTGAACCTAATGAAGAATTTAATATTTACTTAGTAGCCAGAAGATATAGCATTGATGAAACCTCTCTAAATGATTTAATTAAAGAAACTGCAGAACAAATTTTAAATTACACAGATTTTGAAGAAGAACACTATTGATAAAAAGAAAGGACTTACTAAATATGACTATCACTAAAACAAAAATTGAATTGAAATTCAAAGAAGAGTGGGGCAAAAATGAATATTATCATGGAAAAGATTTCCCCAATCCTAATCTTAAATATTTAACACCTAAAAAATTATCAGAAATTATTAAAAATATTGCAGTATTCAATAGCAAGTCGAGAAATGTCCCGATTGAAAATTTTTCTGATTCAGTTGATTTAGATTATGAAATTACTAAAGAAGAAATTGAAAATCCTACTCAAGAATTAGTACCACTTTATCTTAAATTTATTTCTGGTGTCTTAGCTTATGACACTTACCCAAGCGCTGGCTTAACAATAACTTCTCTTCCAAAAGTAGCTTCAATGCTTACTAGAAATGAATTGATTGAACTTCTTAATCATTTAGCGTATCCTTATTTTGAATATGGAGATTATTGGGTTGGACTTGTTAAGTTATATGTTATAGAAACTGACTTAGGTAGTTATTTTAAATGGGAAGTTATGCACGGTGATGGTGATTATGAAAATAAAGATATTACTCCATTTACAACTCTTGACCAACAAATTGATTTTACTAAACTTGGAACAGTAAAAGAATTAAAAGAATTTTTAAACACTCTTCCCGAAGATAACAAACTTCCAAAACTCACTTATAAATATAAAGAAAATTAAAAACAAAACTTTATAAGAGTCTTAAAAATAGCTATTTCATAAGGAAAGCTGTTTTCGGACAACCTTTGATATTTTAAAAAAATATTAAAATAACAGAGGTATGTTTTTATATGAAAACAAGAATCGAAATTAAAGAACAAGCAAGAGCTTTGATTAAAAGAAATCAGATTTGGAAGGCAATAGGGCTTCCTAATCTTATATTATCATTGATAGTTTTTGTAACAATACTATTGATGCCTGAACATTATCATTTGCCAGTATATATATTTGCATTTATAGCTGCTTTTTATGAATTAGCCGCTCAAATCTATTTATATAAAGTTGTGAAAAATGAAATAGAAATTGCGGAAGGCTTTTCAAATCAAGTTAAAGACATTTTAAACTGTCTAACCAAAGAAAATATATATACATTCCTTGTATCAAATGCTTTAATTTTCTGTTGGGCATTGATTCCATTTGCTGGAGCGTTTATTGCTTTAGTTAAAAGTTATTCTTACTCTTTATCTATATTCTATTCAAATGACTATAAAACGAACAGTTCTATACAAAATATTACCAAAAGTAGAATCGGTATGAACGGAAATAAAATGGCATTGTTCATTCAACACTTAAGCTTCTTTGGTTGGGAAATTTTATCATTTTTCACTATGGGAATTTTATCAGTATGGTTACAACCTTATATTATAGCTTCAGAAGTTATCTTTATGGATAACATAACTAAAGAGGATAAATAAAAATTTTAATATTCTTATTTTAGAAACAGAAAGGAAATTAAATGAACCAAAAATCAGTAAAAAGTTATGAGCTGGTCCTAGAAAATTGCGAAACTATTGTCTTATCAAAAACAGATTTAATTGAAGCTACGTTTTCTGGGCTGGAAAAACACATAGATATTTGGCAAACAGAAAATCAAACTCTAAAAACTGAATCTCTAGTAGCAAAAGATGTTTTACTCATTTTAGATGTGGATAAACTCAAAACTAGACATACTTCTTTCTCTAAGGAATATAATGCTTATGAACGATTAACAAATCATTCAGACATTGTTGCTCTTGAAGTCAATTATGAAGATGATTCTAGTGAATATATTTATGTGCCTTTTGATGGTGATTGTGAAAACAAGTTACAAGAAACTACCCATGAAGAAGTACAAGGAAAAGAGAGATTAGAAATTTATTTTAAACAAAATTAAAAATAAAAAGACCACTTAGATTTTGTCTAAGTGGTTTTTTAGCTTTAAAAATACGAACATTCAAAAATCCGTTTAGTAAAATTAAAATGAAAATTCATCATCTATTTTAGGAAAAATTCTCGGCCGAGCTTCTCTCAATAACTCAATGAAATCAATTTCATCATTAAATAACTTCTTATAAAAATCTAAGTTCGCTTTTCTAAGCTCTTTTGATTTTTTCATAATATCTTTTTTAATTTCAATAGATTTATCAGTTACTAATACAGCATTTTTATTAAGAACTTTTCCACTAGCAACATTTCTTAATAAGGAAATACCTTTAAGAGAAGTTGCTCTTGATAATGCAACGTAACCCAAACCAGGAGTCCAACAATTAGTTAAATCAACAGTAATATTATCAAAACTTTGTCCTTGTGATTTATGAATAGAAATCGCATAAGCAAGCTTAATCGGATATTGTGTACATTCTGCTAAAATAATTGATAATTTACTCTTCTTAGTTGCTCTTAATAATTCATCTTCTATTTCAGAATCAATTTGAGCAACTAACCATTTGTTTGTTTTCTTCTTATAAGATTTTACTTCTTCAGTAGTATAATGTTTTAAAACATTTTCTTTTATATTTTTCTTTAATTCTTCTCTTTTCTTTAATTGCTCTGGTGTTACTTCTTCTTTTGTATAGTAAATCTCACTAAGCAAATAATAGAAAGTTTTATTTAAATCAGAGTCAAAATATTTAAAGTATGGTTCATGGTCAATTAGTTCAAAAGTACCAATCATTCCATTCTTTAAGTTCTTAGCTTCACTTGATTTAATTAACCGTTCCTTATCATCTATTGTGTATTTAATATATGGAACTGAATACGGCATAGCTGCAGATTCATTAGAGGTAATCATAATAGTATCGCCATGTTTAACTCTTAGAACTTCTGGTAACTTCAATTCTCTAAAAGCGTATTTTTCGCTATCTTCAGGTGTTCTTGGATTGCACCAAGTTTCATTAGTAAATAATTCACCTTTATTTAGCTTGTGATTATCTTCATTGATTTTATCTACTTGGAAGTTCGTTGAAACTAATAATGCTACACCTGGCTTATATTTCGTTGTTGAGATTGGAATAGTTCTGATTGTATCAGCAACTTCTTTTGACAATCCATTCCCCAATGAAATATTATCTAGCAATTCTTTTAATGTTCTATCACTAGTTCTTTGAATTTTATCTAAATAGCAAAGTGAGAAATTCAACACTTCCCAAGCTTTAGTTCCATAGCAGAAATCTGCTAAATCTGTTCCATAAGTTTCAATGTCTTTTTTAGTAGCAACTGGTTGTAATTGAGTAAAATCGCCAGATACAATAATTTGTAAGTATTTAATATTCTTTTTAATGTCTTTTATTCTATCTACAAGAAATTGTAAGTCTCTAGCACTTAGCATAGAAACTTCATCTATGATTAAGATTTGACTACTTCTAATCTTAAATAAGCTTCCTCTATACAGGCCTGAATCTGTAACACCTGGTAATTTTAAGTAATCTTCATAGTGATGTTTATAGATTCCCATACCAGAGAAAGATTGAATAGTTTGTCCACCAATGTTAATAGCACTTAATCCAGTAGTACTAGTTTTATAAATTTTTACTCTAGGATTAAACGATTCAACCAATTCGCAATATTTTCTAATCACGAAAGATTTACCGGATCCCGCTGGACCACTAAGGAATACATTATTACCCATTAACATTTGGATAAGTGCTTCTGTTTGTGAAGTATATTCTGCACCTTCAAGTGCTTCATCAAAATTTGAATTTTCAAGTAGTATTTCGTTTAATAGTTCTTTATTGTTCATTTATCTAGTCCTTTTAGGTATATAGTTATATTATTCCTTTATTTAATCTTTTTTGATTTATCTATTGACAAGTTCTTTTTCTTATTGTATAATAGTAAATATAGAAAAGAGGTAAGAAATCATGACTGTAATTAAGATGCTTATTGGAGTTGCTGGAGTTGGAAAATCTACTTATATTGAGCAACATAAAACAGAAAAATCATTAGTATTATCTTCTGATGCTTTACGAATTGAATTGTTTGGTGATTTGGAAGCAGGCAATGCACCTGAAGCTATTCCAGTTGTATTTAAAGTTCTTCATGAACGTATGAAAGAAGCTTTGCTATCTAAACAATATGATACTATCTTTTATGACGCTACTAACTTGAATCGTAAACTTCGTAAAGGATTTTATGAACAATTCAAGAAATATGCTAAAATTGAAGCTATTATTTTGGCTAAACCTCTTACAACAATTTTGGAACAAAATTCTCAACGTAGTGGGTTTGCAAAAGTTCCTGAAAGTGTTATTCGCCGTATGTATGAAAGCTTGCAAGTGCCACGTATTAGTGTTGATTGTGATAAAATTGAAGTTATTGGTGACTTTGAAGATTTTGTTGAAGAAATTTCTATGATTAAGGGTATGAAACATGACTCTCCATATCATGCTGAAGATGTTGATACTCATATTCAAATGACTATTGATGGAGCAAAAGCACAAGAGCCTTCAACTCATTATACAAAAGATGAAATTGTTACTCTGGCAGAATTACATGATTTAGGAAAAGGAATTACTAAGAAACCATCTCAATCACGAGGTGTCGCTCATGATTATTTTGTGGAAGTTCATGGCTCTCATAGCATGTTTGCAAATCACCAATATGTTGGAGCAATGTATGCTCTTGTAAAATTCAAAGATGATTTGAGTGAATCTCATTTGAAAGTAATTGAAGCAATTTATCAGCACATGAAAGCTCATGATGGTATTTCAGAAAAAGCTATCAAGAAAGATAAACTAGATGAAGATTTACTTTCTTTAATTGAAGATTTTGCTAAGATTGACTCTGCTAGTCGAATTATTGATGAAATGATTTATGAAAAATATATGAGTTTGTTAGGAAAGAAAGATTGATGAAATATGATTACAAAAATTTTAATCAGTTTGTTGAAGAAGAATAAAATACAATTAGAAACTGAAAGCTCGGCAGGGAAGTTTAATATAGCATTAGTTCTTGAATCATTATTAGGTTCTTTTTGTGCTTCAGTAGGTCTCAATATGGTCTTAGACTATTTTGTCTTTCATAGAGTAGATAATTTTAATATTTTTGGATTAGTAACTTTACTTTATGGAATTACCAATATGAAAATCCTTTTTGATTTATTCATTCGTTCAAAAGGAACTGACCCTTGGGATTGGAAATCTGAACTTACAGAAAAATATTACACTGCTAATGAAATATTAAAACGAGAAGATGATTATATTATTTCTTTTAGACCTAATTCTTTAGGTAAAATCTTTTATTGTTGCTCACACCTGTAACTTATTGTAATAATCAATAAGTGAGTTGTAAGGTAATACCTCATGTAGAGGACGAACTCCTAATTCAACATGAATTGTTGAATCAAGTACATTCGTTAGAAATGACACAATTTGACCATTTCCTTTAATCTTATTCACTTTCTCTTTTATTTCTTTTTTATTTGATTTTGGTTTAATTCTGTTAGTCTTTGCCATTTTAGGCAAAGATTTTTTGAGTTTAATATTAGTAGAGCGAATTGCAATATTGATAGCAGCTAATAAATCTCTATCAATCTCTCCAGTTGTAAATTTAACTGTTCTACCTTGAATCACACCTACTTCTTTTGTTATTGGATGCTCCTTACTTGTGTTAAAAGCAGAAACTCTTTCAACTTCGATTCCATACATAGTAGCTTTTTCAATGATTTTAGAATGAATTTGAGAATGGTTCCATTTTCCACCTTGAGAATTTAACCAAGATAAATCTTCAATATGAATGGTTTTACACTTCTTCTCTAATGCTAATTTTACAATTTCACTCGAAAGAAGTTTGGCTTGATAATCTTTAGTGTTAGTAATTTTATTTGTAATGTTAGAATAAAGATTTTTCCAAACTTCATATTTGGGTTGATTGGTTAATCTTAAATCTTCATAAGATTTGATTTTATCAAATAGAATTTGTTTATTTTCGTAAAGTCTATTGATTTTATATTCTGTTTCTTGGCTACGTTTAGTGTTGACAAATTCGTCACTAAATTCACCATTTTTATCCATAACAACAGAGCTGAATAATTTAATCTTACCAATGTCAATACCTAAGATTTTATCTTCTAATTCATAATCACCAACTTTATATTCATAAGAACAAATACCAATATATTTACCATCTCTTTTTCGTTTAACAAATCGAGGTTTTGCTATTACACCTGTAAATCGTGAATCAATACTACTTGGGAACACTATTTCATACTCTATCCAATCTTTTTTGCCTACTTTTATTTCACAAATATTGTTAGATTTCATTCTAAAGAATTGCTTCTCTGAAATTGTGTAATCAAGACTGAATACGGCACTTCGTGATAATTCTGGCAAAGAATTACTTCTTTTAATATTCGCAATTCTACTTCTTGTTGGATAAAGATTTAATTTATGCAATGATTTGAATAGTTCTTCATTGATGTCGAAGTCATTCTTAACTAATTCATTCCAAATGATGATTGCTTCTTGTTTTGACTTTATTTCTCGTCTAATATTTTCAAACAAGATATAAGAGTGCCATGTTTTGTTATGTAACGGCCAATCTTTGATTCTCCATTTGAGATTATCTCTCATATCTCGCCAAACATCACCTCTAAGTTTAGATAAATCAATATTATCTAAAATAGCTCTTGTTTCATCATTGGAAAGAATAAAGTTCAATTCATTTTGTAGAAAATCATAGATGGGCTTCAATTCTTCAGGCATATTTATATTAAAGCTTTTCCACTGAACCTGTTTCTTTTTCATTTGACTCCTTTTTTGTATTTATTGTTACTATTATAACAAATTTCTAATTTATTATCAATTCAAAATAAATCAGAAAGTTATTATATTTTACAAGAAATATCTATAAAAAGTTTCTGCTTCTATTATATTTCTAAGAATGGGCTTATTTATAGAAGTGGAAATATAAAAACCGTAGGAATTAGAACTTCTGATAATTTGAAATATACAGAAGTTGACAATTTGATAGATTTCATTAAAGTAAAGCAATCTTTCCCATACACAGAAATTGAAGAAATTGACATCACCTATGAAGTAAGTAGTCCTTATATTAAAAAGTCTATTGAAAAACGTGAAGCTTCTGTAATTTTAACATTACTAGACGATTATGTAGAAAAGTTAAAAGTTTTTATTCATAAGGACGATAACAAAGAGCAAGATGAATAACTATGAATTATTTTCTATTAGGAGTTTATGTTTTTTGCTTCTATACATTAGTATATTTTAAATTGATTTAACAATTAAGTAGCTACAACGCTACTTTTTTATTTTTTGTAAATCTTTTTCGTTGACAAAGAAAGTTTTTTGTTGTACAATGATTGTAGAAATAAAGAAAGAGGAATTTTATTATGAAGCCAATTATGATACCAACTGATGTTCATGTTCCACAACAAAAAATCATCTATGCTGATACACCTTGGAAGCTTGATAAAGAAGTTAATGATTTTATTGAGAATATTACAGAAAAAGGTTTTAAAGTTATTGCTATTTCTGTCAATACAAACAGACAAGAATATTATCATTATACAACTACAATTGTTTATGGAGTAAAGGTGAAAGCTAATGAATAAATTTATAGTTACAATCCAATCTGCTCATTACGGAACATGGGATTATTCTGGTCAACCTGAAGAATATCTAATCCAAAACGAAGAGCGAAGCATTATTCAAGTCTTGTCACTAATTCTAAGTCATTTAATATTTTATAAATTAAAATTAAATGGTAATTTTTATGAAACAGTTGAGAATAAATCTCAATTGGTTAAAGAAATTTATCAAACAATCAAAAAAGAGAATTACTTTGAAATTTCTTATTGGAACCCTACTAATTGGTCTGAAACAACTATTGGAATTGAAAAGAACTAGAAAGGTTAAGCGTTATGAAAATCAGAATTATCTCACCATACCACAATAAACGCTTTGTTTACGAAGGTTCTATTGAAGAATGGAATCAACTTCTTGATACTCATATTGAAGAAAGCAATATTTCAACTTTACTTTGTGCAGTGGGTCTTTATTTTCATGGCACTGCTACAATTTCAGAACGACTTGGAAAATCAAAACTAGTTCAAGTTAGTCAATTACTTCAAAATTGTGCTTAATATTTATTGCAAAATAGAAAAGGAAACAGAAAAATGAAACAATATCTTGGAAACAAACTAACAAAAGAAGAAGTTATTAAAAATCTTAAATCTTATGACTTGATTTTCGTAGAGTTCGATAGCTATGAAAAATTTATTGAACTATTTAAAGCTATAGAACAATTAGACTATCAATCTGAATGGACTGAAGATGATAATGAAACCCTAAATTTAAAAATGGTTGAAGAAGATTTAAAAGGTTATAAATCATTGTGGCTCAATATTGATAATGAAAAGAAATTTATTTATTTATCAACATTCTATAACATTGATAAAGAGCTAAAATTTAGTGGTAATCTAAAAGCTGCTTTTGGAACTATGTTAGAGAAATCAGAATATATCCAAGAAAGCTAATTCGAGCCACTGAATAAATCAAAATAAGCATTTCTAAGCTGCTTTACTGCAAGGTCGATACATTTATCGAAATTGCAGTTTTTCAGTTTTAGCGTACAGTTAGTGACGATATAACAACATTCAAATTCAGTCTAAGCAATTCTCTAAATCAATATTTTCATCACTTAAAAATATTTTTTATTTTTTGTGTTTTATTGTTGACAATATAAAATTTTTATTGTATAATAATGCTATAAAATGAAAAGAGGAAATTCAAATGACTAAACAAAAAATTTATGAAGTAACAAAAACTATTTATGGTATGGCTCGTACTCGTACTTATACACTAAAAGGAACACTTGAAGAATTGATTGAAGCAACTCGTTATACTTTTGAAGTTGGCCAAAGTTATAATCATAAAATCAATCTTGCTCCAAAAACAATTAAAGGTTTTGTATCTAATTACGAAAAAGCTTTGGAAGAAAAACAAGGCTGTCCAGTAGAAGTAACTTATGTTGAAGTTACAGCTTAAAAAGAAAAGGTTTATAAATCATGAGACTTGCTAGTGAATATTTCCAACCCGAAAGGAGAGGCCATAAATCAGACCGAATCTCTTTAGGTGATACTTTTAATGATAGTGGTAATATTTATATGGTAACTTCTGTTCCTAGAGAATATATTGACTCAAATGGGTACTTGATTGTTTACTGTAAAGTTGAGTACTATGACTATCGTGCTGGCAAAACCTAAACTGGTTATGGTGTTGAAGCCTTTCTAAGACGAGCTAGATATTAAATGAGGTAAAAATATGCTTAAAAGAAAATTTCGCTGGGAAAAAGCTAAAGTATTATATAAATACTTAATTGAAGAAAATTCACTCATCAAAGACAGCAAAAGTGCTGAAGAAATTTTAAATACCCTATTTGATTGTCCAGTATCATTCTTAAAGGAAGTTAACCGAAAAGATGGTACGAAAGTTTGTCTATTCTATGTTGCTGATGAAGAAAATAATATTTTTAATGAAGCAGTGCTATTTGAAATTCATATTAGCAAATCAGGCAATGACTGGAACTATAATTACTATAAAAATTTAGAAGCAGTAAAAACCGCAGCTGAAAATTTTAAATAAAATATTTTACAAAAGTGTTGACAAAGTAAAATCTTTGTTATATAATATAACCATAAAGAAATGAAAAGGAATGACTAACAATGAACAACACTGTATTAAATAACACAATCAAAACTTTTACTTGTATCTTTACTGATGGAACTCGTAAATCAACTGTTGGAACTGATAAATATTTAGCTGATGAATACTTTAAACTAATTGCTCAATTGGAAGGTAAAGAAATCAAAGAAGTTAAGGAGAAGTAAAATGAAACCAGATGAAAATTCTAAAAAAGCACTAAGTTTAGCAGAGCTACGTGAAAACATTGAAGAAAATGGAGCTCTTTCACAAGGCTTTTCTACAAAGCTACTTAATCATCTTGACCCATGGGTTTTAGCTGAAGCTGTCCGTTATGTAGCGACTGAATGTCCAGTTGATTTAAAGACAGACAACATTACTATCCAAGCTATGATTGTTGATAAAGCTATGATTGTTATGAATGATGAAGAATTTGAAGAAATTGTACCTTATTTCCTTGGTACTTCAAAATTGGTAGAAGAACTTAAGAAAGGCAAATAAAATGGATTTTAAAACAGAAGCAATTCAAAAAATTATTGATTATAAACTTGATAAAATTGATAAAGCAGAATTTATTAACTTTTGTGGAAAGCTGCTGGAGATGAAGTCAGATGAAATTGGTGAGTGGAAAAATGAAATTTATATCCTTTCTAAGTCACGAATGATTAAACGATTTGAACTTAAACAAACATGGGTTGAAATTGAAATTACTCAAGAAGAAAATAACTTAACTTATCAAACACTTACTGTTGTTTCAGATAATGAAATCTTTTCACTTGGGATACCTCTTTAAAAACCAAAACAAAAAAGATAACTAACAATTAGTTATCTTTTTTAATTTTATTGTTGACAAAGTGAAAATTTTATTGTACTATATAACTATAAAGGAAATATGAAAAGAGGACTAAAAAATGATTATTGATTTAACAAAGAAAATTGCAGAAATGAAGAAAACAGAAAAAGCTCAACATATTGAAACAATCTTATCTTTCAATGACTATGAAAATATGGACGTTGCTGATTTGCGAACTATTGCTTCTGTTATTGAAGCTTACCAAAAAGAAAAAGCTATCTTGGATAAAGCAGAACTCATCAAAGAAAAGTATAGTCTTTACTCAAAAGTTTATTTTAATGATTCAGATGATGAAATTGAGTCATTGCTTAATGCTATGGAAGTTGATGATGAAACTCGTTTCATTTACCATTTACAAAATGAATTTGATGTTATTCTCAAAAGCAAAAGTCCAAAAGAGCGACTTGAAACAATTGAAGAAATCAAAAAATTGTTTAAAGAAGCTTTCATTTTGACTGATGAAAACTTCCAACCAGCTATGACTCGACTACACATTACAGACAATTGGGAAAAAGCTTTACGTGGTATGCAGGTTGAGAAAATAGCAAAAGATTTGAACTATTCATTCTCACAAGATGAATTAAAAGAGTTGACTTTGCTTCACAAAGTAACTACTAAAAGAATTGTAAAAAAACGAATCGAAGATTTGCTTACTTATTGCAATTTCCATTATGAATCAAGCGTACTTCATGATGGTGACTACGAACGCTTTTTGTAAGATAAAGGAGTATCAATATGTTTATCCCAAATAAAAAACAATATAACGAATTGACTTCAGCTGAAAAAATTCTTGTTGGCTACATTTATGATTTATACTTCAAATGGTTAACTGAACGTAATATCCCCGCATTTTTGAAAAATTCTATGTTTTCCGATTTTTCTCGAATAATGAATTTTGATGATGATTTGAAGTATTATGCTGATTATCTATATCTTTGTGAATATAAAGACGAAAAATCAGTCAAAGTAGATGAATATAAATCAGTTGTTCCAAAATCCTCTCTTACAGTAGCAACAGATACTCTTACAGAAAAGCTAGAATCATTTCACGCTCAAAATCTTCCAGAGTCAAAAAGCTTCTTCCAAAAAATGTTTTCTAAATAAGGGGGATAAGTTATGTTTTGCTCAAAGGTTTACTCAAGCCAAACTAATATATTTCTATTTGATGATTTATTGGGCGACTTTTATGAGGAATTACAAGCTTACCATAATGACTTGTTTATGAATTATGCTGAAGATTTGATACTAGATAATTCTTCTTACTTCATTCTTGATGAAAGCAACACTATTATCGGTTTTTATTCCTTAACACCGTACAATTCTCATATTTTAAGATACCTATATATCAAACCAGAGCATCGTAAAATGAATTATGGTACTGCTGTAATTCAGCAATTGCTAAATGAAAATAAGATTTTAAAACTAAATTGCTCTATTAAAAATAAAAATGCTATTAACTTTTATAATAAGTTTAATGGCACAAAAACAATAAACAATGATGAAGTCACTTACGAACTTGAACTATAAATAAAAAAAGATAGCATTAAGCTATCTTTTTTAGTATTCTTCATCACGTACTTTCTTAATATCTCCACCCATAACTGGAGCAAAATATTCCATTTTATCAAGTGTAATTGGTCCAGTATAACTATCCTTATCTTCCCATTTAACAGGTAGTAAATATTCTCCAATTCTCACTTTGTTTCTTACTTTTGTCATTTTAGATTTATCAAAGTTTTCAAATGGAATAGCTCTACTTCCACCAGCTGCTTTCACATAGTCACCAGTATAAAGGTTTTCTTTATTTTCTCTTAATCTATATATAGCATTGCTGTCTAATTTACGAGTATTTAGATTAGTTCTGATTTTAAGAGTAGTAACAAATCCATTATTTACTAATTCTTTAGCAACTGTTTGTGGGTCACGAGTCATGTCTATTGAAATAGCTCTACCCCTTTTATCTGTACAAACAAATTCAGAGCTTCCACTTCTTTGATAATCTATTACGAATTGCTCAGTAGCTACGAAATTAGAAACTTTTAGATTATATTGATTAGTATTATTATCATTTCTAAAATTCTCTACTTCTGCTAGAATTTCTGGGTGAAGTGTGTCATAATCTTCATCTCTTAATTCAAAAGCACTATCATGTCCGATTCCTAAAGTTCTTTCAAAAGTTTGAGCACCACTAGAGTGAGTTTTCTTAATCTCTAGTAATTGTGTTTCTCCATTTTCTACAACAGCTGCATCTAATAGCTCTGGTGCACCAGTTTGAATGAATAATGAATCAGAGTCGTCACTGTAATAAATAGCACGACAGAATTTTTCTGAATTAGTTTCATTAGCAACATCATAAGCATTTTCTAAGCTTTGTTTAGCATTACTGATTAACTCTTTCATTCTATTTTCATCAACATCAGGTATAGCACCTTTTTGATTGATTGCATGCCATGAACCATTCTTATCTTGTACTAAAACATTTCTTAATCCTAATGACTCGGCATAGCAAGAGCTCATATAACATTCATAATCAAATCCTCTTTGTTTTACTCCAGTTATATCTTTTACTCTACTTGGTAGACTATTTTTATTTTTCATTCTCAAATCAAAGCCGCTTGTATCTAAAGTTCTAATTGTAGAGTCAAATCTAAGCCTATCGAAGCAATTATCAGCAAAGAGTTGAGCTGTTTCTGGGTCATCAAAGTGAGGATTGTAATCTCCATAGCGGCAATGTACTTTAGCATTACATTTTTTAACCTCGCCCCTTGGAGTTATATGATATTTAGCCATTAACTTACTCCTTTTTTAATTTCTATATCACAAGTATTTCTTGACTTTAAAAGCTTATTTTGATACAATAGCTACGATTCGCAGTCAGGTATTTATCTTGAGTTAAGACTCGGTTTAAATCTACTAGAAAGAGAAAATTTCTCTTTCTTTTTTATTTTCGTATTGACAAAATAAATTTTTTATTGTATTATATAACTATAAAGAAATGAAAGAGGAATAAACAATGAGTAACTTAAATAAATGGTACAAAGTGGAAGAAGAAAAAACTGACTTGAGAGTAGTTTCTTTTGTTTCACGACCAAAAGATAATACAGAAGTTGAATGTTTCATAAATAGAAAGACTTCATTTGTAAGTACAATGACTGATGAAGAATTAGTTCCTATTTTTGAAGCATGGGCTAAACAAGGTAAGAAAAATGAATTTAGCCGTATGTACGTTTCCGTTAATAAACGTAACCATAAAACAGTTCAACTTAGTTTGATGCACTATCTGTTAGATAATCAAGATTTAAACTTAGGTAGTCTTGATTCACGAATCGCTATGATTGCCGCTCAACCCGAACATGCTTTGGAAAGTAAATATTTTTATGACTTTGACGCTGACGCTGAACAATTGAAAGAATTTCTATCTGATTTAGCAACTGCTTATGAAGAAACTAAAAAGATTAACAAGAAATTGACGGGCGATTTTACATTTTCAGTACGAACTACTCCAAACTATTATGCAGTAGTCTTAGAACAACGTTTTAAGACAGATTGGGTAGAAGAAAAGTGGAAAGGGTTAGTTGAACTTAAAAAAGATGCTCTATATTGTGCAGCTTGGTACTTGAACGAATAGAAAGGTTTTTCAATGATTTTCATTTTATTAAATATTTTAATTTTTATTATCTTGATTTCAGTATGGTTTAATCCTAATGGAAGCTTTACTAATTTCCAATATTTCTCTATTTTGTTTCTTATTTATGGAAGCATATTTTTCATAAAAAGTTTATCATCTATTTTTCTAATCTTTTTTTTCCCAATGTTTAATGGTGTATTATGGAGTGCTATTTCCCTTTCAGGCCGTTATTGCAATGATTCTGATAAAATATCCGTCACGGTTCATAATGAAACTAATTCTATTTCTAAAAATGATAAAAGACTAATTTTGCCGTTCTGTAAATGCGATTTCTCAAAAGTTACTCTTAATCCAAAATTTGTAGCCAAATACTATGATTTACAAGATAGAAAAAGAAGCTTTACAGAGTCTATTACTTTTACTTTTCTAAAAGAATATTTCTACTTTAAAAGTTTTAAAAATTTTTATCTTGTAAAAAGAGAGCAGAATAGAAAGGTTTGTTAATGGTTATAACACTTAATATATTAGCATTTGTTTTTCTTCTTTTCTTGGTGACATCACCCAACAAAGGGGTTACAGCTTTTCAATTCATGTTGCCATCAATTGTTATAATTGTAGATAACATAGTAGAAGCTACTTACAACCCAGCTTATCTAAGCACATCTTGGTTTCAAATTTTATTTCTTTGTAATCTTCTTCTTTGGCTCTTTATTGGTGTTACTGCTGAAACTGAAGAAACAGCTACTTATAAGATAGACAACAAATTTAATTTCATTTCTGAACCATATATTGTACTTAATTTCCCTTGGCGGAAATGTGATTTTTCAAAAGTTACTCTTAATCCAAAATTTGTAGCTAAATATTATCAATTAGAAAAATCAAAATCGAAGATTAAACCTAAATTTTCAAATTTTGTTATCAGAACTTTTTTACAAGAATATTTCTACTTTAAAAGCATTAAAAGTTTTTATATTCTAAAAAGAGAACAGAATAGAAAGGATTTTTAATGAGTTCAATTTTTATGTACATCATAGTTTAATATAATGTGTGTAAACTGCAATAAAAAACACAAAATCTAACAAAAAGGAGGTAAGATTATGAATTTAACAGAAAAAGAGATTATCTATTCAGATGATGAAAGATTTGATTTAATTAAAGAGTTATGTCATTTAAGTAAGAATCTATATAACGCAAGTCTTTATGATGTTAGACAATATTATTTTGAAACTAAATCATATAGAACTTGGCAATCACAATGTCCACTTTTTACTAAAATTAAAAATCCTGACTATCATGCACTTCAATCTCATTTGGCCGTAGAAGTAGTAAAACAAGTAGGCAGACAATTTATCGGATTCTTTAACAATAAAACTAATAAAAAGAAAAGAATCCCTAAATATAAAGATAAAAATGGCTATAATATAGTTACTTTTCCAAAATTGACAATATCTAAACAAATTGAGTTTGATGAAGATAAACAACTTTATACTTATACTCTATGTAAAAGAAGTTACAATCTTAAAATTCAATCAACTCAACCAAATGTAAAAATGGTTAAATTTGTTTATGATGAAGCAAATGATTTAATCAAATGTTTCAAGATTTATGAAGTTGAAGAACCAAAGCTGAAGAAAGATAATTCAAGATATTTTTCAATTGACCCAGGTTTAAACAATATTGTGTCAATATACAATAACATTGGAATCCGACCGTTATTATACAATGGCAGACCAATCAAAAGTATTAACCAATATTACAATAAAACCAATGCCAAGCTTCGTTCTGAACTACCTACTAATGAAAAATCTTCAAGAAGATTAAAACAATTATCTTTCAAACGAAACAACAAAATTGATTATGAAATGCACAAAATCTCAAGTCATATTATCAATGAAGCAATAAAAAACAATATTTCAAAAATCTTTATTGGTAATAATAATGGGTGGAAAAAAGGAATCAAAATAGGTAAAAGAAATAATCAAAACTTTGTTAATATTCCACATACAAAGCTATTCAATCAAATATTATATAAAGGTTTATTGAATGGTATTGAAGTAATCTTTACAGAGGAAAGTTATACTTCAAGAGCTAGTTTCTTTGATAAGGATTATTTGCCAAAATATGGTGAGTCTGATAATCACAATTTCACTGGCACTAGAATTAAACGTGGGTTATATAGAGATAGTAAAGGCAATATATGGAATGCTGATTTAAACGGAGCTGCAAATATTATGAGAAAATGCTCAGATAAAGCCTATAAAGGTATAAGAAAAACAAAAGAAATGATGAAAAGACCAATTCTTATCACATTATAAAAGTAGCACTCAATTTGTTTTAATGAGAGTGTAGAGGTACTTGTAGGTGTACCATTATGAGGAGTTGAATCTAATTTAACAAATCTATAAAAATCAAATCACATTTAGTAACATTTGATTGACCTATTTATTTTAAGAGCGTAAAGAAATAGAAAGGAATAATTAAAATGAAAAAACTTATAATAATTTTTCTAAATGTACTTGCTCTATATTTGCTAAGTACTAACAATGTACAAAATGTTGTAATTGGAAGCTCTATATTTTTAGCTTCTTATCTGTATCTTTTTCTTAATTTTGTTTTGAGTAATGATTCTAAAAATTATCAACTAGCAAATCCTACTTTAATTGCTGAACCTTCATTACCACAACCTAAATTCAAAGTTGAAAAGATTACTTCTTACAAAGTAGATGAAGAACTACTCACAAAAGAGAAATGGGAAGAAATAAAAATCAAGCTTAATTCATTTGCTGTAGAATTTCTAAACAAGAATTTCACCGGTGTAGAATGGAATAGTAAAATCCTTTTAGCAGAATATAATAATTATTCAGCAGGTTCATTTCTTAATATGACTCCAAATCAAAAAATCTTATTTGATGAAAGAAATACTACTCAAATCCTATTGAGCGAACCTTTCCTATATGCTATGGTAAAATTTAATGATTTTGGAATAATTCAGCCAATACTTGAGCATGAACTTGTGCATTATGCTCTTTGGTATCAAAATAAGAAATTTAATGACGGCGATTCAGATTTTGAAAAGAAAATTGCTGAGTTAAATATACGCTCCAACAATGCTGGTGTAGTAAAGATTTATAGCTTAGGAATAGACAGAAAGAAAACTGAAAATGGTATTGAAGATACTCTTAATTTAGTCATTCCACCAATTAAAACTACTAAAGAAAATGAAGAAGCTTTGAAGCTCTATAAAAAGAAATACCATTTAGAAGAAGCTGCTTAATTTAGCAGTTTCTCTTTTTTAAAATAGTTTTATTTTTCTATTGACAAATTAGAAATATTATTGTACAATATTACTATAAAAAAGAAATAAAGAAATATGATAAAAAGGAATATTCAAAATGAATTTAATTAACAATTTAAAAGTGAAAAGTGTTTGGTTGCCATCAGAATATTTTGAAATAGATGATAAAGACACTTTGAAAGTTATTAACAATACTGAATATATTCTATGTGATTCAACTGCAGTCTCTCAATATTCTTTTGAAACAAATAGGATTAAATACGATTCAGACTGGTACAACGATTTTTACCTAGAACTTGAATAAATTTTAATAAAACAAAGGAGAATAAGTATGGCCCAAGACCTTAGAAATGAATTAGAAATCGCTATTACTAATCATAATAAGAAATTTGAACAGCTCACACAACAAGCAGTTAATTGCGAAAAGGAAGATGAAAAAGAATTGCTTTTCCAAAAACGTTGGCAATTCATTCATGATTATGCTCAATTCTTAAATGATTTCGTTTGGAATCATAAAGAAATGCTTAATCCAACAGTTACAGTACTTTTTGACCTAGTACCAAATACAGTTTGGAACCGAATGTCTGAAAAATCAGAGCGAATTATTACTATCATCAATCAACAATACAAGCAGAATAAATTCAAACGCTAAAACTGATTTTGAATGTCGTTATATCGTCATTAGCGTAACGCTAAAACAGTCAAACTGAATGTATCGACTTTACAGTAGAACAGCTTAAAACAGCTTATAGAAAGGGCTATAAATATGAAATTCTTTATCTCAATTGTTAATGTTAACCATAATGATTCTTGCGACCATTTTGCTTATGAGGGAGAAGCAAACACTAATGATTTCATTTTCAACTTCCTCGATAAGCAAATTGCTAAGTTAAATGGTACCCCTAATATGACTCATAAATTTCAATCCATCTTAGAAAGCTTGAAAGAGCAAGATATTTTGAGTTATAGCTCATATAAGGAAGCTTCAACAGAATACTCTAACGATAATGATGTAGATTATGAACTAACTATTAACAAATCTGAAACTTTACTTCAAATTGAATTGCATAGACTTTTTAATCGAAAAAGTGGAAACCCTTTCCTAGTAGATAGTCGAAGTTATACTCATTCAATCTCTGTACAAGTTTTACTCCATGCTTAAAGAACTATTTCAAAAAATAGTTCTTTTTTATATTTAATTGTTGACAAAAGATATTTTTTGTTGTATCATATAACTATAAAGAAATGAAAACGAGGATTAAAACAATGTTTGAATTAACAACCAAAAGTGGAAACACAATTACATTATTTACGGATTACAAGAAAATTACTTCTAAACAAATGAAAGCTGTTCGCTACTACATTGAGTCATTCTTGAATGAACCGATTATTATGGAATTTAAACCTGTAACGAAAGCAAATCCACTATCTACTTCTGTTGTTGTTACTAAAGAAATGGTTGCTCGATTTAACCAAAAGAACTAATAGGGGGAAAAATAAAATCATGAGAAAAACAGTAAAGAGATTAACAGTCAAAGAATATAACCAATTAAAGAAATTAAAAGAAAAAGAAATGCCTGCATTTCTTAATGAAGCTAAAGCTTTTGCTAATAATTTCCTAATGGAAAACTTCAATATGGAGCTTAAAATTCCTATTAAAATGAATGGCCGTTTAACTCGTACAATGGGTCGTTATTTAGCAAGAAACTATTTTGGAAGTATATTTCCTACAAGCATTGAGTTATCTAAAACCTATCTTGTAGCTGCACTTATTGTTGGTGATTTGGAAGAAATTTATGACACCTTAAAACATGAATTAGTTCACTATGCTTTATCTGTTCAAGGAAAGAATTACAGTGATGGCGATTATGACTTTGAAAGGAAACTTTATGAATTGAATATTAGTTCTTCTGGTTCTACTCCAATTCGTAAAAGATTATCTAAACGAACTTTGAGATACTATGTACCTTACAAAATTTATCAAGGTGATAATAAAGAAGAATTTATCTTCCGTTCAGGTAACTCTTACTATGAAAGTGCTACTGTAAAAAGTAGAGAATATGGAGTTTATAAAGGGAGTCTAACTCATGTGGGTTATCGAATTGATGAGGTAGCAGCTTAAAACTTTTTTAAAAATTTTTCAAAAAAGTGTTGACAACCTAAAGAATTTGTTGTATTATATAAATATAGAAAAACGAAACGAGGAAAAACAAAATGAAAATTATCGGAACTTTTAAAACTGCACTAGGAACAGAAACAACTTACGGCTTCCAAGCTAATGATGTATTTCACGCTGAAGAACGTGCTCAAGAAATTGCTAAAGCATTTGGTTGGACTTTGCTTACTTGGAACTAAAAAGGAGGAGTAAAACATGCTAACATTTATCGTATCAACATTTGCTATGGCTATTGCTATTGGATATACTGGATTCAAGGTTTATTGGATTCAAACACATGAAAAGAATTGGGGCCACACTATTGCTCATTCATTGCTTGATGCAGTAATTGCCCTTGTAACATTTATTTGGTACATGGGTGAACAAAACAAATCATTCATCTTTAGTTTGATTGTATTGCTTCTTGTTGGTTGGTTTATTGCTAAATCTGCTAATAAACTTTATTGGGAATATTAAATGAGTAACAAAGAGCTTAGCTCAATTGTATGGGAAAATGGATATTCAAGAACTTGTGAAATATGTTGTATGTAAGAATATGCGGTAAGCGGATATTAAAACAGTTGTTGCGAATTGCAAATGTCCATCAAACAATCCATTATTTGTAGCTCTTAAAAATATTGCTAAATAAAAAGAGATTATTTCTATAATCTCTTTTTTCTAGTTTAAGCAGCTTTAAGAAGAGTTACTTAAATTATATATAAATCATCATCTATCTATTAAAACTGTCTTAGTTACTGAGCTACGGCCGCTAATCATTATTTAAAGCTATTACTATTACTTAATAATATTTTTAATTACTAACCCAACTTTACTTTTCATAGGCTTTTATTCCAACGAGCTTTGAAAAAGCGAAGTTGGGTTCTTTATTTAGTTATTTATTTAGTTGTTTATTAGTTATTTATAGTTATTAGCTGAAAAAGCGCTGTTTTAGGAACTGCTCTAACTGTTATTGCTCAACGGCTTACAGCAACTGAAAAACAGCGTAATGTCAAAAAACAGTATTTTACCCCTTTTTATCAGTATTTTTAGGCCGATTTTGAGTATTTTAGGGCTTTATTTGAGTATTTTTAGGCCGATTTTGAGTATTTTACCCCTTTTTTGAAATGAGTCATTGAGTATTTTACCCTATTTTTCATCAGTATTTTTGGTCGGTTTTTACTTTCAAGTGATGAGTATTTTTAGGCTTTTTTGAGTAACATTCCTTTTCTAATCATGTTTAAGCTGAGTATTTTTGGTCCGATTTACAAAAATCATAGATGAATATTTTATCTGTTCTTTGAGATTACTCTTTAAGTATTTTAGGGCTTTTTTGAATTACTTAATGAGTATTTTCCATCAGTATTTTTAGGCCGATTTTGGATTTTTATAACTGAGTATTTTACCGGTGATTTTGGAATTGACTTATATAAAGTTTTATCATATAATAAAACTAAGAAAAACTAATTAAATGAAAGAGAGCCCTATGAGAGATAATACCATAGAAACAGTTAATACTAAAATTAAGATTTATAGAAAATATGAATTATATTGTTAAAAATCAAGAACTAGAGAGAGCAGAAAGTTATTTAAAAAATCTAAGTAATCATTTAAAAGAAACTTATGAAGAAAGGGGCAAGTATCTCTTTGTTGGAAGGCTCTCATATCTCATGACTGCAGAAGTATTTGTTTCTTTTCTTCTTTTAGGTGTGATGATTGCTAAATCTGTTCCACTTGTAATTGCTACAACTTTACTTTTCTTTACAATTTATTTCTTCACAGGTCTTGCTCTCTATGGTAAGAACATTTTAGAGAAAGCGAAATTGCCAATTATCAGTAAAAAACGTTTCTTAAAGGATTTTTTAAAAAGGAATAGTCTTGACTTGCAATCTGACTTAGATTCTTTGAATTTAACTTTTTATGATTTAGTTATTGATTATACTAATTTAGAAATCAAATTGAATTACTCTCAGCCGTGGCTTAAAAACACTAAAAGATAAGATGGAAATACTTGATATGAATAAAAACCTTATTGCTTACAGTTATGATTTAGAGAAACTTGAACAGCATCTTAAAAGAACTAGCAAATACCTGCAAGTTGAATTTGAAGTAGAAAACAGACTGATTTATACTATAACAGAGCTTATTCTGGTGTTGTTATGTGGTACTATAGCTGGTTTTTCTTTGTTTACATTTATTGAATGGCTAGATAACATTCAGCCCTACCCAATAATTACTAATATATTTTTGGTTCTATTTATATTTGGTTTCACTTTCATTTCTACTATTTTCTTTTTTAATAGAGCAAGTGATTTGAAACACTACAGCTTCTTTAAAAAAAGATTTTTAAAGAAAAATAAATCTCTTATAAACACTCTGCTAGGCCATTACAATTTAACTATTGATGATGTGGATATTGATTACAAAAATTTAGAAATCAGTTTAAAATCCAAAAACAAACAAAAATAGGTGATTTAAATGAGCAAAAATTATATTACCGATAATCAAGAATTAGAAGAATTTGAAAAGTATCTCAAAAGTCTAAGTAACGAACTTAAAACAAAATATAAAGAAGAAGGCAAATATTTATATATGAGGACTGTTACTAAAACGGTTACAGCTATATTATATCCTATTATTTTTGTTTTTTTATTTCTTTATTTGTTAGCATTTATGCAACCACTTTCAGCAATGATGAATATTCTTTTAATTGTATTGGATATTTTTCTGTTCATTGCTTCAGTAAATTTTACAACTAGTTATATTATGCCTCGTTTTATTAAATTACCAATTATCAGCAAAAAAAGTTTCTTACAACAAAATAAATCATTAGTACTAACTAAATTAAATAACTACAACTTGGATTTTGATGATGTAGTTATTGATAGTAAAAATTTAGAAATTTTTTTAAATAAAGATAACCATAAATCAATGAAAAAATTAAAGATGTTAAAAAGAACTGAAAAGATAGGAGGTCAAAATGACTGATAACCACATTGCTTATGATAAAGAATTGGAAGAAATCGAACTTCAGTTAAAAGAATTAAGTAAAATCTATCAAGATGAATATGACAAAAGTGGGAAATATTTTAGGCCACAAAATCCAAGATTTATCTTATGGTGCTTCTATATTCCAGTTATGCTTATTGTTATTTTAAAGAATCAATTTCATTTGATTTCTATTAACACTAGCTTAATTTTATTTGCTATTGTTTATATAATCTGTTTGATTTTGATTACTAGGAAAGTAAAATTGCCAATTGTTAGTAAATCTCGCTTCTTAAATAACAATTTGCTAAAAATTAAATCAGATTTGCTTATTAGATATAGCTTAGAGTTTCAATACATTTCTATTGACTATGATAAGATTGAATTTCACTTGAATCAAAAAGATTTTGCTAAATTTAAAAATATTAAAAATGATTAAAAAGATTATTGACAGACAATCTTTTTTGTTGTATAATATAACCATAAAGAAATGAAAATGAGGATTTAACAATGGCAAGAGAATTTTTAACAATCAATGGTATCAATATTGAGCCAACTGAAGATAATATTGTAAATGCAGTAAAAAAAACATTGGAAGATTATACTTCAAAAGAAGCTCAGTCATTAAAAGAACGAATTAAAAACGCTGAAGTTTCAGTTGAGTTACCAAATGCTTTCTTTTTGGAAGATAATGACCGTTATCTATTCAGCATTCATTATAGTAAAGATTCGTTTTTGATTAGTATTGACCTTAAAAATGGCGGTAAAGTTGTTTATTTGCGAGAATTTGAATAAATAGAATGGAGTGTTAATGACTTATAGAAGTAAATGGAAAGATTTTATCCAAAGAGAGTTAATTACAGGTTCTTTTAAAACAGAACTTGAACTAAAAGAATATTATGAAAAATCTTTTGAACAAAATCAACCGGTTATAAAAGAACTAATCGAAAATGAATTAAGCAATCTGCTACAAGGTGAATTTAATCTTACCATTCAAAAAGACTCTATTATTGTGGATTACTCAAAATTAAAACCATATAAAAAACTCTTCGTTATGCCTTGTAACTATTATGGGTGTCAGATTGACCACGAATTTATTTATAGCTCAACTGATGAAGTGATTCCTTATATAATTTATTTCATTTTGCAGAAAAATGCTATTAAATTTGCTCAACTTGGACTTTACTATATTCCGCCTAAACGAAAAAAGAATTTTGAGTATGAAAATATTATTGTTAAAGAAACTTTGGAAGATTGTTACAAAGAATTGTTTAGTAATATTGCTACTGCTTGGCCACACTTAGATAAATCCAAAAAAGTTGTAGATATTTCGGCTGAACTTGAAGCTATGCTAACTTTTCCACCAGCATTTTTGAAATGGGAATTGGAAGATGAAGAAAGGAAAAAGGAACGCTTCGAAACATTCTTCAAGCACTCCTTAGAGAGCGACTTTACAAATATAGTAAAGATTCAAAAACTATAAAAACAAATCAGTTATTAAACTGATTTTTTATTTTTTAAAAAAGTTTTTCAAAATTGTTGACTTTAGAGCTCAGTTATGGAATAATATAAATAAGGAAAATATAAATTTTGATATTTATATACGAAACACCATTCAAATTTTTTTAAAAAGGAAAGTATCAAATTTGATACATAGGTAACAACATGAAAAAAGTAGGAATTGTATTTGGTACATTTGCCCCAATGCACAGAGGTCATATTGACCTAATTATAAAAGCTAAACGTATTTGCGATTCAGTTAAAGTAATCGTATCAGGCCGAGAAGGTGATAGAGGTGATAATATTGGTTTGTCACTTCAAAAACGTTTCCGCTATATCCGAGAAGTATTTAATGATGATGCTCTTGTGGAAGTCTCAAAATTAGATGAAGCTAATATGCCACTTATGCCTGATGGCTGGGACGTTTGGCTAGATGAACTCTTCAACGTATCTAATACTAATAAAGATGATGATTTGCTCTTCTTTGTTAATGAAGATGAATATGTGGAAGAATTACAAAAACGTGGCTTTAAAACTCAATCAGAAGAAAGAAACTTTGGAATTAGCGCTAGTCTAATTCGTGAAAATCCTTTCCAATATTGGAGATTTATTGCTCAACCATTTAAACGACATTTTACTAAGAAAGTTCTTATATTAGGCTCTGCTTCTAATGGAAAAACTACTCTTGTTAAAGATTTAGGATTGTTCTACTCTGCCCCAACAAGTTTGGAATATGCAAGAGAATACCAAACAACTAATAATGTTAGAGATGATGAACTTACTGCTAAAGATTATTTCTATTTGCTAGATGGGCAATATGCTCAAACTTCTAAAGCTATCGACTCAAAAGAAAATAAAGGCTTGGTTATTGCTGATACAAACTCTACAGTAACAAAAGCTTATTACGATTATTACTTAGATGAATCTTCATCTGATACAGATTTAGACATTAAGGCAGTTGAACATCTTTACAAATCACTTGTTACTAAAGAAAAATGGGATTTAATCTTATTTGTACAACCAACAGGTGAGTATGTTGATGATGGGTTCCGTGACATGACAATGGCTGATGAACAAATCAGACAAGCATTTACTGATTATCTGTTAAAAATTACTAAAGAAAATCATGCTAATACTAAACTAATCTTCCTTGATGAAGATTATCTAGGAAATTACAATAAAGCTATTAAAGAAATTGAAGCTATTTATAAGGAGTACTAACTATGAAAAATTTACAATCAAACATTGCAGCTATCCCTCAAAACATTGGCCTCATTACAGGCAAAGCAAAAGAACTTGGATTTAAGAAAGTGTTAAAAGGAATCTTTGATGATTTCTTTGCTAATCGAAGTTTGGGTGCCTGGCTATACTTGCTAGTTCTCGCTTCTGTTCCAATCATCTTGGAATTTACAAGTGGAAATGAACATGACTTCTTAGGTTTAACCTCAAGTTTGACGGGTATCTTATGTGTTATTCTTGTAGCAGAAGGTCGTGCAAGTAACTTCCTATTCGGTTTAATCTCAAATATTATTTACTTCTACCTATCATTGTCTAACTTGTTCTATGGTGAAGTTATGATTACAGTATTTTATATTATCATGCAACCAATTGGAGTTTATGCTTGGTTAACTGCTCGTGTTAAAAATACTGAAACAAGTGAATTTGTCGCTCGTAAAGAGTCTTTCATGGATTACGTTAAATACTTTGCTCTTATCTTTGTTGCTTGGTTGGGTATGGGATTCTTCTTCCAAGGCATTGGTTCTGCTCGTCCATTTAGAGATGCGCTTACAAATGGTTTGAGTGTTGGTGGTCAAATCGGTCAAACTCAACGTTTTGCTAACTTATCTTGGCTATTATGGGTATTAACTAACGTATTCTCAATTTATCTATGGTGGGGAACTAACATTCACATTCAAGGAATGTACTGGGTTTACCTATTGAACAGTATTGTTGGTTGGTACAACTGGGCTAAAAGTGCTAAATAAGGATTGATTTATTTCTCAAATAGGTTTATAATTAAAGAAAGGAGAATAAACATAATGACAGACAAAACAACACAACAAAAAAAGATAATGTACACACCCCTTTATGATAGCACAACCGAAGAAATCATTGCACAAATCGAAGCATTAAAGCAAGAAGAAAAAACTTATTATGAACAAGTTGCTACTGAAGAAGAGTTCTTAGAATGGTACAAGAAACAAGATTTGCCCACCTATGAACAACCATCTGTTACAACAGACATGACAGCATTTACATTCATTGATAATGAACTCAAATTGCTTATGATTCAACGTAGAGCTCACCCATATCGTTTGAAATACGCTTTACCAGGTGGTTTCGTTGGTTCTCATGAGAGTGCAGAACAAGCTGTATTAAGAGAAGTTAAAGAAGAAACAAATATTACAATCAATTTAGAACAAATTGAGCAATTGAAAACTGTATCAACACCAGGTCGTGACCCAAGAACTTGGATTATTACAATTGGTTATATTGTTTATCTTCCATATGAGCAAGTTTTAGAAATGCAAGCTCAAGATGATGCTCTTGAAGTAAAATTGATTACAGTTAACGTAAAAGATAATGCTTTCTATGATGGTGATAAATTATTAGTCAAAGAAGATTTTGCTTTTGACCACTATGATTTAATTCAAGAAGCGATTTCTCGGATGCAAGGCCACGATTCATGGAAACCAAACTTCTTCCAAATGCTCGGCTATGAATTTACTGTTACAGAAATTTTAAATCTTGTTAAAGCTATTTTGCCGGATAAAAATTTAATTCGCCAAAACGTGCTTCGTGAATATAAGAATTTCATTATTGAAGTTGGAGTACGGCGAAAAGAAGGTGTCAAGTCACAAAAGACTTATAAATATAAAAAATAAAACTTAAAAAGAGAGCAATATAAATTGCTCTCTTTTATTTTAGGGGTTGTTATATCGTCATATAGTGAACGCTAAAGCAGTAAAAACTGAACTTCGATAAATGTATCGACCTTACAGTTAAACAGCTTAGAGTCGCTTATTTTGCAGTTTAAATTTTATCTATTTCTGTTGACTAATTGAAAAAAATATTATATAATATAACTAACAAAAAGAAACGAGGATTTTTAATCATGGCAATTATTGATGATTATAACAAAAAACAAGAGTATGAAGCTAAGAAGTTTAAATTCTTTCTTGATTTTGATAAGTACTTAGAGACATTCACCTCAAATGGTGTAAGATTGAAAAATTTGTTGTACTTTGTAATTGAAGAAAAGAAAAAATATACTTTTAATGATTTAGGCTACACTTTTTTAGTAAGATATGAGGAAGAAGCATATGAGTCAATTGAAACTAGAAATGCTATTAGACGAAACGTAGCCATCTACATCAAAAATGAAGATATAGATAGCAAAGTCTCATTAGCTATGACTCAACAACCACATGGAGAAGTAACATTCTCATTTAATAAAGATGATTCTTTCTATAATTTTGAATTTTTAGAAAAGAATTTAACTAACATTATTGAATTTCTTTTTTATGGCATTAGGAAACATGAAAAATAAAAAGAAAAGCATAACTATTAAGTTATGCTTTTTTAAATATATAAGTAAATCATTTCTTCTTCACTGCCTGGCTCTTTAACTTCTATATTGTTAATAGGTTTATTTAAATAAGAATCAAAATCACCATAAGATAATCTACCCTCTGCAAGTTCTTTGTTGTCTTTATCTTTAATAACATAGTATCTTTCAGAGTCTAAACCATCAATCGTATCTGAAACAGATTTACCTTTGAATTTATCTAAGTCATTGAAAACAAAATTATCTGATTCAAAGCAAGCTTCTAAAACTTGTTCTTTATTTCTTGAAACTTTATTCTTTAATTTGCTTTCCACTTTTTGCAAGATTTCTGTTTCTTTTTTATCCATGTGACGTAATCCCCCAAGAGGAGTTGATACAGCATTTTTCCATGTGCTATCTTCTCTTTCTACTTTTACGTTCATTTTGCTTGGGTTATCTGGGTCTATTCTAATATTTATATGAGTGCTTTTGTTAACTTTTTCATAAGGATTTGAAGCTACATCTACATTGATTGTTTTTCTTATCAATATTTGACCATTATCTAATTGAACTTTTACATCTGAATTGAAGTCGTTTACTTTATCTACATTTTCATATATTGAATAAAGAGTTCTTTCAATTTCTAAACTCCTATTCTTAATGAATTGTACGGCTAACTTATTTCTTTTTTCTATTGACTCATGTTTTTTGTCAGCATAATTTTGTGCTTCTTCCTTAGTTGAAAAATGCTCAGATTCATTTCCCAAAGGACAATTACCATCTTTAGCTCTACAAATACCAGGTGTGCCATCTTTCTTTATATGATATTTAGCCATTTTTCACCTCTATTAAATTATTTGTTAAATATATCAACTAGCTATTCAAAAAATTTTTTAAAAGTTGTTGACGGATTTTTAGCTAAATTGTATAATATAACTATAATATGAAATGAGGATTTGATTATGGCTATTGTTATGGATAAAGAAATTATTTTTACTAACATTGATGAATGGGAAGATTTTTGTAAATTTGCCAATGCTAATTTAGAATGGTCAAATCCATTACTCAAAAAAGAAGCTTTCGAAGTTTATCACTTTAATAAATATAGAAAAAATGTTCGTTGGGTTACAGAATATCTAACAGAAATTTATTTCAATAAGTATCTCTTTATTGGAATTAAAGGAAAAGAAGTTTATATCTTTATGAATAGAACTCCTACTGATAAAGAACTTGAAGAATTAACTTTTAATATTAAAGATTTTATTTAAATAAAAAAGAAGCGAGGATATAAGTATAACTACATTTACTCTTGGACTTTGTGCTGGCCGCCATGACTTATCAGTATCTGACTTTATCTTTTCTGATGGTGACAAACTAATAGTTGCTGAATATGTAGAATAATAATGCTCTAAATATACATTATTCTACATATTTTCATTTGACTTTCTTATAGTATTTATATATAATATAAGATATAAAGTAGATATGATTTTCACAAGAGAAAATATAAATAAAATTATATAGAATAAGGAGTTATCAAATAATGAGTAATGTATTTACGATAACAACTGAATTAAAATTGAATAGAGAATATAATCAGTTGGTTGGTAAATACATTTCTGATTATATTGAACTGTTTAATAAAATTCAACGATTAACATTTCATAGAATTAAAAATTATCATATTAAAAATGGTAAAATCACTCAAGAAAATAAAAATATTATTTATGCTCAATTAAAAGAAGAATTTGACTTAACAACTAGAGCTATGGATGCAATAATGAGTAATATGTTGGGTCGCTATGAAGCTATAAAAGAATTAAAAAAGTTTGAACGAAAAAGTTTAGAGAGAAAAATTTCTACTCTTGAAAAAGAATTAACTAGATTAAAAGATGAAAGAACGCTACAAAGAATCAACTTAAATAACAATTTAAAAGATTTTAACTTTGTTAAATACAAAAATCTAAAAATTAAAATTTATTGGAAACAAAACAGATTAAATACTAAAAAGCAAAAACTTAAAAATCTTGAAAAAGAAATTGAGACTGGTAAATATAAAGTTTGTTTTGGCACTAAGAAACTGCTACAAAAAGATTATAGCAAATTTATTAAGAAAAGAGATAGTGAAATTTATTTTTTAGGCAGAGCTGGAGAAAAGTCTTGTAACAACAATTTTCAAACTGAATACAACTCAAAAATAAATCAATTCTATTTTAGAATTAGAAAAGAAATTGATTTAGACAATGATAAATTTGTTTATGGTCAATTTAATTTTAATAATAAAAATTATACTAACTTATTAAAGAATCTACTTAGAACCAAAGAAAGTGCTTTAACTTATAGAATTAAAGTCAAAGATAATAAAGTGTTACTTCAAATTATTTATAATTTTGAACACAATAAAGATTCATGTGTTACTAGGAATAATTATGGCGTAATAGGAGTAGATTTTAATAAAGGTTTTGTATCAGTAAGTGAAACTGATAAATATGGTAACTTAATAAATACTTTTAATATAGATTATCAATATAGCAAAGGTAATCAAACAACAAAAGATTTTCAAAATATAGCAACAAAATTAAAAGATTATTGCTTAAATACAGGTAAAGATTTAGTTATAGAAAAACTTAATTTTACTAAAAAGAAAGATAGCTTAATTAGTAAAAGAGGAAAAAAATATAATGAGATGTTATCCTCTCTTGCTTATTCTAAATTTGGTTCTATCATCACTTCTAAATGTGCTAAAAATAGAATTTTCTTACATAAAGTTAACCCAGCATGGACGAGTTGGATAGCAAAACAAAAATATTGTCCAAAAATGAAATTAAATGTACACTCTGGAGCTTCTTATGTTATTGCTCGTAGAGGTATGTTTCTAAAAGATAAAGCAAAATAACATAGTATTTCTGCTTAACCAGAATAAGACCAAGTGATTGATGTCTGGCTCTGTGTGGAAATTCAAATTAAAATAACTTTTCATAATCTTTGAAGTTGTAATTCCTCCGTGGTGAAACTTAAAAGAAAATGAAATTAAAATGTTCATCTGAATTAAGATGAAATAGTCATTGTGGTCACGGACGAAAAACAATCTTGAATTGTGGAATAGACATTATTCTATAATTCTTGTACCACAGAGATTCAAATAGCTATATTGATGATGTAGTATTCGATTAAATTCAATACCGCTAAGGAAAAAGAAAGATTTTAAAAAATTTTTCTTTTTTTTTGCATTTTTGTGTTGACAAAATGAAATTATTGTTGTATCATATAACTATAAAGAAAAACAAAGAGGTAAAAAACAATGACTCCAAGAGAAATCAAAAAGAAATTAAAAACTGACGGATTCATCAAACTAAGACTTGGATATTATCGTCTAGTACAAGCAAATGAAGAAACAATTGATAATGATAGACTTTTGAAACAATTAAAAGAGGAAGGTAAATATAATTACTGGATTTCAGTTTATGATTTCAAAACAAAAACTACTACAGAGCCTCTACCAACTGTAGTATTGCCAATATGTGGAGACCCCGATAAATATATTACCAAATGGTTCTATAAAGATTATAATACTGCATTAAAACAAGCTGTTAAAGAATTGAAAGAAATGTTATAAAAAAGAAAAGTAATCCAATCAAGGATTACTTTTTATTTTTTCATTCAAATAAACTTTTTCTCTTAGCTTTCTTTCTATATTCCTCTGGAATGTATTCATGGTCAATACCAATAGAAGCTAAATATTTTAAAATTCGGAATTTGTTAGTATAAAGTTCATAAGATTGGTATTCTCTATACTTTTCATTAGTTAATCTCTTTTCTGTAAATGGAAATTGTTCTGCTCCCCAGTCAACAGCTTCTTCTATTTCTTTAGCTATGCCTTTATAATCTATTCCACCTTTTGCAGTTCTTTCCGGTAAGCGTAACATACCCAAATTGTTAATGATTGGAGTTACTTTACCCTTAACCCAATAATCATAACAAGTTAATTTATCTTCATAAAATGAATGATTGATAAATTGAAATTCTGGGTCTAATACAACAAAACATGAACCGCTCAAACTCCCAAAATAAGAGATTTCTTCAGTAAGGCATTTTTGGAATAGAAAATTACTCCCACCAGCTCTTTGGCCAATTGCTGGAACTAAATTTAAATCTAATGTATTTAATACTTCAATATATCTATCTTGCCAATCTTTAATATTGGTTACTTTAGCTCTATTTCCATATTTTGTACCGTCATTAGTCCAAATTAAAAATGAAGTTGTATCATCATCTAAGATACAGTTAATATGCTCTTCAAAATCACATAGTTTAACTGTTCCATTCCTAATGATACCAATATTTTTTGTTTTTTGCTCTGGTAGAATATGAACCATTCCTTTATATTTAGCATTATAAGCTTCATATTCATCATCTCGTACCATAATATTTATATTTTCTTTCGGCACTCCTATGGATAATAAATAATCAACAGTTTTTATATTTTCAGCTCTACCAGCAGAGGGAATCCAATACTTCCATTCCTTTTCTTCTAGTTTTTTCATTTTATCTCTCCGTTATTAGTAATTTAAAACTAATATCGGTGGTAAATTTTAATCTTTATTCAATTCAAAAGACTTTCAATAATGGAACTAACTTTATCAACATCTAAGTCTAACCCTCTTAATTCAAAATTATATAATACTGGAAAGCCAAACTCTTGGGAATACTGCTTAGCTGTCAAGCAATATTGATTGTTGAAGTTCTTATTGCCAGAGCCAACAATTCCTAAGCATTTCTTATAGTTATCTTTATATCTAATATATTCTCTTAATGGAGTAGTTAAAATCTCTTTATCTCCGTTATCAATACCATTACCGCCTTCTAGGTAAGTTGGTAAAAACGCCACAAAATTATTACTCACTTCATTGAATGGAATATTATTCTTTACTAGTTCTTTTACATTTAACAAATTAACTTCTTTAATCTTAGTATTTAACAATAGATAATCTCTTAATCTCTTAACGAAGCTATCTGTATTACCACTTAAGCTTATGTAAATCAAATCTATCTTAGTTTTCATTTCTTACAATCCTTTATTTTTCTGTTTATTTTTATTATTCTTAAAACAAAAGAAAACGAACTATATAGCTCGTTTCACTATTTATAAAATGCTTTGAATAGAGTTACTAAACCTAAAATAAAAATAAATAGAATAATCCAAAGTAAAACTTTAAAGAAAATAAAAGTTAAAGTTAACAATAACGGCAGAATGAAAAATAAGCTAAAAATAATGGTCATGCTAATAAGCATAGAATATAAAATTAAATTTTTCATAGTTTTACTCCTTTTTATTTTTTATATCAAAAAGTTGTTGACAAAGCTTTAAAGATATTGTACAATAAGAATATAAATATTGAAAGAGGTTATTAAAAATGAACAAACTAACGAAATCAATCATTATTTTAGCAGGAGCAATTGCTTTAACAGGTTGTGGTCAAATCCACCCAACAGGTTATCAAAAATTACCACAAGTTAAACAAGAAGTAAAAAATAAATCAAAATCTGCTTATGAAGCTGCTAAAGAAAAAGTTAAAGAATTTAAAGATAAACATTCTAATACTGAAACTTCTTCAAATTCAACAGGTTCTGATTATGATGAAAGCAAATTTCCCGATATGTATGAAGTACTAGGAAAAGCTGAAATTGATGAAAGCAAATTCTCTACTACTTATTCATATTCTTATGATAATTTAGACCGAACTACAACTGCATATGGGTTAATTAACTACAAAGCAGTAATGGATTCAAAAGGTTGGCGTGCAGAATTTGAACCAAATTCAGAACCTAGCGGTTGGTGGAAATTAGATGCTAATGGGAAAATCGTTATGAAAGGAAAGAAAAGAGTAAGTAATAACGAAGAAGTAAAAGTCAAACTTCCTACTGGAAAGATTTATAGCGGTTATTTCTATAATCGCTCACACTTGATTGCTGATTCTCTCGGCGGTCGTTCTTATAAATATAATGTAGTTACTGGTACTCGTCAACAAAACGTTGGTAACAATGGTGATGGAGGTATGCAATACATTGAAAAGAAAGTTAAAGATTATGTAGAACAAACAAAAAACAATGTTTATTATGAAGTTACACCTGTATATAATGGTAATGAATTAGTACCTCGCTATGTAATTGTTAATGCTAAATCTGACGATGGCGTAATCAATGAAAAAGTAAAAGTGTTTAATAACGCTTCAGGTTATGAAATCAATTATGCTGACGGAAGTTTTACTAAAAAATAAAAAAATAAAAAGAGCAATTTAATATTGCTCTTTTTTAAAGCTCATTATAATGAATAATGTAAAACTGAATTCCTTTTTTAATTCCATAAGCTTTTATTCTTCTAGCTCTTATTTCTTTCCATGTTAAATTGGGATTAGCTAATTTAGTAATAGAGATTCCACTTCGTAAAGCTTTTCTAATCTCTCTCATTTGTTGAAAATTGAAATCTAAGTTATCAATAATTTTGGGGTCAAAACCATCATTGATGAACTTATCTATTTGATGAAGCTCTATTAGTTTAAAGCCTCGTTTATAGAAATATAGCAATTCTTGAGTATTTTTTGAATAGTAAAATAAGTCCATTACTCTAAAATTCATATTTGGCTCAGCCCAGCTCTTCCATTCTTTACCTCGATAAATACAGTATAAAAGAACTTGGATTTGTTTATCATTGTACTCATCAAAAGGAAAGTCATCTAAGTTATAGCCTTCAGATAGAAGCGTAATTAAATAACGAATAGTCCAACTAGAAAATTTAGGTCTAATATATTTTTCTATTGAAAGTCCTTTATCAATAGCTCCTTGAATTAAATTTTTTTCATAACTATCAAAACTATCTAAATTCATTTTTATTACCTCACTTCTTTCAATAAATATATTTTATCATTTTTTATATGATTTATCAATCTTTTGTTGACTTTTTCATCTTTATATAATACAATATAACTATAAAATAAAGAACATGATAGGGGCAAAGTTTGAATGAAACGAACAGTAAAAATAAAAGCAAATTGCTCGAATAACGAAGATGAAATATTATTGATAGGCACAATTCAAAGAAATATTAAGAATTATGTTTGGTCAAGATATAATGGGATTGGCTCTTTGTTAAAACAAGACAGTTGGACTATTAGAGATGAACTCATTCAAAAAGATTTGCTATCAAAGAAAATTACTAAAACTCTTTCAAGAGTAGCAGTAGAACAATCAGCTTCAACAATTAAGTCTAATTGGACTACAACAAAAAAGAAAGTTAAAAAAGCAATAGCACAAAATGAGAATCTAACTGAAGACGATAAACGTTATTTGTATTTATGTTTAAAACATACTCCAACTTTATATAACATTTTAAATTATAAAAAAGTTGATTATGCTACTGATTATTTAAAAGATTTAAAAATTGATGTTCATAGATTAAATAATCTATTAAGGAGATATATTCGGAGATATAAAACTAAATCTCACACAAATAAAGCTAATGTCATACTAACTTCTAATCTATATAAATTTAATTCTAATAATAACTCTTTTATGTTTTCTGGTAAAGCTAAACATTCACGAATAGAAATTACTTTAATTGGTACTGTTCCAAAATTAAAAGGAACTTTAGAATTAGTGAAAAATCAAAAAACTAATCAATATTATCTTCATGTACCATTAGATAGAATTATTGCTAAGAAGAATATAACAGAACAATCAGAAATACTTGGTTTAGATGTAGGAATAACTGATTTAATAACATTAAGTAATGGTTCTGTATATGGAGCCAATTCTGCGGAGCTATTTTATACTCTGTCTGATAATTTAGTTAATAAAAACAGGTCACGGCTGTTTTCGTATAAACGGCAATTAGAAGAAAGAATTTTAATTGAACAAGACCAATCTAAAAAATCCATATTAGAACAAAAACTAAAGAATTTGGAAGATAATAATTTAGGCTATAAAAAGAGAATTTCTAAAATTAGTAAATACAAATCAAGAATAGCTAGTCATATAAATTGTGAATTGAACAAAATGATAAAAGAGGAAGATATAGAAGAAATAGTACGGGAAGATTTAAATTGGGTAAGCAAGAAAAAGAATGTAAGTAGAAAACAACAAAATAGATTCTCCACATGGTCAAAAGGTCTTTTGCTTGAAAGGTTATCAATAAAATTAGCAGAAAATGGAATAACAGAAACAATAGTTAATCCAGCTTATACTTCTCAAGTTTGTTGTAAATGTAATCACTTAGGAGATAGAAAAGGTAAAGAATTTAAATGCTCAAATTGTAACTTAACTATAGATGCAGATTTTAATGCTTCTATCAATACTAAGAAAAGAAAATTTATTAGTGAAATAAATATTGATACTCCATATAAAGAAGTTAAGAAATATTATGAAAACCTACCTGTTTAGTTTTTAAACTAAATACAAAATGGACGATAAAAGCGATTTTAACCTCAGTAATGATTTTAAAATCTAACTTTTCAGCTCGAAATGTGTGAGCACTTCCATTAACGTTTATTTTATTAAATTAAACTTATAAAAACGGTCTGCGGAAATCACTTCTTATTCCATATGAGAAGTGATACTGGGTAGTCCAAGGCTTTACTTTACATATTCTATTATGTAAATAAGTGCGAAATTTCATAACGCTACTTAATTTATATAACTTTATATTTATTTCGTAATTTTATGAACCAGGGTTAAGGTATTTCTCCATTGGTAATCCTTTATCAATAGCATTTTGAATAATATTCTTTTCATAACTTGAGCGCTCATCTAAATTCATTTTTATTACCTTAATTTCTTTTAGCAAATCTATTTCATCAAAACTTCTATAAATAAGTAATCTTTTGTTGACTTTTTTGTTTTTATATAATACAATAGAATTACAAAATAAAGAAAGAAGAAATTTAACTATGGAAAAATGGAATGAATTTAAACTTACCTATCCTAAAGGATTTTATATTAAAGAATATAAGGATTACAAATTTGTAGTGTTTCAACATCCAAGAAGCGGTCATTTGAATGGTTATGTAGAGCTTAAGCCTATTGATGAAGAACGCTTAGACCAAAATCAAATCAATAAATTAGATTGCCATGGTGGAATTACTTACCAAGGTAATTTGGATTGGATTTTTAAAACTCCAAAAGCAACATATATTGGATTTGATTGTGCTCATTTAGGCGATAAAACACCTTTTGTTGATGCTATCTTTCCAAATTTTGGGTTTGGTGACTTGATTTGTCCTAGTGAAATTTGGCGTGATGAAGCATATATTGAAGAAAACTGTAAATCTCTTATTGAACTTCAGAAAGGAGAATAAAAATTATGAATAAAACACCGGCTAAAATTATTTCATTAGCAATGTCCCTAATTGTATTTGCTATCTATTGGTATATGGCCCTACCCGCTTTTAACTTAACAGATTATTACTTCTTAGGTGGAGTAATTCTATTTGCACTCGTTTACTATATTTCTCTTGTACTGCTTACTGAAGATACTGATGTAGTAAAAACTGTTCCTAATATTGTAATCATTAGTGTTATTTCTATCTTTACAATTGGAGCAACAGTACTTTCACTCTTTGCTACTCCATTATTTCAAGCTAAGAATTATTCCGATTTGATTCAAGTTGAAACTAAAGAATTTAATACTGATTTTCCAAATACAGACATCAATAAACTTGCTTTGCTTGATAAGGATTCTGCTAAAAAGATTGGTAATTCTTTGATGGGCACTATTGATAAAGAATCCCAATTTGAGATTTCTGACGAGTACCGACAAATTACTATCAAAGATGAACCATATCGAGTTACACCACTCGGATATGCAAGTTTTATTCGTTGGTTGAACAATCGTAAAGACGGTATTCAATATTATATTAAGATTAACCAAACTACAGGTAAAGGTGAACTTGTAAAACTCGAAAAAGGAATGAAATACACTGCTTCATCTTATTTTGCTGATGATGTAAGTGTAAAACTCCGTATGTCTTATCCTACAACAATGTTCGGTGACCCATCTTTTGAAGTTGATGATGAAGGTAATCCATACTACGTAGCTACTACTTATGCTCGTAAATTTATCTTTGGACCAAAAGAACCAAATGGAGCTATTCTTCTTAATGCTGTTACTGGAGAAACTAAAGAATATTCATTGAGTGATGTGCCTGAATGGGTTGACCGTGTTTATTCTGCTACTAACGTTATTCAACGTGTAAATCAACATTATACTTATAAAAATGGTTTTTGGAACTCAATCTTTAGTAAAGAGGGTGTTCGTAAAACAACAGATGAATATAACTATATTACAATCGGTTCAGACATTTATCTCTATACTGGTTTAACTTCTGTTAATGCTGACAATTCTAACTTAGGATTTGTTCTTGTAAATATGCGAACTCGTGAAACAAACTTCTACCGCTTACCATCTGTTACTGAAACTTCTGCTATGAAATCTGCTGAGGGTGCAGTTCAAGAAAAAGGTTACAACTCTACAGCTCCTATTCTTACAAAATTAAATGGCCAAGCTTATTACTTAGTATCGCTCAAAGATAAAGGAAGTCTTATCAAAGCTTATGCTCTTGTTAATGCAGAAGATTTCCAAAAAGTAACTGTTAATAGTAATATTAACGAATTGATTAAGAGTGTTACTGGTGAAGAAATCAATAACATTGATGAAGCTGTTACTGGAGAAAAAGTAAAACCAAAAGAAAAAGTTAGCGGAAAGATTACTTCTATTAAGACACAAGTTATTGATGGTACTACTATTTACTATTTGAAAATCAATGACAAGATTTACAAGATTGAAGCTAACAAAAACACTCTTGATAAACTCCCATTCCTAGAAGTTGAACAAACTATCTCTGCTGAAACAGATGAAAACAATTTCCTTTCAAATATTACTTTTGAATAAAACAATAAGGATTACTTAGAAATGAGTAATCCTTTATTAGCTGCAGTTTAAGCAACTTTACTAAAATCATGAATAATTTATCGACTCACCATATAAAATCAAGCTATGGACGAGTTACAGTCGCTAAGCAATGCTTAAGTCTTAAATCCAATCTCTTTATTTGTCATTTGACTTTATTGTTGACAAATTGGGATTAAAGTTTATATAATATAACTATAAAAGATGAAAAGAGGCAAGAAAAATGAAAGCTAAAAATATTGTAATTAGAAACATTACAACCAATACGCTTCTAGTTGGAACTCAATTGGAATGGAATCTTTGGCTACAAGTTACTTATATTTTAGATTCACCAACAATGATTATGCAAGAGCTCAGAAAGCAAAATCCTGAGTCAGAATTTGAATTTTATGATGTTTCTAATGTTGTTTCTGTACGAGCACTATTTAATTCATTGATGCTTAAATAACTCTTCTTAAAAGGATTACTAATATAAGTAATCCTTTTTTCTTTGTTTTAGTTTATTGTGATTTAAAGCAGTTTACAGTAAATAATATTTTGAATCCTTGGTTATTCTGTAGCGATAGCAATTACTACTATGTTAGGCTATAATGTAATCATTTCTAATTCATTTAGAGTAATTTCTCCTAAAACTAACTAAAATTAGAGTAATTTTACTCTAATTCTTCCATTCCTTACTAAAACTGACACTACGAAAGTAACCTGACTTTTAACGTAAAAAGCAAGTTGTGCTATATGTAGAATAAGTCAAGCTGAGTTTAAGCTTCTTTTGTTATGCCAGCTAATAGATTAGTAGTAGTTATTAAAAATTTATTAAGGTTCATTTCAATAATTCTATTTAGCTTTTCTGTAATGTTATAACTATTTCTTGGTAGAGTAGTACTTAAATCAGAGTATTCCATTTCAAAGATAAGATTATCTTTAAGTTCATTTAATAATGGATTTAAAACACTTCTGATAAATGATTCTACTTCAACTGCTGAAGCAATAGTCTTTTTACCGTAAGTTTCATTTGTTAATTGTGCTGTTTCTTTATCCAGTTTATAAATAGTTGCATAATGACCATCTCTGCTCTTAAATCTTAGGTCTTTAATGATAGAGCTCAATTCATATGCAAGATTAACTCTAGCAATAATTTGATTTTTTCCATTATCTTCTAAGTTGTGTAGAAGAAGATATGTTTGAACTACATCATTACTATTTATATAAACTGCTCTTTGATTTCTTTTAAATCTATGTAATAAAGTGTTAATTGAATAATTATTGTATTTACTCTTTGTAAATACTTTGTTAGTAGCTAAGTTTGATACTGTTTTAATAAATTGCTCTGTTCTTTTATCTTTTCTATACTTGTTGAAATTAGTTAAGATACTTTGTGCAAATTCATCAGAACCAGTATAGCTACCCTTTTTAACGAGTGCTTTTCTTTGGATTAAAACAACATTATATCTATCATATAGAGCAAATGCTCCTTGAATGATGGCTTCTAAAGATACTTCCAATTCATTAGCTAGGAAAGCAGTTTTAATTGAAGTGTTAATAGTTCTAAATCTTTGGAAGAATTTAGCTACTTTTTGGAGTTGTCTTTCTTTAGCAACAGTCCAATGATTAGTATTTTCTAAAGTGGCAATAATATTAGTTGCTTCTTCTAATCTTTGTGCTTGTTGGATAGCTCTTTCTGTATCAGTTAATTTTTTATATTCTTGTTTTTCTGCTTGTGGAGCAATGTCAGAGATAAATAGATTAACGAAGTTTAAAGGTCTTTTTATTAAGTCATTACCACTTCTCAAGCGTCTGAAATTATACATATAGTTATTATGAGCTTGAGTGGAAAAGAATTTAGTTACTTTATTACGAGCTTCAGCATATTGTTTTTCTCCAACAATACCTCTCAAACGAAGCTCTTTCGCCAATTCATCTTGATTAGCTAAGTAATAATCTGTATTTTCCGAGTAGACAGCTGCAACAGAATTAGTAGGATTTACATAAGTTCCGTAGCCATGACCATAATTCAATCCACATTCAACGTAATATGCTTCTTCAGTAGCTTTATGCAAGCTATTGATATATTTATTACGTTTAATATAATAGAATCCATGGTCTCTCTTAAATGTAAGATGGTTATATGCTACGTTACCTTTTAATTTACGGATTTCGGAAATAATTTGTTTTACTTCCTTATTATCCAACGGTTCATTTAATTGTTTATTAAATGCTTTAAGATTACTTGCAAGATTACGAGTAAATCCTAAAATTGTAAGCATTTTCCCTCTACCTCTAAGAGCCTTGGCTCTATAACCTCTAACAATCTCATTTTTTCTTTCATCTTGTTGTTTTAATAATCTTCTAACTTCTGAAACATTTTTCAGAATAGATTCTTTACTACTTGATAAAAGTCTATGAGGGGTTAAAGATAAACGGCGCAACTTATCGAAATCGTCTAAAACTAAATCTGTGTGAGATAATTGATTTTGAGTAGCAATCAACTCATCGAAAACTTCAACATTTTCGATTACAGGTTTAATTTTATTGTACAATTCGTCTGGCACATCGCCACGGAACAAATTGACAAAATTACTAATTGAGATTAAAAAATCTTGATAAGTGATTTTGTCTTTTTTTGCTCTAAACGCTTGTACAACTGCTTGATTTCGAGTTGTATAAAATTTAGTTTTACAACCAGGCACGCTCATTTTTTGCATAATGCTCTGTGTTGTATTAGCTATTTTTACTTTTTTGCTTTTACCTTTTTTCTTTTTATTTTTTTGTATTTGATACTCTTCATATTCTGCTAATGTATGAGTAGTTAATCCTAGTAAATACGAGAAAATAAAGCTAATTGTATTTTTAATATATTTTAAATAGTATTTATTTAATTGTGTTAGTTT
>FLSC01145250.1_pt1 | contig 50104 bp, 82 predicted proteins | sample 1550561 | NCBI WGS metagenome assembly FLSC01 (sample SAMEA4031775, study PRJEB14383) | metagenome | biome: human; feature: oral; material: saliva | place: Philippines | collected 2014 | reverse complement strand
CCATTTGCGATTCGGGGAACGCCAAGACCCCGACTATCGCGAACTACGAGGCATCCCTCACCTTCTTCCGTGAGGAGATTGCTAAGGGCCAGAAGGCAGCGGGCAACACGAGCGTCTATGATAAGGCGTTCCAGTTGTTCAAGCGTGGAACGCTGGACGGCCTGAAGGAGGGCTACCTCGTTCAGCGCATCGGCTTCCGACAGGGCACCCTTGTCGAGGCGGGTCAGGAACTCTCGGCCTTCAAGGTCGTCCCCGACAACCCGAAGGACGTCCTCGGTGACGGCGACAAGCCGATCCAGTTTGAGGTGCCGTTCCTGCCCCAGGGCTTTATGCAGCTGAACAAGGCCGTCACAGCCTGATCAACTCTGCTAGAATACCCCTGTACCTCCGAGGTGCGGGGGTATTCTTATATCTGATTGGAGTAGACATGGCTTTCGAACTGTCTAAGATTATCTCGTCTATCAAGCCGACCGTGAAGTCGATTGATGTTCCGTTGAACACTGAGAACGCGGAGCGTTTCGCCCAACTGGTCGAGATCGCTAAGACCGCGCAGATCGTTGAGGCCCCTATGTCTCGTTCGATTACCGACACAACGCCGGGTGTCGAGCTTCAGGAAGAGCTTGAGGCTCTTCGCAAGGAGACGGTTACTCTTCGTCTGCGCGCGCTGTCGAACAAGGAACTCAATGTCCTGAAGCGCCGCGTGTGGGAGGACAAGTTCTTCAGTACGAAGAACAAGAGTGAAGAGGAAAAGGCAGTCATTGCCGTCGAGCGGGAAGACCGCTTGATGGAGTACGTTATCTCTCGCTCCTGCGTCGAGATCATCGACAACTCCACGAGCGAGTCGAAAAAGGGTCTGACGGAAGACGAGGCAGCAGAGCTGCGTGGGCACCTCCCTGAGTTCCTGTGGCAGGAAATCTGTGGTACGTGGAACGACGCCCAGCAGCTCGGCGCTGTGGTGTCGGAAGCGATTAGTGACCCTACGTTTCGTGGGGACGGAACTGTCGAGGCCGGAGAATCAGTGGATGATTCTCTTGTTGAAAACGGCGAGGGCTGAGGGTAAGCCCCCGACGTTGTTCATTGGTGCCCCTGGCATGTTTGCTCGGTCAGTGCCTGCATGGATTGGTGACGAGATGGACTCGGAGCCAATAGATCAAACTGAATACACTAACCTGGACCTGGCTTTGGCCGCTGGTTATCAGTACTATCTCGATAGTCTATGTAACAAGTGTGGTACGCCGCTCTGGTATGGGCGCAGTGAGCATAGCGCGATTGAGTTCCATGTTGAAACATCGACATGTTACTCGTGTGCTGAGCTTGATAGGTATCGTGAGCATAAGCATCCGAAACCTGGTGAAAGCTCGTTCACTGTTCTGGATACTGTTGAGTATTCGGACGGTACGAAAGAGTCGCTACCAACACCTATTGAAGCTCTCGAACAGGTTGGGTAGGAAGAGTCCCTGGTATCATTGGATTGGTATCAGGGACTTTTCTTAGGAGTGGAAGTGGCAGACGAGTCGATCAAGATTGACATTGACGTTAATGCCTCGGGCGCGGATAAGGCGGCGCAGAGCATTGGTGCTCTGGAAAAGCAGATCGGCTCGCTTCAGAGCGCCGTCGCTACGCTGAAGTCTCCATCTGGCCGTGGTGGTACGGTTCTCGATTCTTTGCAGCTCGACAGCTCGAAGGTCAAGAATCTGAAGGAATCTGCGACAGCGCTGCGGTCTGTAGCAGATGCTCTTGGTGCGCTGAACAAGGCTGCTGGGGACGTGAGCAAGGCCGATCTTTCGGCTGGTGTCGATAAGGCTGTCTCAGCGTATCGACAGTTCATCCGTGAGACCCGTACGATGAACGCACTTAGCAAGGATCACATTGCCAAGCTGAAGGATACTGCCTCAGCTATGCGCGAGGTGGCGTCCGCGTCGAACGCTATGGCCGAGGCCGAGAACAAGGCGAAGAAGGCCCAGGCGGCATTGAACCAGTCACAGGCCCGTAAGACCGAGGCGCAGGCTGAGAAGCTGCGCGCTCAGGCAGCGGTGAAGCACGAGGACAACGCTCTCCCTTTGCAGAAGCAGAAGGGGCGAGATGAGCGTAGCCTGGTGAAGGCGAAGGGTGCCGAGGCTACCCGTCTTGCTGAGATTCAGGCGCTTACTGCTTTGGAGCAAGCAGAGATCAAGGCGGCGGCAACGACGGCTGCTGCTGAGTCTAAGCGCGCGGCGGCTGTCGAGGCTGCGTCTGCGAAGATCGTCGCTAACCGTGAGTCAGAGGCCGCGCGTACTGAGCGCGAGAAGATCAAGACACAAGGTGCCTTTGATCGACAGTTGGTGAGGACGAGTGCAAGCAGTGCTCGTAATGATGCTCACGCGAGTGAGCGTGCTATCGAGAACGCGCGTTATGCTGCGCGTGATATGGCTGTGTATTACGGTGCGATTACGGCTGGACTTGGCCGGGTGGTGTCGTCTGCTACTCAGGCTGGTATTGCGCAGGAGCGTGCGTTTGCTGATGTGCAGCGTACTGCCCAGGGCACGACAGCGGATTTAGATAACTTGAAGCGTGCCTATACTGAGTTGTCTACGAAGACTGCTACGTCGTTTGCTGATCTGTCGAAGATTGGTACGCTCGGCGCGCAGATGAACATTCCGACCAAGGACCTTGAGGATTTCACCAAGGCTGTTGCCCAGTTCTCGACGGTGACTGGTATGGAGGTCGAGGCTGCGACGACAGCTTTCGGTCGTTTCGGTCAGATGATGGGTGGCTTGCAGGAATCGGCTAAGGGTGCTGGTGATGGTTACGCTGTCCTTGCGAACCAGGTTGCGGACCTCGGTGCGAAGTCTGTTGCGACTGAGCCTGAGATTGCGAACATGATGGTCAGTATCGCTGCTCAGGGTAAGTCTGCTGGCCTTACCCAGAACCAGATTCTCGCGCTGTCGTCCACCTTGTCGTCGCTGGCTATTCCGAAGGAATGGGCGCGAGGATCATTGCAGCGTATTTTCAACTCCATTAACTCTGCTGCAGCAGAGGGTAGCGATTCGATGCACACCTACGCACGTGCTATTGGCACGACTGACGAGGAGTTCCAGAAGCTTTGGCGCGATGACCCTAACAAGGTGTTCCAGGGTATCTTGCAGCACCTTGCGGGCATCAGCGACAAGGTTGATAAGGCTCAGGCAATTAAGGACCTTGGCTTCAAGAACGTCCGTGACGTTGAGCTGCTGTCGCGTATGTCGAATAGTCTCGGTCTGTATGTGGAGCAGTTGAAGGAAGCCGACAAGGCCGCTAAGGGTACGACGTTCATTGATGAGTCTATGGGCATCATCATGGGTACCATGGCTGCTAAGGTCGAGGCCTTCCAGCACGCCTTGCAGAACGCAGGCGCGGCCATTAACAGTAGCTTCATGGTGCCGTTCAAGGGCCTGATTTCCTTGGCGACAGGCATCATTAACGCCTTCGCCCAGCTCCCCAGGCCTATTCAAGCGTTTGTCGGTGCGCTCGCGGCTGTGGGCACTGTGCGCGTTGGCCTCTTGGCTGCGAAGGCTGCGGCTGTGTCGATGTCTGCCACGTACTTGCAGATGCAGACTCGCATGGTCCAGGCCACAGGACAGTCCAAGGTCTCGTGGAACATCGTGTGGCAGGCCGTGAAGCAAGCTCAGACGGGTGTGGTCGCATATGATGCGTCCCTTGCCGCTAACGTGGGTACGGCTAATGCTGCTGCTGCAGCTAACCAGCGTCTTGCCGCTGCGGATAATGCAGTGGCCGCTGCTGCTGGTAGGGCAGCAGTTGCTAAGGGTGCCCAGAACGCCGCTCAAATGGCTTCTGCGGGCGCGTCTGCAGCTGCTGCTGGCGCTCAGGTTGCTGCCGGTGCTGGTCAGGCTGTCGGCGCCCTGTCTAAGCTGTCTGCTGTCGGCTCTGGCCTGATGTCGATGTTCGGCGGGCCATGGGGTATTGCTATTTCTGCTGGCCTGGCTGCTGTGTCGGTTGCTGCTACGTACCTTAGTGACTCGTTCTCTGAAGCTTCAGCTAAGGCTGATGAGTTTAAGAACGCTGTTGGTGGCACGTCTGCAATTATGAACGCTTTGGTTCAGGATACGAAGGAAGTTGGTGACGGCACTCAGTCTGGCTTTGTTGAGCTGAACGCTACGATTGAACAGAATGGTGAAGTTCTGACTGCTAATGGTCAGGCGCTTGGTTACTACGTCGATCAGTCCGGTCAGGTCGTTCAGGCTACGCATGAGCAGGCCGAGGCTATGGGTTACTCTACCCTGAAGATTGGTGAGCATACTCAAGCTTTGATTATGGATGCCATTCAGGGTTCTGAGGCTTTCAAGGGCATGTCGAAAGAAACCAAACAGGCTTTGGTTGACATGGGCTTCTCGTACGCTAAGTACATCAAGTTGGCTACTACTTCTGAGTCTCAGGGTGGCGGCAAGGCTGCTGCTGATGCGTATATTGACGGCTATATTGCACAGATTAAGGCGCGCTCTAACGAGGCCGCTCAGGCAGCCATTGATGAGAATATCGGTGGTGGCGACTCTTCTGGCAGTATTTTGATTGCCACTAAGAAGTATGACGACCAGATCAATGCTCTCAATGAATTGAAGGGGCAGTCTGAAGGCGTCGGCGGTGCAATGCGCGACGCCCTAAACGATGCTGTCCTCTTTGGCCAGGGCATCGAAGAGACTGGCGAACAGACGGAAGAGGCTGGCTTCAAGATTGGTGACGCTAAGGGCGAGTTCAAGGACATGGCAGAGGTAATTCACTCTGTCCTTGACGAGATGTTCTCCTCGACAGACGCTGCTGCTGCGCTCGACAGTGCCATGCAACAAGTGTACGAGTCGATGCAGCAGAACGGCACGTCGATGGACCCCAACTCTCCTGCTGGCCAGGCCAACATTGCAGCTATCTCGGAGTACTTCGAGAAGATGGGCAATGCCGCTGCCGCAGGTATTGAGGAGATGGGCCTGACTGGCGAAGAAGCATACCTGTATGCTCAGCAGTCGATCCAAGATACGATTGACTTCCTTACTGCTCAGGGTTTCGACATGAGCGCGTTCGAGCAGCAGCGTGACACCATGGCTGCTATCATCGCTCAGCCTTACCAGTCTGGCGAGGTCGATCACTCTAAGACGGATGCATCGTTGAATCAGATGGTCAACAATGCTGTGAACGCTGTCGGTCAGGCCCAAGGTGCTCTTGGCCAGGTTTCGGCTATCTTTGGTGCTATCCAACGGTACCAAGCCCTTATCGGTGGTACGCGGTCTAAGACCGGCAAGGGTTCTTTTGGTGTGGGTCGGTCGTCCGGTATTCGTATGCCCACCTTTGGTGTGCGTAACGGTGGGCGGTCGGCGTTCAGTGGCAACAACTTCCGTGCTAAGCCCCAGCGCTCGTCCGGCGGGGGCGGTGGTGGTGGACACACGCCGCGCTCTGGTGGAAGTGGTGGCCGAGGCGGTGCGTCGCATGCCCGCAAGGAAACCAAGACGGCTGCTGAAATCTTCGAGGACTTCCTGTCGAGGCTGAAGTCTGCGCTCGACAAGGCGCTGACCTCCTGGTGGCGTTCGACAACGGCACAGGACAATTACCGGAAGGGTCTCAACAGCCTGAAGAAGGATGTTGATAACACGACCAAGAAGGTGAAGGACCTTCGTAAGGAGAATGACAAGCTCGCTTCTGACATGCGTAAGGCTCAGCAAGACTTGCATGATGCTGAGTTCTTCCGTGCTGTCGCGCTGAAGTATGGTGACGAGGAGCGCGCCCAGTCCTTGCAGGTGGACATCGATGATGCTAAGGAGAAGATCAACGAGGGCCAGAACAAGATCAGTGAGAACAACAATGAGATCGCTACCCTCCAAGCTGGTCAGTACACGCTGAAGGGCTACACGGAAGCGGCTATCGCTAACCGTGAGGCACTGCGTTCATTGCAGTCTCAGATGATTGGGCTGATCGAGGCCTACGCTGCTACTGGTCACTCGACACAGCAGATTGAGGCGTACACTCAGAGCCTTAAGCGTCAGTTTATTGAACAGGTTACTCAGCTTGGCTTTAACCAGGGTGAGGTTACCGAGCTGGCCGGTGCTTTCGATAGCTTGACTAACACGATTGGCCTGGTTCCCCGTGACGTGAAGGAGAACGTCACCGACCAAGGTACTATCGGTTCGACACAGAGTGGCATCGACGGCATCCATGGTAACCAGGTGACCGTGCCTGTCGATGCGGATACAAGCCAGGCTTACAACAAGCTGAACCAGTTGTTGACGTATTCGCAATACATCCAGAATGCTATGTCCAAGGGCTTGACTCGTGGCCAGGCGGCGGATGCAGCGCGTTATGCGGGTCAGGCGGGTCAGATTCGCCGCCGCTTTATGCGTGGGCTTATCCCTGGCTATGCTGGTGGTGGTTTGCTGCCTGGGCGTCCGCCTGCTAACCCGAGCACCGACAATCTGCTGGCTACGAATGGGCAAGGCCTGTTCAAGTTGCGCAGCGGCGAGTACGTCATTTCTCAGCCTGCTGTCGATTTCTATGGTAAGGGCTTCATGAACGCGCTTAACACGATGCAGGTGCCTGTGGCGTCTGGCGGTGGTTACTCTGGTGGTATTGGTGACGGGCTGGTTACAATTAACCCAGCACAGTTTAATCAGTTGGTGAAGGCTGTTTCGACTGCGGTCATGCTTGATGGTCGCGCGATTAGCCGTAACATCGACAATGGCAATACGAGGAGTGGTAACCGTGGAGTCTACTAGGGGTTGTGAGACGAGAGAGGTCTTTTTCGCTGTGGGGAACTTTATGTCTTGGTTCCCCGCGCCCGACGAATCGCCCGTGTCGGGTAACATTCACGCGGGTGATGGTTCGACAACGCTGCTCAATGGATTCTCATACACAAATGGCTCCGTATATGGGCATAAGCACTACGAGCTTACATGGTCATTCCTTAACCGTGAACAGGCGGATTTGTTTCGCCGTCTATTCATGAACAGGAGTGACGAATGGGTGAGTTATGCTGATCCTTTCGCGTTTAACAACATGCTGTCGCCTCTGATGGGTTTGCCTTATCTCCATTACCATGCTGGGACCCCCTTCGCGTTTAACGATTGGGGCAAGCAAGCGTTGTTCCCTACGAAGGACATTGATTCTACTACCGGACATCCTGGTGTCATTCTTAAGCCGAACATGCTGAATATGAACAACCAGTTCACGTCTAAGCGTGACAAGCTGAATGGTCGTGAGCAGTCACTCGCGCTCAGTAAGCCTGGTAGCTACACTGAACGTGTTGTTATTCCACAAGGCTGGTATGGCACATTCTTCGCTTACGGTTTTGAGGATAATAAGCGCCCGTTCGAGTGGAGCTTTATTCGTGTTGATGGTGGTGATTTGCCGCTGCATGTGATTACTAAGCTGAAGAATCAGGTTTTTAGCTTTGGTGAAGGTGTGTGGGAAATTACTATGAAACCTGTTCAAGAAGGCCATATTAGCTGGGCTAGTCTTCGCCTAACTAAGTATCCTGATACTTCACCAACTGAGTACACTTACTCGTATCCGTCTGGTGGCGGCAATTTGAAGGTTGTTCCTGGTACTGCTAAGGTTTTGACTGTTAACAACTATCGTGGTCATTTCTCGGCTTCTGTGACGCTAGAGGAGGTTTACTCGTGGTAATGCGGGCGCTGGGTATTCCGGCTGAGAAACTTACTTCTTGGTCTGTCGCTGAAGATTCTGTGTCTATGGACATGGACATGACGACAGGCGGTTTTTCTGAGTATCATCTTGAAGGTGCGGGTGGTATCGAGCCAGCTCTCGTGGTCAACAAGAGTGTCATTCTTGATGATGTTCGCTTTGGCCGCACCCACGCGGTCGCACGAGCCTTGACGACAGGGCCTTGGTCTTGGTCCGCAACTCTCAATGACCCTTTCTATCTTCTTGATGTTGAGGGTTTCGTTGAGCCTAGGTACTGGGTTACAGTTTCACAGGTTATTCAAGAGTTCTTTAAGGTGGCAGGTGTGAAAGAGCCACCGAAGATGTGGGTGCAGCCATTCATCACTAAGGACGGTAATCCCTTTTTGGACTCGTCTATTGCTTGGGAGTCCTACTGGTACACCTTCCCCGGTGGCAATGGCAATCTGTGGTCTGTTCTGAAGAACTGGTTGGCAAGTGTAGATTTTCAGGTGTCTTGGGTTTATGACACTGTTGTGGTGTTTAAGAACCACACTGTTCTCACACGCCTTCAGGGTTACACGTCTGACTACAAGGTGAATTATGCTCAGTCTGAGCCTGCATCCTCTATCGAGTGTACGTATTACGAGAATCTAACACCCATTTACCTGATGCGGTACAGGGCAGGGTTTATTGAGAGTAATGGAGCTATTTCGTATAGTGCTGAAACGCATCATGCCGAGTGCCCTACCATGCTTATCTGGCCTCCGGTGAACGCCAATAACGAGGTGTTGCGTGAAGTCATTAAGGGTAGTGAAGTCTTGTCTGTTGAAGCGGGAGAGACCAAGGAGTTTGTTCTTGAAACACCTAATTTGATCAAGAGCATCAAAGAACAACCTGTTTGCATTGATCCTAAATATATTGGTCACTTTCATGAACAGATTACTCAAGCTACCAGAGGTGGCACTAAATATGCACCCCCTTACAGCGTATACACAGTTGTCGGCAAGGACAACAAGCCCATCACGCCCGCGCAGTGGAGGGCTGAGGGTGGTCGTCTTACTGTCGAACTTGGTGATGAGCCTAACCAGCTTAAGGTTACGGTTACTGGGATGCTGAACAAGCGTCTTGGCCCATACCGTATTGCTGAATCGGATGGACAGAACGACTATCCGACACTGCGTATCTACGGCCAGGCGCTACCTTGTGAAGAGAAGGTGCTGACCTTCTACACAGGGTATCCCTACAAGACTGAGCCGTTGAAGATTAGCTCCCGGTTCATCGACAGCCTGGATAAGGCGTACGCCGCGTGCATGTATGCTGCTCAGGATGCGTTGGGTACGAAGACTACACTTGAATGGTCTGGGATGCCACCCGTGAATGACTCGTACACGTCTGTTGTCTACGACTTCGAGCGCCCGCCGGTCGTCCTGTCGGATGCTGATGACTTCACTAGTCAACCGCTGCCAGCTAAGGCAGAAGAGCGTTGGCCTAAGAATACAACGATGGACAAGATTTATAACGACTTGGTGTCGTTCACGTCCAATCGTAAGCTGGCCGACAGGGTGCAGGTCTTTGGCCGTTTGGCTGGGACCACGGCTGTTTTCGACAGGTACAGTTGGCAGATTACATCCGCAAACTACAGTGAGACTGGTGTCGATCTGACCTGTGAAGGTTGGACGACCCTGTGGGACGTGATGAACATCTTTGATACGCCACGTGTCGAACAACTGGAAGACCCAACGGGCCTTACACTGGAGGAACTAACGCTGAGAGGATTTAAGCACAATGAAGCATAACCTTCCACAGCCTTCCCAGGCTTGGGGCACTGATGTTGATCGTCGAATCGCCTCACTGGAAGCTGAACTCAGGCTGCTAAAGAGTAACTTCAGCAACTCAGTTGATAGCATTAACGCTCTCACCAATAGCCGTTCAACCTCTGGTGTGGCGGTTCCTTTTAGTGATTCGATGATTATTCCTCAGCCGGGCCGTAGCCGTGGTGTCGGCACGTATGAAGACCTGTGGTACCAGTCTTTGCCTTGGGGTGATTCTGGTTCGTTCATGCAGCTTACCTTGACTGGGACACTTGAACTCGTGGTTGGTGCTGACCTCTTCCGGGGTGACAGCCGTGGACCAGCCGTCTCTGTCGGTGTAATGGATGGGTCTAAAGGCCACGTCTTGCGTAGCTATTGCTATACTTCGTATAGGTCGATTGGTCAAGAAGGAAAGTTTATTCTCGACGCTATCATTAACTACACCACGATTATCCCATTCGACAAGTACTACGATGGTTACATGTATCTAGGTGTGGAAGGCTCGGATTCTAAACCGCAGTTGATTTACAATTGGGATGGGTATTCCCATCTGTACATGGAGATTACAGGAGTGAGGTACTGACCATGGCTACCAATCCACAAGGGATCTGGGTTTACAGCCCAAATGATGTTATTCAAAGTTGGCCCGCGTTTATGAACTTGGGCTTTAACTCTGTATCTGAAGTTATCAAGCAGCTTCAGCAGAATCGTATTCTTATTGCTAAGAACACTGCTGATGAGACAGCCAAGCTGTCGGCTATTAAGAACGCCGCTGCAAGCATTGTGGACATCTTGATCTATCGTGCAGATACGAATGAGATGTACCTGTATACCAACAACCGATCTGAGAAGGTCTGGGGCGGTGCACCAGAGGTTCGTTATGTGAACAACAACGAATCGTTCTCTCAGTGGCGTCGCTACACTCAGCACGGCGCGAGCGCTACGATCAACCAGATGATCGATTTGCCTTCGAAGGGCCTGTGGTTGTTCTCCAACTGCATTACGTTGGATAATAATAACTCTTCCAAGGACACAAACATCGACGTGTTCCAGTCGATTGCAAATGCTCAGTTTGTCAACGTCGGTACTACCAACACGTACAACCATGCTGAGGGCGTCACGTCGTTCCGTATGGCGACAATGCCTTACTACGCCTATAGCCCTGGCAAGGTGAATGTTGCTGTCAAGATTCAATGTAGCCCAGTCAACAATATTGGCTGGGGCGGCCTCTGTATTGGGGCCTCGAAGATCGGCTGAGTGTGCTATACTAAGTAGCGACAGTTATCAACACATTCTGTGTGGTTGCTGTGGGCGATTGGGTGAGAAAACCCCTCTGCTAGTTCTCCTTTCCTAGCAGAGGGGTTTTCTATTACCTTGGCCACCCGTTGTCGAGTGTCCATTTGTGGTGTATCTCGTGGACGAGATAGTACACCAGGTGTCGGAAGGCGTCTCTCACGTCGTTGGCGTCCTTGTAGTTCACGTCCTTTCCGGTGAGCCACCAGCCTAGGTTCTTCAGTGTCGCATCCTTCACGAGGCCCTTGGCTTGCGCCGGGGTCTGATAGTGGATGTCATCGACAAGCCAGTCAAGCACAGCGTTGACCTTCACAGGGGTGAGGTCTGCTGTGAACTTGTTATTAGGGCGCAGGTCGAACTGCTCGGCAACGACAGTGGCATCGGGATACTGGTCAAGGCATCGCTTGATGAGTTCCACGGTTTCGATGTGTGTCGAACAGATGAACTGATCGAAGTGTAGAATCTCCACTTCTTCATCGACACAGGCAACAACGAGGCCGGTGTTAACACCAGGATCAATTGCTATTACTGTTTGCATATTCTTCCTCCCAATCATCACTTAGTACATCGTATGCTGTGCCAGCGTAAACATTCCTTGCGCTCGGTGAAAGCCCACCAAAGACACCTGAACGGAACTTTTTACCATCAACAGGTGTTTCTTCGGCTTGCAGGCAGTCTTGAAGACACTGTTCTTTGATGGGGCAGTTCTCGCAGAATACTCGTGCAACGTCTGCGTAGAGCTTCACATCGTAGAACAGCTCGACAGGAGCGTTAAGGCAAGCTGCTTCTTCATAATCGGATGCGTTCATTACACCTCTTCCCAGTTGTTACCGACCTCAGCTTCAGCAGCAAAAGGCACACGGTTGAACACAATTGTCGCCGCCTTAGCCATTTCGTATTCCATCATCTTGGAGCACTCTTCGATGGTTTCTTCTGGGCACTCGACATAGGTAGCATCATGGACAAGGCCGATCAGCTTAGCTCCGTACTGCCCTACTTGTTCATTGATCTTGATTGCCGCGTTGAGGCAGATATCATTAGCTGTCGATTGTGGAACAAAGGCGAGAGCTTCATTCTGTGTCGAACTGTAGTTGTTATCTGACACAAACAGGGGGTTGAACGTGAGGCCGAACTTGGTTTTACGTTCGCAGTTCTCTTCCTTGCGTCCGACGCTGTGCTTCACCCGTGCCTGCCAGTCTCGAAGTCCCGGGTAGGAGCCGAGGTATTGATCGACCACATGCTGTGCGGCCTCAAGAGGCTGTTCAAGCGCTGTCGCAATAGCTGGTACACCTCTATTGTAGTTGAGACCGTACACCACGCTCTTGACCAGTGCGCGTCGGTTCTTCGCGGTCTTTGGCTGTTCGTTCTTGAAAGCCTCATACGCTTCGATTGTCGGGAACTCTTCTGGCCAGATCTTTGTCATCAGATCGTCAAAAAAGTCCGGTGCACCCGGCTGGAACGCGGCAATCATAGCCTCGTCGTCCGCGAGCTCAGCAACAGTACGTAGCTCTGCCTGGGAATAGTCACACGAAATGATCTTGCAACCAGGTGCAGCGACAAGGGCACGCTTGATACCACTGTCGCGCCCCATCGTCTGAATCGCTGGCCCCTTAGCCGACAGGCGGCCAGTTTTTGCCCCGTGAGGCAAGTAGTACGGATGAATACGTCCATCCTCACCGACCTTGCGTCGCACGTTTGCAATGAACGAGCCAATCACCTTAGCGGCGTAGCGGTAGGCAAGCAGAGCGTCGATGAACTTGGTCTCCTTGCCTTCGCGTCGCAGCTTCTTCAGGTGGTCTGAGTCGAACGACGGGGACGATACACCCTTAGACTTGAAGTAGTCCTTGATCTGCTTAGGTGACTGAGGATTGAAGTCTTCGCCTGCGTGCTGTCTCAGCATAACAAGGTTCTCGTCACACTGTTCCTGGTACTTCTTCTCAAGTTCATCGAGAGCATCGAGTGACACAGCCACACCGTTCATCTGCACATCGTTGAGAACCTTCGTGACCTGCATACGGTAGCGGTAGTAGCCGTACTTTCCACTGTTCTTGAGCATCGGAAGGAAGTATTCGTACAGCTTGAAGGTCCACACCACATCCATCAGGTTGTATGCATAGAGCTTTTCACGCGGAATGTTCTCGAAGTACGCACCATGCTTCAGGTACGACTTTGCATCTGAGTCCCAGTCCTCGGCACGCAACCAGCGACGAGCGAGAGGCTTCAGGCCGTGCTCACCGGCAAGGTTGTCGAGCACGAAGTGCATGAGCAGCGTGTCCTCGTGATGGTACACGCGGATACCTAGGCGCTTCGACAGGTAGGGCATATCGAACGTCCCATTGTGACAGATGACAGTGCAGGTGTCGCACAGTCGCTTGATGAGGTCTGCTGCCTTGTCGGTCTCGGCAAGCTCTTCAGGGATGACTACACCGAACTTGCCGTTCCACAGGGCGATAGAGAGGATGCGACCAGCAGCAAAAGTGTCTTCGTCAATGTCGCCTGCGGACTCGATGTCGAGTGCAATCAGGGTGCCCGCCTTGAACGTGATGTCCTCGCCCTGCCAGATCACCCAGTCCTTGCCGAGTTCCAACCCAGGATCAACAGGACCGAGGTAGCCATACTGAAGCGCCTGAGCGAGGAACAGAACAGACTGTGGATTGCTGACAATCTGCTTAGGTGAAAGCGTCTTGTACGCATCACCCTTGTAACCCTTCACAGAGCCGAGAGTGATCTTAATGTCCTCATCGTTCACGTCGTCGGTGATTTCTACGTGCGTGTCCTCTGGAAGGCCAGATACCGCGTATGCCCGCTTCAGTAGAATCTGCGCAAGAATAGGCAGCTTGTCGCAGTCAGTAGTTAGAATCTTCATACCTGCCCTCCTACGTATTCAATGAATCGTTCATTGTTTGTCTTGCCCTTAATGACTTCACGGATTGTTCCGCGTGCCTGGGCATATGTGATGATTTCCTTCAGTTCACGCATACTACTGATATCACTCTGGAACTTCAGCATGAGCTTGGGAATCGGAACAAGGCCGTTGTCGGTGCGTGCAACAAAGTTGATGAGCTTATCAACCTTGTTACTGAAGTTAGAGTTCTTCACGTGGTGGATGAACACTTCATTGCTCGACAGCCAGATGGACGCGAGGGAGATAGCCTTCAGCATTTCTCTCATTGTGACAACGACAGTGCCCTTTGTCGTCGGCCCATTATACATAGCGAGTAGAGCGGTGATACGCAACACCGAGAACGTCATACGCTCAGTGCCAGGGAACAGCTCACGACTGTTTAGCATGTGTCGCTCAGCCATGACCTTGGCTTCCTCAGAGAAGTCAATCCAGCGCTCGAACACACCCGGCTCAAACTCAATAGGGATACGGACTTCCTCGTTAGGAAGTCGCGACGCTTGACGTGCACTGAACTGTGCATCGAACTTGGCAACAGACTTGATCAAGTTCGACAGCATGAAGTCGCGCTGCTTGTCCTCAATCTTGCCTGTCGATGCACTGACTGGCACCAGCTTCACATCCTGAGAGGATGTGATGTACTTGTCCCGATCATCGATAACGACAAGGCAACGGGGTGTGAAGCCGGACTCCACCTTCTCAGTAGTCAGATGCTTTGCTGCCTGGTCCAAGATGCCGGTCCCGTAGAACGTCATGTAGTACGGTGTCGCTGTCTGGTAGGCGACCTTGCCGCCCTTGTCCTTACGTGCGACAGCCGGAATGTAGCCGTCGTAGCTCTTAGTAAGGAATGGCATCATCGATGACATGTAGCTGCCCTTCTGGGCAGCGTGTGCAAAGAAGTCTTGAACTTCATCGATTGCGAAGAGGCCGCTCTCCTTCGGCTTGGTACGCAGATACGAGGACAGAGCCTCGCCTGTCGAATCTTCAGGCGCAATGAAAGTGTCAGGCCCCTTGCCGATACCGACAGCCACGTCTCGCATCATGCCTTCTGCAAGTCGCAACGACGTTGACTTGCGGGATTGGGTTGTACGCCCCAGAACCAGGAAGTACAGGTTCAACGGCATTTTTTGGACATTGATTGGCAGGAACGCATACTTGGCAAACATGGACGACAGAATAGCGAGGGCACCAGCGTAATGGAATTGCTTTGGTGCCATTGCCGATTTAGTCGATGCCCATGCTGCGAACTGGTCCACGAAGAGGCCCATTGGTTCTTGCTCATTTTCGTGGAGGAAATTCACATCCTGAAGCACGAGTTCGCGTGCTTCGCTCAGAAGATACGAGGACCCGATACGAGTTGTCGCTTCGAGATCGTTCTCAGTTGGTCCGCTGTGTTCGGCCTTCCAGCGTGCATAGTCACGGTTGACCTGCTTCCACAGGTACCCGTCGCCTCGACCGTCCTGTTCAAACTTGTTGAACTCGGTTCCGCGCACGACGGCAAAGGCCTCGACAATGGAGCAGCCTTCCTCCCAGAGGGCGCACTGAAGATGGTACATCCTCGCGCTACGATCTTCCTCGGTGGTGAAAGAATCGTCCGTAGCCAGGTCGGTAATGTAGCTACGGTTCACCATGCCAAGAACTTCAAACATCGACGGGATGTCAGTTGGGAAGTCTTCTTCCTCGATACCCATACGTTCGACAGGTGCGTACTCGGCTGCGAACTCGGCTGCGGTGATAGCCTCGTCGTTAACGGTGAGAGTGATCTCCCAGGGCTTCACCTTCTTGAGGTTATGTGTGAACGGGACGCGGAGTTTCTTGGACAGGGGCCAGCCCCTGTCCATGCCGTCGTTGGCGTGCACCTCGTAGAGTCCCCGCGAGAGGGCTTCAAGCATGTCATTCGACAGGTCGTCTGCGTCGGTCAGCAGCCAGTATCCCTGCCAGTGCTTTTCGCTGGTCTGGACAGTGATAGAGGGCTGAATCTTCAGCTTGTCGAGTGGGCAGTCGTCGCCGTCTGCCCACACGCACGAGGCATGGATGATGTTATCCTTGGCCGCGTGCCTGGTGTTCGATAGGGCCGGGGGCTTGGTGTACAGGAAGGGGCTGTAGTAGACATCCAAGTCCGCGTGAGACTGCGCGTACGCCACCATCTTGTCAAGCTGGGCGGGCAACTCGAACCAGCGAAAGTTGGTCAGGCCGCCCATAGGCCCCTTCAGGATGATAGGCGTCCAGCCTTCGCCCGTTGGGAGGACTGCTTGGAAGAATTGTGTGAGGTCCATTGCTCTCCTTTCTGCTTGTATATAGTACGGCGGGCCGTACCTCACTGTCAAGATACGGCCCGCCCGAAGGGATCAGAGTTCGATCCGAGAAGCCTTCTTATTAGACTTCTTCTTGGCCTTGTCCCACTTGACCTTCTTCACGTCGTTGGACTTACGCATTTCTCCGTTGTACTCGTACTCGTGGATGTCAAGGGTAACCGTAGCGGTCTTGCCAACGATGTCGAGAGCGAGCTGATCGAGGTAATCTTCGGTTCGCTCAGCAGGGTTCTCGGGCAGGGGATTACCGGCTGCTTCACAGAACTCTGGGAAGTCCCAGCGGAGCTTACCCTGGATGACAATAGTGTACCAGTAACGGACTCGACGAGGCTTGTTCTCGTACTCACCCTCGTTTGCCAGGAAATCAATGGTGAACATGCCATTGCCCTTCTTGTTCAGGCCAAACACGCAGGCATCGACAGTGACGTGGTATTCACCCTTGGGCAGCGGGTCGAAAGACATCGGCTCCGCAATATCCATAGTCATAAGGGCCTCGAAAAAGTTAGACATAATCAGCTCTCCTTCTTGTTGAGTTCGTTGTAGTGGTCGATTGACTTGGGCAGCCAACCGTAAGTGTTGATCCGGCCGTGTCGAATAACAGCGTCAGGCGCGGGGAAGGTCTTGTTGTCTGCTCGGAGACGGTACAGGATGGTAGTCCGATTAACCCCGGTCATCTCAGAGACATCCTTGATCGACAGGTACTCAATCATTCGTCCTCCTTCTCCTTGATGTCGCAGTGTTCATGGACCCAGCCCATGATCTTGTCGAATGATGGGTTGCCGACCATTGCGGGCATGTTGTCGAACCTGGTCTTAGTGAGAATGTCCGACGAGGACTTGACTGTAAGAACAGTAATGAGCTGTTCTTCCCCGTCCTCTCCCACGTCCTCCCAGGTCATTCGACCGATCAGGTCGAAGATTGCGGGAAGCTTCTTAAAGCTCTTCTTACCTTCAAAGTCAGGGGCAATTTGAGAGAGTCGTTTTGTCTCCACGATCTCACGTGACTCGTGGGTGATCGTGATGATATTCAAGCCCATGTCGAAGGCAATCGTATTAACAAGATCGAGCACCTTGTCGTACGCCGCCGCCCACATTGCGAATGAATCCTTTGGATTGACTGCCGCGAAGTGCAGCTTGATAAGTTCCTGCAAGCGGTCAACGGTGTCGATGACGACAGTCTTGAAGGGATTATCCTTTTCGTTGCTAACCTTGACGAGCAGGTCCGCGAACTCCTTATAGGTGGCAGGCTGGACAATGAGCATGTTATCCAGATCACCGAACTTGGCAGCGGGCGCAGTACCACGCTCCAAGTCAACATAGAGGACAGGTCCAAGCTCCTCAACCTTAGAGGCTGAGGATGCAAGGGAGGTCTTGCCAGTGCCAGAAGGTCCATAGAGTAGGACCTTTAGCTTGGGTGTGGTGGTTCGGGGATCAGACACTTCGATATCAATTCCCTTCAGGAATGAATCAAACTTTCCCATGTTTCTCCTTTCTTAGCGCTTGAAAGCACAGTAGTAGCAGCCGGGGTGGCTGTCGAGTTCTCCAAGGTTGTCCCGGTTTTCGTTGGCCCACTTGAAGATTTGGTTGGCACGTTCAAGAACGGCCAGGGCAGCCTTACGGTTGTACTTAAAGCACAGCTCATGGCTTGCAGCCATGACAGATTCTACAGTACAGTCTCGTGGGAACAAAACCAGTGAGGTGTGATTCACTTCATAGCCAGCGTTTTCAAGACCCAAACCGTACAACATCATTTGATAGTAGTACTTTTTGAGCTGGCCTTCGGTCATCGAGTCCGAGTAGAACTCAGGGTTACGGTCCTCGTCAAAGAACGTGGCAGACGAAAACGCCTTGATCTTCTTCTTCGACAGGACCTTATAGTCCACGACGTGGCCCGTAGGAACATAAAAACCGTCAGCAGTACCACGGATACCCCCGTAACCTTCGATTGTGCCTACAGTGACCTTAGTTTCCTTCAAGTAATCCTTGAGGCCAATAACGTTCTCAAGATACAGGTGGAAAGCAGTACCGATCATTGGGGCCAAGGGATGAGTATTCTCGTCCTGATGGATACCCAGCAGCTTTTCTGCCAAGCAGCGTTCACACAGGTCTCCCAGTTCAGACGGGCCAACCTTACGCTGTTTATCACGTTCCGAAGGTTTAGTTAGTTCTTTGATAATCTGGTCGTAGATTTCACTCATTGGCTTCCCACTTCTTGTAGAACGCCTCACTCATCACATGGAGGTTCCATGCGTACGTGTGCAAGTCGTCCACCGACGACTCGGCGAAAACCAGAAAGTCTCCTGGCTTTGTTGTTTTCCACATTTCCCGTGTACCAAAGATAGGTACCGTCGGAATCTTACGTGTGACCTTATCTGAGCCAGATTCAATCCTCCATCCTGTTCTCTTCAGTTTGTTGATATCGATGGTGTCCCACAAATAATCAGGCGGGACTTGAAGAACGATCTTCTTCTGCACAGTGAACACCTTTCGACAGGCCCATCAACAGGGCGGTAGCTTCTTCGGAGTTTCGATAGTCGCCAAGGTACACAACCTCAACGATGTCGGGACATGATGCAATGAGATGGGCACAGCCCTGGCAGGGATAGTGAGTCACGTAAAGTGTGTACTCACTGTCGTGTGAAGGCATCTTACGAATCGCGTTACGTTCCGCGTGAACAGTGTTAACACAGTGCCCATCGATCATTCGGTGACCGCCCGTGTCGCATGGCTCCAAGCCGTGTGGTGTCTCATTAAATGCACGAGACACCACACGACCAGTCGCACGATCAACGATCACGCACCCGACATGGGCACGATCACACCTGGACTTAGCAGCTTCATCCCGAGCGGCCTTAATGAACTCTCTCATCGAGAAAGAATCTCCCGCTGCTCAGGCGTGAGACTCTGTGCCCACGCAAGAATCTTCCGTGCATAGTCCGTCAATGTACCGGTGTCGGTGAGAAGACTAGGCCCTGACTTCTTCCGATAGTCAGTGAACGCGAACCGATCCCCATCGACGTACCGCAGCAGGCGGCACAAGATGGAGTTACGTCCCACGACGTAGTTACCGTCCTCGTCCTCGGTGAGTGCAAGCAGCATACTGCCATTCAGACGGTCAGTGTAGTGGTTCTCACCGACACTGATGTCCTCCTTGAAGAAGCCACACTCATTCGTAATGTCATCAACCCACATGATCGACAGGTCAAGTGGCTGAGCCTTCTTGATGTCAATGTGTGCAGAAGTCATCTCACGTACGTTGCACTTCAGGTCCTCAGTGGAGGTCACAGTGAAGACCTTGTTGTCGAACGGATCGACAACGGCCATTTCATCTGTGGCACTCCACCACTGAGCACACACTGACCCCTTGTCGTTGAGCAGAACCAGCCGCCCATTAGGGAGCTTGCCGGTGCCCATGACCGTGCCACTAGGCATGGTGACAAGACCGTCTTCGATGTCAAGGTACTGTCGCTTGTTGTAACGGTTGGGCAGGTTCTCCCAACCATAGCCCAGAACAGGCGCGTAAATATCACGAATCGTAATCGCCAAGAGGCTCTCCTTCTTCATAGTAGTAGAACTCAATGATCGGGACATGCTGTCGAGTTGGATAGTTAAGCCTATCCGTCACATAGTAGTGCCTAGAATCGAAATTAATAGACACGGTGCGCGACGTGAACAAGCGCTCCTCACCCGTGCTGGGGTACCACAAATGAATATCCTGGCTGTCGTTAAACGACACACCGTTAGTGGCACTTTCTTTTTCTTTTCGCTCATTCAGTGACACATATGTCTCCCACTTAGGGTTAAGCACGTGGATGCACACGGTGCTCCCATCAGTGAACTTCAGCCAAGCGTCTTCGTCTTCAAGCCAGTGTTCTACCACGGACTTCTTCAGAAGACTTGCTACCGTCTTGTGGTTAACTTCAATGATCTTCATGGCTTAGTCTCCCAGCTTGCTTGCGTACCGGACCAGAAGCCACATTGCAAGCAGAGAAACCCCAGCAAGAATGAGCACCCCAATAATCACTGCCATGTAAGCCACGAAAGCGTACACAACCCACATGAAGTAGGCAGGGTACCAAACTCCCGTAATCACGAAAGCGAAACAGAACAGGAGTGGGATGAAGCGACCCTTAGACTTCTTCTCCCGGTTTGCGTTCAGCTTGCTAACAGCATCATTGTAGTAATCATACATGTTTGTTCTCCTTCAGTTTGTTGTTATCTGTTGTGGGCACCATTGTGAATAAGCCAAGGACAATACCCTACTTCGGCAGCATCATCAATCTCTGCGAGAAACTCCAACGGTGTGAATGTCCCACCAAAACCATCCACCCAGCACCCACTACCACGTAATGCGCCTTCTTTAATGCAAAAGATGTAACACCTGTGTGCAAGTCTCACGACAGTACCCCGCACCATCAGGTCTAAGTATTTTGTATCAGTGGTGAACCCTGCATCAGCACCGACATAGACAGGCAAGATCGTGTTGCCAATCTTCTTATATAGCTCCCAGCTATCATCGTACAGGTCATCCCAATCCATTGCTTTCTCCTTCCAGTTGTTTCAGATAAGGCCGGATGCCTTGAGCTTGTCGAAACGCTCCTGCAAGCGTCCCAGAACACGGTCGTCCACCGTGTTGGTAGCCTGAATTAGGAAGCGGTTGACGGCTGTTGTTTGGCCCTGTCGGTTGAGCCTACCAGTTGCTTGCTCATTGATTACGAGGGAGTTTGACTGACTCAGCCATATCTCAGTATGACACACTCGCTGCAAGCCGTCAACCCCTTCTGACATGGCCTCGTGCTGTGCGACAATAACGCGCACGTCCCCGTTAATCATGTCTTGGAAGTCACCACGAGACTTGCCAGAGACTTCAATGGCCTTGGTCCCAGCTTTCTTCAAGCGGTGCAGCGCCGCCTTAATGAACTTCTGGCTATGCACCCACACAACGACAGGTTCATCTTCAGGCAGGTCGGCGATAATGTCCATCATGGCGTCGAGCTTGGACGACTTGCAGTCTTCCTTGTAATCGACAGTCATATCATCGTTGAAAGACGGGACTCCCAGCGTCATCTGTCGCAAGCGGGTGTCGAGTTCCATCGGGATCGACAGTGCCAACGGGTAGTCTCCCAGGAACGTGAGCGCCTTCTGTTCCAACTCATTGTAGAGTTTGCGTTGCTGCCGGGTCAGCTCCACTTCCACGCGGTGAACGACAACACCGGGAAGCTCAGGGTTGGCCTCGGCCTGTGAAACTTCGTGATACGAGGGCGCGCCACGACGCACCATGCCCGGGTATCGTTCTCCCGAAAAGTCCTTTCCATAGGCCGACCAGGGGTTAAGCTCCACCTTGAAGAACTTCTCACAGAAGTCCCAGTACCCACCGTAATGGTTAGGCCACAGGAACTTCAATGCTGCCCAGATATTGCAGGGCTTGTTCCCCGCTGGTGTCGCACTCAGGGCAAGGCGGTAGCGCGCCTTAATGTGCCGCGCTACGTCAAAGTTGAGGGATGAATGGTTGCATGCACGATGCCATTCGTCGGCGATTACCATACCAAACTCGACACCATAGAACGGCTGGGGCATGGACTTGTACACCATTTTCTTGGCGCGCCCGTCCCAGCGCTGTTCCTTGTTACGTGAGCGCATTAGCTCCCACGTGATGAAGTACACGCCGGGCACGCGGTTTTCCAGATCGTCCCACACTGCAAGGGCAGACTTGGTTTTCTTCCCCGACAGTGTGCGCATGTCGATGCCCGCGAGCGTCTTCCAGTGCGAGCGCCAACCTGACTCGGTACGGACAGGGGCGACAACCAGGATAATCTGTTCCCCGATACGCTCACCGAAAGCGTTAAGCGTGTTCCACACGCTCATTGCCGTCTTGCCCGTACCAAGGCCCGCGCCTACCAGGCCCGTGTACGGCGTTTTGCTGTTTGCCAGTCCTTCCAGTACACGTTCCTGGTAATGGCGCGGCTTGAATGTCATTTAGTAGATCCTCCAATACAGCGGTTCATCAGTGCTTTCCATCCCGTAGTGAATCATTGCGTTGAGAACAACCTGGAAGCCCAGCTTATCGAACGCTTCCTGTACGTCGGCATTTAGTTCATCATCTTCATACCGGATGGGGCCATAGTAATCGTCCTTAGCGACACGTGCATAGATGCACATGCTTCCGTTGTACAATTCAACGCAAGCCTTGTAGTCTGATTCATTCAATTCATTGACTACCTTGTTGTCCTCACTTTTCGGCAAGCTCGTGGATAGCGTCTTGCACTGCCTTAGCACAGGCAAGGTTGTACTGCTTGGTCATTTCTTCAAGATTCATTATTAGCCTTCCTAATCTCGTTGACTTGTTCCTTGGTCAGGCGTGCAAGGATGCGTGGTCCCGCAACGACACCAACACCCATATCAAAGTCATGTGTCACAACGATACCTGTCCCGTCCGCTAGCGCTTGGATATAAGCATTGTCCATTAGTCAAGCTCCCTTGCAACGACACTGCAGTAGAACACACCGTCTCGGACAACTCCCTGTGCGTACTGGCACCCATACAGAGAGTCACGGTCGAACGTCGCAGCGACATTCGTAGGCAGTTCACTGTCGCTAGGCTTGACAACCAGCATCTCGTAATCCTGAATCCAGATGAAACGCCCGTCGCTCGGCTTATCGTCCCATTCGACAAAGCCGATAGTCTCAAACAGGTTTTCAAGGAAGTCATACAGCAGATCGTTATCGTCCCAGTATGCCCAAGCGTTCTCCGCATCTGTCTCGCTATCCTTGGAACGCTGATAGCCTTCGATGCTGTTGGAGCCAAATTGCTCCCTGAAAATATCCTCACTCAATTCAGTGAGATTAAACGTGTCGCCGTCCACCCAGTCCGAAAACATATCAGAACCTCCCTAGTGCGTCGTCAATAATAGTCTTGAGAGATGCTTTGTCCCCCTTGTCGAGATACTGTTGCACCGCGTCCAGACCGCTTTCAGCGTAGACTGCATCGACAGTCACGCCCTTGGCTTGGTCAATGATGCGCCACACGTCTTTCACGTCCCACATGTCGCTATAGTCCATCCACTGCTTAGCGGTACCTAGCTGCTTATGCACCATGAACAGCACGCCGCGCTCATTATAGTAGTCGTAGTCTTGCCAACCAGGGAACTTGAAAGCCTTGCAGTATCCCTCAAAGATATCCGTCACATCCACGTCATACAGGGCCACGTCGTGTACCTCGTAGAATCTCATGATGCGCTTGAAAAGTGTGCACTCACTGTCACTTTCGACACACCCATAGGTGAACATATCGGAATCCCCGACTAGTTCGACCGGCTCAGGTGTATCCCTGTCCCGCATGGCAACATAGATACCTCCGTTGTCGGACTGGAAGACACACACGTCCTCGTAATCCTGTCCCGCAATAGTTTTCAGGCTCATTTGCGTTCACTTTCAATATAGATACTCATGCCGTTAGGCAATTCAATTTCGGCTCCAACGCCAAGGTTTTGGTGGATAATTTCGGCGGCCCGCATTTGGCGTACAGCTTCGTGCCACATGGTTGAGTACTCCACCAACTCGTTATCTTCCAGGGATCGGGCAACAGCTTCAACCTGTCGGACAGTGTATTCACTGTTGCCCGTCCCGTACTGGTTCCACTTCATCGGAACGTCGCGTACACGTCGCTAACCGTAGTAGCAGGTCGCAGGTCGATAAGCTCCAATGCTGCAAGCTTACGAGTGTTGAGCTTAGGCTTATCGTAGACAGACTCCCTGACTGCCTTGGGCAGTTTCTTAAACGCCGCTAGCTTTTCGACCGCCGCCGCATTGATCGTACGCCGCACCGCGAAAGTGACCTTAGTGTCTCCCACGGTAATCTTGTCGCCGGGGTTGAACCGTGCGCACAGTTGCGCCTTAAGTTCATCCCGCGCCTCACTAAGGGCACTAATCTCGGCATTAAGCTTGTTGATCTTGCTAACCAGGGTCTCGATGTTAGTCATTGTTGTTCTCACTTTCTTTGTGGTGGCAGTAGATGGACGTAGGAATGAGTGCAACTATAAAGAATAGCACGTAGTAGGCGACCGCGAACATTAAATGATCTTCCTAACCAGATCGTTAGCGATGGCAAACGCAATGCCAAGTTCGACAAACGCTTGCCAACCAGCAGGATCTACCTCCCTAGCAATGTCGCTAGGCTTGTATTCCTTGCCGAGTAGTTCAATCGGCGATACGATACCGTCCATCGTATCAGCGGCCATTTCTTCGTAGTGCTCGTAAAGCTGTAAGCCGCCGTTGTAAGTGACAAAGTCCCACTCTCCAGGCTCAAGTCCCAAATCCTTGGCACGGTACGCGACGGTAGTGTCAAAGTCTTTGAGCACTTTAATGTTGTTGATCTGAATCATGTTATTCTCCGTTCTCACATATAGTTTTCGATGTACTGTCGGATAGCATCTTCCTCACTGTCGGCATAGATACCTGCCAGACAGTCCCCAGTAGTTTCATTCGACACAACCCAGACGTAGCCATCTGCCCACATAGAATACTCATGCACCCATGACTCACAAGGGTCGGTAGGAAACGCTTCCTTGTCGAACGCTACCGCAAACAGCCTAGAATCTAGTTGAGTATGCCAACCAACATACACCCAGTAATCAGGGCAAAGCGCTGCCCATTCTTCCTGTGTCGGGATGCGCCCGTGTTCTTCATGGAAGTTATCAAACTCCCACATTGCGGGGCAATTAGTGTCGGCTGGGTTGTGGAGGATGCATCCACGCGGCCCGCTGATAACGCAAAGTGCGCTTGCATCGTCAAGCCACTTGATAGGGCACTCTGCACAGTCATCCTGCCACACTTGGAAAATCTGTCCGTTGTACTCCCATTCGTCGAGAACACTAACAGTGTGTGCGAACTGTGTCTGAATCATTTTTTGTTTCTCGCTTTCGCTTGGTTGGTTGTCTCTAGTCTATCAGGTTGTTGGTCATTCTGCCATGTTGACTACTTCACATGTCTTTGTGTCGTTGTCCCAAATGAACATGTGCGCGTAGCCATGCAAGTAACGCATATCGTCAAGGGTATCGCCCTCGTTATCGGACTCCCAGTACCAATAGATACTGTTGTCATGGGCGTTAGTGTGACAGTGCCAGACGTACCCGTCTACGTCAACGTACACGCCGCTAGGCTCATTTTCAGAGAACAGGTCAAGCAGTCCCACAAACTCATAGCCGTGCTCGACAAACCAAGGGTTAACACGTGTTAGGTCCCAGCCCTTGTCGGGATCAACATACCCCGCCACGTTTTCCTGCATAGATTCTAGCGGGTAGTAACGGTCAGTAATGACGCTCAGCAATTCTTCCCACATATCCATCACCAACCCATTAGCATGGCAAGGAATACAAGACCCCATGCCCCTCCGAAAATTGTGGAAACCATACCAAGAATGATAGCAAGGGCGTCACCCTTGCTTGTCGCTAGTAGGTCAATACCAACTGCAAGCATTGCAGTGCAAAGCGCACAACCAAGGATAATCACGAAACAACTCCCATCGTAACGAGTAGTGCCATAAGTGTGACAAGGGCAAGTATGCCCCCGCAAAAGATACCAAGGAAACAGACAATATCTGAATCACCATTGAACCCAACGTAAACCATGCACATGGATGCAAGGAACGCTAGGAAAATAAGACCGATCATGTCCACTCACTTCCCTTCCGGCTTAAATAGGTAACTTTCGACATGGCAGTCAAGGGCATCACAACCTTCCTCAAGCCAGCCAATGCCGTGCATGTCCGTTTCAATTTCAGTGGCCGGGATGCACTTCCAGCCCTCGTTCACGATAATTTCGTCAACGACAGTGTTGAGCGCATCCGCCACACACTCAGCCATAGCCGAGATGCGGGCATTAGCAACCATGCTACGGCGATGGGCCGGGTCCCGTTCCAGATCGTAGCCAGGGTCCAGGTATTCCGATTCGTCGGGCCTACCCATCTTGTCCCATGTAAGGAACACCGCTGTATCATTTCCCCAGCCACCCGTGAGTGTACAGGTTTCGTCCCAGATGGTACTACCGTTCACCCAGCCGTTAATGACCTCGGCTGCAAATTCAACAGTAAGTTCGGGCCAAACGAGGGCCTTAGCAACCTGGTAGGCGTATTCGTTAGGCAACATCGTTGTTCTCGCTTTCGTACTCGTACTTGGTAATCTCACGCGGGCCGGTGTAGTAGTCGAACGTGTAAACGCTACGCTGCGTCCCATCCGGGGACGGCACGGTCACACGGTAAGGCAAGCAGCCCTGAGCAAAGTAGGTGAACGACGACAGTACACCTGGGAAGTGGATACTGAAAAAGTGCGACAGGTTGTGTGGCGCGTAAACACTTTCTCCCTTGAAGTGTTGCACCCTAGACCAACGGCCACTAGGTGTACGGTACTCGGTCCAACGGGTGACCGTGGCGTATGTTGTGTCTCGCATTGTGCTTTCGCTTTCTGTGTGTTTGGCTAACCACCTTGGTTAGCGCAGTTCCCGGCGTGGGAGTTGAACCCACATTTACCTACCGACAGGGCCGGGATGCCTAGTTAACTAGGCTTCAATTTCAGATGCAATGGCCGCATCTGCCAGACCGTCCAGGGCGGCGACAACCGCGTCGATAGCGGCGAACATCTCGGTGTTGTCCCGATATTCGACGCCCATTTTCTTGAATGTGATCTTGGAGGCCGTGGTGGTCTTGATAATGGACATGGTATCCTTGTTGATTCGCATGGTTTGTGTTCTCACTTTCTGTTGTTGTTTCTAGTGTAGGTTGTTGATCGGTTGTTGTCAAGCTGTTAGCATGTGAACTGGCTCACATTGATAAACGGGTTGCCATAACCGTTAGTAGTTTCATCGTCGCAAGCTTTGTTGCACGACTTGTAAAGTGCGTCCCAGTCAATACGGCCAACCATTGCCGACACAAAGCGCCTAACGTGTCGGCTTGTAGTTGTCGAATGATGGAACGCATCGCGATGAACAAGCACGTCCCGTCCCGTTGGCCTAGTAGTCCATCCAAGCGTGAGCATCAGTCTCGGTATCAAACTCACGAATGATACGGTTCCCAGTCGGGACGTAGCCCTCCCATGCCTCTATATCGCGCATGATGCGGTCCATCTCGCGGCGCTCACGGGCGCGAATGCGCTTCGACAGGCCCCGGCGGTGGGCGGTGTACGCAGACCCGTAGCGGGCAAACTGGGAGGGCCGCCAAGCTTCCCCGCGCGCCTCCTTAACCCAGTAGGGATCGGTCTTGTAGGTGTGTGCCATGTCTCTAACTAACCTTTCGGTGTGTTGGTGTTGTGTGCAAACAGCGCATCGCTCCTCGCCCGGGGATCGAACCCGGCTTTATCACCATTGATACGAGGATAACTAAGGTTAGGACTGCCTAATCATGTGTTCGACAGTGGCCAGGTCAGTCTCCCACTCTGCACGGGAACCATAGGCCCGGTCAAGCTCACCCCAAGTCGGGGGTGCGTTGGTGTCGCCAATGACCTTGGAACCAGAGTCCCACATACTGTCCCCACCATCCCGGACAGTGGCGAGCGTGAGTGAGACGTGGCCGTCATTACTCTCCCAAGCTCCCACGTGAACGGGTCCCAGCAGGGATTGGAACCACCGCTCATAAAGCAGGGTACCATCCTCCGTAGGGACGCACGTATCCTGCCAGCCGCTCACGTCGCACGCCTGGATATCCGCATCTGTGTACTCACACTCGACATAGGTGTCAGTATCGGGGTCATATGTGAACAGATCATTAGCGAGCAGCTCGATATCAAAGTCACCGGCGTAATCACCTGCAAAGTCGCGCGTGGCCTGGAGGCAGTCTGCCCAGCATTGGAGTGTCATGGTGTTTTCACTTTCTGTGTGTGTGTGTGGTGTGTGGTTTGTGCTTTCAGCCTAGCAGCGGTGCTAGGTAGCTGTCAACTTGATAATGTGTGTTCTGCGTCACACTGTGAATGGCGGGGTATCAGCATCGAGCTGGATAATCATCCGTGCCAGCAGCTCGACGGCGCTGTGAACCGGCCTCGACAAGGCGGTTAGCGCGGGGCATAGGCAGGTCAAGCGAGCGCGCCAAGTAGCAAGCCGGGGGTTGCTGGTCATGTTAAGCACCTCACCCGTGTCGATAATGGCCTCAAAGGCGCCCTCGAGGCCGCGGATAAGGGGCAAATCTGAGTTGTACACAATGCCTCCTCAGCTGTGTGGAGGGAGGGTGCCCGGCCCCGGGTGAGGGGGCCGGGCGTGGGGGTCAGAGTCGCGTGGTGACCATCAGGGAGAACCCTGCGGCGTCGAGCCGTGCCAGGGCCGTCCGGTCGCCGTGAGCGGCGCGCTCGGTGATCTGTGCCCACCTCGCGGCGTCGTAGGCGTCGAAGCCGGGCACGTGCGAGAAGAATTGTTTAAGGCATTCATAGTCGGGGAGCGGGAGCGGGAGGACGGGCAGGCGGTTGGTGGTGGGGTCGGACAGCATGAGCATGGTGGTTTCACTTTCTGTGTGGGTTTGTTTATCTTGTGGCTACAGCCTATCAGCCCCGAGGGGGCCGTGTCAAGCTGACAGCGTGTGTTCTGCGTCACATCTGGGTTTGGTTCGACAGGCCCCTGGTTTTGGTTCTACACATACCTAGGGCGGTGACCCTGGTAGTTTATCTCTTTTTTGTTTGTGTGTCAAGGTTTTTGTAGTGTGAAACGGGTAACACTTTGGCGGCCTGTTTTATGTCCGACAGGGCGTGTCTAGCTGGTCGGGAGGAACTTTACATCTCACGATGTGGATAGTTTGGGAGGACGGGTTGCATGTTGAGGGAATGTGTGCTACACGCGCGTGTGTGCGAGGGTGAGGGGGTTTAGGAGGGTGGGTTGAGGTGTAGGACGGTGTTTAAGGGGTCTAGAAGGGGTCTAGAGAGGCTTTTAGGGTGCTAGTGGTATGTGGGTACCGGTGAGGGGGTTTGAGGGCGTCAGAGGGGCCGTAGCGTAAATGTCAGGACAATTCAGGAGCCGAGGAGTTATCGTCAGAATGACGTTAACCTCGCGCGCATGACGCGCGTTATGCGCATGACGCCTAGGTGGACGATCGTGAAATAAATAATAATAATAAATAAATAAATAAATAATAATAAAAGTATATAATAACAGAAATAATTAGGGATATATAGATTATCTATTAGGATAGATTTTTCAGGGGGATTAGAAATAATCGATTCGAGTGTATTGTGGGTAATAAATTTGCATTGTGTGTTGATTTTTCAGGGGGTATTTCGTGGGGGCAAATTTCTGGAGGTAGCATGTTGCCGGATGGTTGCAGTTCATGCTGGTTTGTTGGAGATAGTGAGGTAAGGGTTAGGGTAGTTAAGTTAGGTGAGCCTAAGGTAGGTTAGGTGGTGGGTAGGTAAGTTAGGTGACGTGAGTCACGATGGTAAGGTTAGGCTTACCTAAGTTATAGGGATGGTTTGGGATGGGAATTGTGTGAGGGGCGTCACGAAATTGGGTTGGGTATGCGTTTGGGTTTGGTCAGGGAGCTGACCGGGGACTGGGAGGGGGAATCGCTTGACACATCGGATTTTGGGGCCTCGATTTGACAAGTAAAAAATCAAATGCTATGGGAGTGTAAAGTTGGTGGGGGGTGTCATACCCTCACGTACATATTTTGTACGTTTGGGACTAATGGCACATACCTAGTGGGTCAAGTCACACTGTATCCTCTTGACCTACGACCCTTCCCCTTCTATACTGATAACATCAACAAACGCAAAGGAGAAAAACATCATGACAACACCCCCAATGTTCTACATTCGACAGAAGTACGACAATCAGACATTCGCGATCACCTCCCCCATCGATCTGTCGGTCAAGCGCGGGGGTGTCGTTGCCACCAAGGCGCACTATGCGCCTAACTACCTGTCGATCCCAGGTGATAAGTGGGTGTCGAGCGAAGGCACCATCCTGTCGTGTGAGGAGCTTTTTGAGGCCCTCTCAACCCAGGGCTATGAACTGGTCTACCTGAGTGACTATGACTTTCAGGAGATGTGATAGTGCTAGGTATTATTTTCTGCCTCTTTGCTCTTATGTGTGTCGCTGTTACAGTCCTTTGCGCTGCCCTTGTTTATGAAGTATGGGACTACGATTTCACATCGGGCGCTGTCTGCTTTTTCTTGGGCACCTTCGGGGTTTTGCTGTTTATTCAGGGTGTCCTATGGATTGCCCTGAATAAGCTCAGCAGTGGTGCGTGCGTGCGTGTCGAAAAGCTGAACAAGAGCTTCTTCTTGATCCTTGGTGAGCTGACCTACTACTGGTTGGACAACAAGGGTAACTATTACAGTGGAGACACTTTCAGTGAGCTGTGTCGTACATACTCGTTTGAGATTGTCGATCCAGGCCACCGGGTTTATAGCTGCTAACAACCAACCAACCAACCAACCAACCAACCAACCAACCAACCAACACAACGAAAGGAGAACAACATGAACATTGAGGAGCTGTTGACCAAGTACACTGATCTCACTCATAAGCGTGATGAAGTGTACAAGTCTTTTGAAATTCGGATCAATAATCTCATGTATGACAACGAGGTACCCATCGAGCTGAAGGACATTGATGGTAACGCTACAGGGTTTACTATCACTACGCCTGATGACTTGTGGAAGGCTAGTCCGGGGATGGTTATTGCTGTCTGCGGTAGTGAATGGATGTGCTGTGAAGATAAGTGGGTGAGCTGCTACGGTAGTGTGAGGAACGATACTGAGATGTTCATTTTTATCCTACGCAATCTCGACTACACTCATCTGGTTCACAAGGGGTACTGATCATCATGGCTATTGAAAGGAGCCTTCCATGATTATTTTCAACATTACTATCTGGTCGATTGTTAGCGCTGTATGGGCCGTCTTGGCTTGGTGGAAGTCATCGGAAGGCTTAAAGGTCTGGCCTGATGTCCTGGCTAGTGTTAGTGCGGCTGCTGTCGTTATTATGTACATTGTGCAGTTGTTTGTATAACAACAACGAAGTGAGATCATAATGAAATACATTATTGTGGATGGTAATGGTCAGGTGGAATACGTGGCCGAATGTTTGGCAGAGGCTGAGGCGCAAATGTCGTGGCTGTATCACACTCAGCCTAGTCGTGACTTTTTCATTAAGGAGCATAAGTAATGCTGGTTACTGTCGATACAGATCACATTGATCTGGTCCACAACACGGAAGTCCTTGAGGCTGCTCTGGATGCGCTTCCTTCCGGTTGGATTGTCGATCTTGAGTTTTTCCGTGCTGGCACATTCAGCTTCGTGAAGACCTCCGGCGGATGGTTTGCTGCAGCGGATGATTCCTTCATCTGGGAGGGCGTGGCAGACTTCATTGAAACCATCCAGGGTAATAACCATTTGAAGGAGGAGGCACAGTCAGTTAGCTTCCACGAGCCGGTGTCGGACGATGTTGTCAAGAAGCACAACGAGGCGCTGCAAGAGGTGCTGAACACTAAGAACGGGGACACACTGCTGGACAGCCGTTTCGTTAAGTACTGTGACTTCTTCCTTGATACGGAGAACGATCTTAAGCCTGTGGGTCTGCTGGCTGTCGCTAACAATCTGTTCTTGAAGAAGTACTCGGAAGATAATGACATTATGAACCTGTTTGCGAAGGGAGACAAGGAGTAATGTTGACTTTTGCTGTTGGGCTGCTGATCCTCAGTTTTGCAGTAGCACTTCTCGGGATCATGCTCGATGAGATTTACACTTGGGGCGAGAAGGTGGTGGCGGTGGGCACAATTATGCTCTGCGTGTCTCTTACTTGCCTTGCTGGCTGTGTTTTCTACTACGGTATCCACGTCTAAGGAGAAATGATGAAGAAGATTCTTGGCTGTGTCGCTGTGGTTGCTGCGGCCCTGTCGCTCGGTGCGTGTAGCGCGGCTGATACTGCTTCGCGCAACATCAGCTACGACAGTGATAACTTCAAGGTGATGCGCCGTGTCGTATTCGTTAACGGCATCACGGATAAGTACCTTCTGTCGATTGAGGGTTTGTGCTCAATCACGAAGGACAAGGAAGACCTGCAGCTCGAAGTCACCTGCAAGACGGGTGAGGGTGAGTTCAAGAAGCACTATCTCGGGATTAGCGATAACGTGACCTACTCCGTGGAGCAGATGGATGCCTCGTCTGTTGACACGTACCACTACAAGGTTGCCTTCCGTCCTGAGACGGTCCTTCCTGATATCGACATGCAAACGAGTGGAGGCAACAATGACTAATCCTGCTGAGGAAATCTACGTGATTTTCAACAAGAAGACTGGCAGCATTAAGACCGGCAGTCGCAAGAAGTACCCAATTGTTCACGCTTACCTGTCTGAGAAGATGGGTTGGGGCGGAATTGGCCGTATTGGTCAGTTCGCCCGTGAAGAGAAGGACGACTACGCGGTTGCTAAGTACCGCCTTGTTGAAGCAAAGGAGAACCGAGAATGATTATCAATTTCAATGATCTTCAGATTCCGTTCCACAGGCTTGCGCCTGGGACTGTCCTGATCGACCCTGATGACATTCGTTATTTGAAGTCTATCGGTGAGGACATGGAGTACTACTGGGTTCATGCGACGGACCTGTGGTCTAATCAGGCTCACTCTGACGCTGAGCTGCTGAAAGACATTGGTGATGGTGCAGGATGGAAGGTGCTGCCATGATCCGAGCTGGAGGCCTAATCAACGGAATCGAGTACATTGGTGATGACGAGTTTGTTGTCACCAAGGAGAGACTTCAGGAACTTCTGGGGAATGAGCTATACCTAGAGTTCTACGATTTTGGGTACCACTATTTGTGGTGTGAGCGTATTCCGAAGGTGTATCCAGGTTATGGCAAAACACCACAAGAAGTTGCCGTTGCTGTTGTGTCTAAGCTTATTGAGGATGACGACAAAGATTGGAGTGTGCTTGTACGATGATTGACGGAATCAGGTACATTGGTGATGATAAGTTCATCGTCACTGAAGAGTGGCTGCGCGAGGTCTATAGTCTGGCAGTGGAGATGAGGATCGGCAACTGGTTGGGTGTAGACAACTGGTCAGGCTGGTGGGATACTTATGAAGCTATCGAAGAATTGTATCCCAACTACTCGAAGGACTACGATAGTCCTCAGGGTGTCGCTGAAGCAATCATCTATGACTGGATGAATACGGCCTAGGGTTGCACAATCTCTTGTTGGTGTGGTACACTAGGTATCGATGGCTCGCGGATTGATCATCCGATAAGACCCCTGCATGACGGCACATGTGGGGGTCTTATTTTACTCTCACAACGATATGGTACACGTCACGTGGGTAGTTGTTGACAGGCGACGGTAGAGAGCATTAGTATCAATACATCAGCCACGAAGAAAGGAGAGCTAAATGCTAAGCGTTAGCGAAATCTATGATCTGCTTTACGAAGCTTGCGACAATGCACAGCCGGATGACCTGCCTGTCGTTGACGTTCCGGGCCTTGGAGATGTAGACCTTGATATGGTGTGCAAGCTGGAGTGGAACGGGATCACCTTTAAGAAGGGCAGCAAGCTTTGGCGTGTGTACGGCAGTGTTGTGCTGATCGGCCTGTACAGTTATGAGCTTGCGTATCTCATCAACAACAGTAATAAGCGAGCAATCATTCTTGAAATGGAAGGATACTAAGAATGAATGACAACAAGGAGTTCATCGAGTTTTATAACCAGACGCGAGAGAACCACATCAGGATGCATACATGGGATATCCATGGTCTTAGCGTGTGGTACGTTACGGGTTTTGGTAAGCGGGAAGTGACCTCAGTCTTGGACTGCAAAGACTTCGCTGCTATCACACCGAAGGGCTGCATCATCATCACACATGATCATGGAGTCTGGTTGAAGATTAACGACCAGAACTGGACTGAACCTGCTACAGGTGAGGATCGTGTGGTCCACGATCTTGACATTCTTAAGTTCATCACTACTGAGAGTGATAACGGTGGGCATGTAGCTACGATTGTCGAGTCATGAGTATCAACGAGTTTCAAGAACTCTACGATGAGATGCGGGAGAACATCGACAAACTGCAGGACATGGAGATCATGGGTCTTAATGTCTGGTCTGTCGATCACAATGGGTACGGTGACGTTCTTGCGGTGGAGTCAGTGCGAAAGTTTGGGATGATCACAAGGCATGGCAGTGTCGTCAACACACCAAGCAAAGGTATGTTCCTGAAGATTCGGGGTAATTGCTGGGTTCGCACTGATCTTGGTGCAAGTAAGGTGGTGCTTAACGACGTGGACATCATCAAGAAGCTTTTGAATGACCATGACCGCATAGCAACGCTCCTTCACTCTGAGGAGTGACACGCATCACGCGGTATAGGGTTGACAGTTCAGAAAGAGTGGCCCTATACTAAACACATCACAACTGAATAGCCTCTCAAAACCCTACAAGCAAGGGACGGTGAACATTGGGAGGCACCACCCCTTGTGGCGGAACAGGCAGACGCGCTCGGCTCAAACCCGGGTTCCGAAAGGAGTGTGAGTTCGACTCTCACCAAGGGGACCACCAAGCGGCTGGACAATGCTGGATGATTAGGCCTTGTCGCCTGCCTCTTTGGCCAAGAGGATGGACCAGCCGTCGTGATCGGGGATCACGTGCGGGGTAGCACCCTAGGGACGACACTTTTTAGTGTGTGTTTCTGTCGTCCGAATAGCATCCCCGGGGCGGAATGTAGCGCAGTAGGTAGCGCACCTGGTTTGGGACCAGGGGGTCGTGAGTTCGAGTCTCACCATTCCGACGGGCAGTATTGCCTATCGTTGCGTATGCAACATCTAGTTCCCAGGCGTCCTCCGGGACTGCCTGGGTTTATCCCAGATAGTGTAATGGCAGCACGGCAGGTTTTGGCCCTGTCGGACTAGGTTCGAGTCCTAGTCTGGGAGCGCTTGATGATGAGTTTGCTCGATAGCACAAAGTGTCATGACCAAGACACACTCATCGAAAAGCTGGGTTACCCTGGTCAGGTAACAAGCTGCTTAGCTCAAAAATGGTTAGAGCACTGGTTGTGAATCAGAGGTTGCAGGTTCGAGTCCTGTAGCAGCACGACAGAAAGGAGAAACAAAATGACTGAGGCCAACTTTGATGCTTGGATAGAGGAAGTTCGACGCAAGGTTACAGAGCTGTCAGACATGCTGGATGCCAAGCCTGTAGACGAGTTGAGCGACACAGAGATCAAGGACAAAGATGGTGTCGTTCATGATCTCGCTGAGCTAGTGAAGAGTGAGTGTGTTATCGACACGGGTGTCGCTCTTCATATGGTTGTCCACGATTACTACACTTGTATTAACATGTGGGTCTCTTCTGGTGGCTCTTTTCATTCGTCAGAAAGACTTGCAAAGCTTATCCGAGAGCACATTGATGATCCTGATGTCGAGATTCCTATCCACAAGTTCTAATGAAAGGAAACGAAAATGAAACTGCGATTGACTGACTTCGATTCAAATACATACATGGACACTGATGGTTCATGCGAGTTGTGTATGTACACAGGTATGCTTGACCACCCTGTGTATACCTTTACCTCTAGTTACGGCGAAAGCTACACTATTAATGGCTGGTGGTCTGACTGGGGGCACCTCACGACTATCGATGTCAACCTTCCAGTATTCACAACTTGGTTGCATGACGCTGAGTTCAAGGAGCCGACAGAGCTTATTGAAGAAGATGAAGATTTCGCTCGTCTTCCAGGTGACTGCTTCTGGGAGGAGTTTCTGCTGGCTGTTCTTAAGGGCGCGCAGTATTGCAGTACCTTGGGACAAATCAATGAAAGTCTCGATTGGGCACTGAAGGAAGTTAACAATGCTGACTGATGAACAGTTTGATGAACTCGCTGATAGACTACTGAAGAAGATCGCACCTAAGCTGGGCGTCGAACTTGAAGAAGAGCACACGACCAGGGATTACTTTAGGGACAAGAATGGTGTCATCTGTTATCTTAATGAGTGTGAAGCCCCTTGTGTGATTGAGACTAACTCGTCGTTCTTCTTGCGTGTCTCGGATGGTATCGAAGGTTCAGAAAGTCACGAAGAATACTGGGTATCATCTTGGGGAGATAAGTTCAATGATGCAGAACTAGCATACACTCTGCGTACGAATGACAAGAACGCTGAGATCATCTGGGGCTGATATACTAGCCCAGTAACGACAACCAAGGAGGAACAATGAGCATTGTCGATCTCGCAGTCAAGCTGGATAAGGCTTTCGATGGTAGCTACTCTTCTCTCATCAAGAACGACGAGATGAAGACCACCATCACCCAAGAGGCCCGTACAGGTGTCTACACGATCACCACCCAGGACCCTGAGCTTATCGCTCTGCTCGACCAGGGCATTGTCGAAAAGGCCCCTGTGACGATGGTTACCCCCATGACCTATGGTGTCGTCTCGCCTGGTGTCTACACCATCCCAGGTCATAAGATGGAAGAGATTTTGGAGCATCGTCCTTTCGACCATCTGTGATTGTCGGCCTGAGACAGCGCGCCTCTGATCTCAGGATTAGGTACGGGAGGGTTCGCCTTCCAAGTACTGGCCTTGCACGCGGGTTCAAAATGCGTGAGGACTCATCCCCCTATCGACTAACCCTCGGTAGGGGGATGATACTATGTGAGCAGTGTCACGCTGTTATACCTTGTAACTTGCTCGGACTGTCAGCTATGCTATTAAGTGTCAGCCCAGACAACTACGAAAGGACAACTAACAATGAAGCGTTTTCTTGCGGCAGCCAGTGTCGCACTACTGATGATTACTCCGGCGGCAGCGTACGCCGCTGACAATGCCCCTGAGATCAAGGCCGAGGTCACCAAGGCAACGTCCGCATCTCGACAGACCTCTTCTGAGGTCAACGTGGGTGGAACCTGGACCGTTGAGCGACTGGCTGTCGGACAGTCTTTCATGGTCGCGTCTAAGGATGGTGGCTTCAAGTGGAACGCTAGTTTTCCATTCGCACTCAATGACGGCACTGTCGTCGGTGAGTGCAACGCCGATCAGGCGACGCTGACCTGCAAGGTCACTGAGGTGCCTGAGTCTTATAAGGATAAGGAGAACGTCAGCGGTACGTGGTGGGCACGAGCCAGGCTTCAGGACGCTGCTGTCGGCACTAACGAGGGTACGATCACCCTCAACGGCGAGGTGGTGAGGAAGCTCATCTGGGGCGATGCTGAAGGCACAGGGTCCTGCACGAGTGACTGTGATAGTCCGGCCCACTTTGAGTATGCAGAGCCTTCCAACATTAAGTTTGGTTGGACCAATTCCAACGGTACCGTTGGATGGGGCATCAAGTTTATTGCTGAGGGTGGTGTCGAGTACACCGTTAAGGACTTTGACACTCGACTGAGCACGTACGTGAAGTGCGCTAAGGGTCCAACCTGGGACCCGGCCACGACCGAGGTTGTTACCGCCGATCAGGTGGATGCGAACACTATTAAGTTCACCGCGCCTGAAGGGTCTAAGACTTGTGCCACGTACCCACCCGAGCAGATGAAGGTGCCCGAGGGCCAGACCTCGGTTACCAACCACGCTGAGGTGAATGGTCTCAAGCTGGAAGCGACTGCAACGATTAAGGCTAACGGAGGCACGGACGGTGATGGTTCTGTGAAGCCCACCCCTACACCGGAACCTGAGCCGTCTACACCTGCCCCTGCGCCTTCCACTGAGCCGACCCCGGCCCCTGAGCCAACGCCTACGCCTGAGCCTTCTAAGCCGACCCCCGCGCCTTCGGATGAGCCGACACCTACGCCGACCCAGACCCCTTGCACGATCCACCCTGACCGAGACAAGGACCGTGTGCCCTGCAAGATTGAGCCGATCCCGCCGCTGCCTTCGCCTTCTACCCCGGCCCCGGCCCCCGCGCCTAAGCCTGCGCCAACGATTGAGGCCCCGAAGGCTAAGCTGGCCAAGACTGGGGCTGCCTCTGAGGCCGCTGTGATCGGTATTCTGTCGCTGCTGTTCGGCGCAGCCACCGTGACTGTGGCCTGGTGTGTCGGTCGATACAGCAAGACTCGCTGACACATAAGTAGAGGGCCAGTGCTGGTTAGTGCTGGCCCTCTATCTTGTCCTGATAAATAACACAAAGGAGAACCAATGCGACCACAACGACAGCACTATAATGATGCTGGTTTCGACCTCTCTACGAAGACATCTGCCGTCATCTACCCTGGTGAGACAGTCTTCGTACCGACCGGGTACTGTCCAGACAAGCATGACATCCCCGACGGCTCTGTCGGCCTTGTCTTTGCCCGCTCGTCACTGAGCAAGAAGGGACTGCTCCTCGCCAACGGTGTTGGTGTTATCGATGCCGGGTACGAAGGTGAAGTTATGGTTGCTCTGTGGAACATGAGCAAGGACACCCCTGTCGTGCTGGAAGAACATGAGCGTATCGCTCAAATCGTCATCGTCAGACTAGAGGGCACCTCGGCCCTCTACTCACAACTACCCATCCAAGCAGATAAGAAGCGTGGAAAGGGTGGTTTCGGATCGACCGGAAGGATCAACTAATGATCGACGTTTACTCCAAGCCCCGCTGCCCGCAGTGCACGGCCACATACCGCAAGCTGAAGTCGTTGGGCCTACCGTTTAATAGCTTCGACGTAACGGAAGATGCGGATGCACTGGCGTTTATCCGCGCACTGGGTTATCAGCAAGCACCTGTCGTCGTTGTGCGTGAAGGTGAAGATGAGCATATTAAGAAGCACTGGTCTGGATTCCGACCGGACCTCTTGAAGAAGGAGGCACAGAATGACTAAGGTTACAGACCCTATTAAGCTCGAAGAAGCGCGCGCCCGTATGGCTAAGGCTCGTGCGTCTCGTGGACCTGAAAAGTACCCCAAGGATGTCGAAACACGGCTTGATTTTGTTCGACAGCTCGTGATTAAGCAGTTCAAGGACGCGGGTCTGTCGATCACTAACGATGGAAAGCTGCTCGGAGGGTCTTCTGCGCAGTATTACCGTTCTAAGTTGGTGAATGGTAGCCTAACGATCAAGGACATGATCATGCTGGGTGACTACATGCCAATTGACTGGACTCTCATCCTCAAGTCGATTCGACAGCCGAAGGACGTTCTGCGGCCTGTCGATGTTGAGGCAGCGCCTATCGACATGGAGTTCTCAGAGCCAGGCGATAACCCATTCGCCGACTACTTTACTGAAGTGGACGGCGCGTGATGGAACCAAGTCTGTTGGAGTTCGCGCGAACTTTCGATATCGGGCCGATCAAGGTCATTAGGTGCTTGTGTCGTGCCGGGTACCTGAAGCGCAGTTATGAGTCTAAGATGCCTACTGAGAAGGCTAAGGGTCTTCTCGGAGTGCGCACTGTCGTTACCAACGGCGGGAAGCGGAAGAATCATCATAGGCAAGTATTTGTGACAGACGAGGGTATTCAAACCCTCACAGAAGTCATCAATGCTGAGCAGTCGTATATGGGTCCTTGGGAGATTAAGCGATGATTAGTTGGGTTGATCTGGTTGCTGACCATAACATCTGGATCGACAACTTCGATGAAGGGCGAGGTGGTTTCGCCCTTGATCGAGTTGTCATCCACCACAACGCAGGTAAGGCTATGACACATGCTGGTGTGTATGGGGCCTTCACTAATAATGGGACTTCCGCCCATTACAACGTTGACATCGACGGCAACATCTGCCAATTCGTACATGATTCCGACACAGCATGGCACTGCCCTGGTGTGAACAAGAAGAGTATCGGCATCGAGCACGCAAATTGCTCTGGTGCTGAGGGCGGATGGGATGTCGGGGATGAGACCATCGACGCGGGCGCTCATCTGACCGCTGCTATCTGTCGAGCGTATGGTCTTGGTCGCCCTGAGTGGCGCTCCAATGTGTTCCCCCATTCGGACTTCTACTCGACTGCCTGCCCGGCTTCCTTGCGTGATAAGTACGCGGGCGAGTACATCGAGAAGGCACAGGAGTACTACGACAATCTTGATGCTGATCTGTCCAACAAGGAAGGCTGGGTGTCGCAGGACGGTGGTTGGTGGTACCGCCTTGCTGACGGCTCGTGGGAGACTGGCTGGTTCCCTGTTAATGAGAAGTGGTACTACGCCAACGACCGTGGCTGGTTGCAGGTCGGCTGGCAGCACATTGACGGTCACTGGTACTTCCTGCACAATGTCCACGACACTCGCTATGGTGAGATGGAGACCGGCTGGATCAAGGACGGCGAACATTGGTTCCTCTTGAACGACAAGGGACAGATGCTCACCGGCTGGCAGTTGGATAAGGGCAAGTGGTACTACCTTGAGGAAAACGGCGCTATGCGTACTGGCTGGCTGTCGTACAAGGGCGATGACTACTTCCTTACCGAGACGGGTGCTATGGCTGTCGGCCTGTGCCAGACCCGCCTCGATGGTGCTTGCTCGATCTTCGGTGAGGACGGAAAGTTGCTGAAGGGTCGCATCGTTGTCGAACAGGACGATGATGGAATCGTGAAGCTGGTAGAATCTAAGTAACACTTACTTAGGAGGTACTAGACATGGTTCCTGAAGTCTTGACGACGGATCGAACGAAGTGGGCAGTGTTGACGCCGGAACGTCGTAAGGCGATTTACGGCATCGTTGCAGCATTGCTTGCCATTGGTGTCGCTTATGGGTTTGTCGCCCCTGAGCAGTCGGCACAGTGGCTCGATGTGGCTGATAAGCTGCTGGGCCTTGTGGCACTGCTCTTGGCAGCGTCTCATACTGGCGGCACGTATCTTGCCCCGTCCTATGGCACTCCTGACGCTGAGTGACATTTAGTGTGGACACCCCCTACTTGTTGGTAGGGGGTGTTCGCTATAATAAGGCCCATGAAGAATCTACTGAGTACTATGTCAGAGCCAAGGTCGGTGACGGCGGTGATGGTGGTTATCTACACTGCTATCTCGATTACCGGTGTTGGCTTTATTACGAGCTACAGTTCACTTCCGTGGGTTATCACCCTCGCTGGAGTACTAATGGTCGCGTCGGGGATTATGGGTGCACCCTCGGCGTGGTTGGGTTCCTGGTGGTTGGAAGGCCCCGCTGCGCTTGTCGCTGTCGTGGGCATCATGTTGGTGTCAATTAACGAGTTTGTGCTGACCACGGCACATGTTCGCTGGCCACTCCATGTTATTATTTTGTCAGTAATCATTGCATTGTTCTTCCTGGGGCGTGCTCTGCGTGTGTGGCCATACTCGTATCGGCCGGGGGTTCTGCCGAAGAGCAAGCTAGAGAAGGCTGAGGAACGGTACCATAAGACAAGGCAGGAATACTTGTCAACCGTTAGTGAGTAACAAGGAGTTAGTGTATGAACACGGCATTGGTGGGCCTCGTGTGCTCTGCCGTTACCCTTGTTATCAAGGCTATTATCGACATGTGTGTAGATCGTTATAAGAAGGCCCGAGAAGTCCAAGAGGCACGTGACGATCTGGAAGCTGAGCTGCGCACGCAAGCGTTCCTGTGGAAGGAACATGCTTATGCTGTGCGTGTCGCTGCTGTTCAAGCTGGTGTGAAGGTAGAGGACTTGCCTTCGGTGCCGAAGGAGGATTGATGCTGTTTATTTGGTTCCTGGTGGGTCTTGCAGTTGGCTTGGCTGCTGGCATTGCAGGCACGTATATGTACCTAGACAACAAGTTTGAGAAGACTGTGAAGGATGTGCTCAATGATGTCGCAGAACAGCTCGCGCAATTTGCTGACGAGTGACGACCCAGAGCTGCGTGGCAAGCGCGACATGGCCTTGTCGCTGCTGAAGCGCGGCACTGAACGAAACAAAATTATCAAGGCAACAGGCTTCACGTCTGAGGAACTGTTCATTATTGAGCAGTCATATTACGACAGCCGACAGGAGTTGTCACCCCGCAACCAGCGCATCAAGCAGCTTGATCGTCTTGATGCGCTGGTTGACATGGCCTATAGCCAGATCGAGATGTTCGGCCTTGCTGACGAGAAGGGTAACTGGGGCCAGAACCTTCAGGCTGTTCTCGCTGTGCTACGCGAGATTTCCGAGGTTGCGAACCTGAAGCGTCAGACGGTGACGCATGAGATTCGCGTGATCGAAGAGAAGCAAGTCAATGTCATGCTGTCGTTCACCAACCAGGTGCTCGAAGAGTATACGGCGCTGATGTACCCGCACCTGTCGGCTAAGGCAAAGCGTGCCTTAGAGACCAACAAGGCTGACTGGTTCTCTCAGGCTGTAAACAAGCCCGCCGCTTTGCTTGAAGCGACTGTGGAAGTCGAGGGTGAGTAATGCTGCCTTTCGGTGCTGTCGCCAAGAAATTCTCAGACGCCCAGCGCCTTGAAGTGTGGCGCAACAACCCTGCCAAGTGGGCTGAGGATCACGGTCTGTTCATGTGGTCTAAGCAGCGTGAAGTTTCACAGTCTGTGGTTGATCATCAGAAAACCCTTGTGGTTACGGGCAACGGGGCAGGCAAGAGCCGTTTGTCAGCTACACTCGTCAACTGGTGGGTAGACACCCACCCTGTCGATGACACGACAGTAGTCACCACGGCGACAAACTGGAAACAGGTCCGCAATGTCTTGTGGAAAGAGATTCCCCGTGTCAAGGCTGTTGCAGGCATCGGTGGCAAGGTGAACGCCGACGCAACGTGGAAGATGGATGACCGACAGGACCCTATTGCTTTCGGTATGAAGCCGGACGATAAGGACGAGTCGGGCTTTCAGGGTGTCCACGACCAGTATGTCCTAGTGATTATGGACGAAGCGGGAGGCATCTCCAAGGAAATCTTCACCGCAGCCGACGCGATTACGACCAACAAGTACGCGCGCATCCTGGCCATTGCTAACCCTAATGATCCGTCGTGCTACATGGCTGAGGTCTACAAGCGCGAGATGCGCCTGAAGCCAGAGGAACGCTCATGGAACATCATCCAGTTCGGAGCATACGACACACCTAATTTCACGGGTGAGGTCGTACCTGTCGAGGTTGCGACTCGTCTTGTGCAGGTTGACTGGGTCGAGGCGCGTAAGAAGGAGTGGGGCGAGGATGACCCCCGCTTTGTCGCACGTGTCCTTGGCGAGTTCCCGGACGTGTCGGACGACGGTCTGTTCAACATGGGGCGCGTCATGCAGTCCATGGAATCCTATGACACCTCGGAGCCAGACGAAGGTATGCCGATCACCATTGGTGTTGACGTTGCCCGTTATGGTTCCGACAGCTCGGTGATTGTATCGAACCAGGGCGGCTACATCAAGATTCATGGCCGCTACCAAGGTTTGAACGGGCCTGAGCTTGCACGCAAGGTGGGCGAGCTGGCCACGGAGCTAGGGGCTGTCGAGATTCGTATTGACGCGATTGGCGTTGGTGCGTCTGTCCTCGATAGTATCTACAATTACGTGCCACCCAGTATGTCTGTCGTCGGTATTCATGGCAACGCGAAGTCTGGTGATAGCACGAAGTGGTACAACTACCGTGCCGCTATGTACGATCAGTTCGCTAAGGCTGTCGCTGATGGTCGTGTCTTCTTGCCGGATGATGATGAACTCCACAACGAGATTGCGTCGATCAAGTATGAGTACCGCGGATCCGCGTTGCTCATTGAATCGAAGGAAAACATGCGTAAGCGCGGCATTAAGTCGCCTGACGTTCTTGATGCAGTCATTTATGCATACCAGAATATTGGGGCAATTATGGCTGGTGATGCGGAAGGCCAGTACTATTCACCCGATGACTTGCTAGAAGAAGATGACCTCCTTGACTTGATGTTCGAGGAAGAGTTGTCTGTATTTCTAGCGTGATAGGATTAATAGCATGAAGTATGAGCAGACGTTTAGAGAGGCTATGGGGGCTTTCTCTGACTCTCTCGCGCGTCTCAAGCGTGAAGACATTGGCTGGTTGCCTTTGTCTGCTGTCGAAGGCCCCGATTCTCTGATTACTCTTGATGTGATTCGGGATCACTCTGCGCGCGCACGTCGTTTGGCTACGCTTAATCCAATTGTGAAGCGTGGCTTGGTTGTCCGTAATGCCTATATGTGGGCAGACCCGGTTGTGTATAAGGGTGAGACGCGACCGGCCCGCAAGGTGATCGACGAGAACGCGAAGGCGTGCTTTAGTGTCCAGGCCCGTGTCCGCGATGAGCAGTCGTTCAATACGGACGGCTGCGTCATCTACTTGATCGACAAGGCGACGAAGACTGTTACGCCTGTTCCGCTCATGCGCCTTGGTGGTGTGGCGACTGATGATGCAACCGGGGATGTCGTTGCACTCCTGATTAACCCTGTCGTGAGCGGTAACCCCCAGTGGTACATGCTGTGGGATCGTGTGGGCGTGAAAATCACTAAGTCTAACTACAAGGTGAATCGGCGCTTGACGGCTGTGTACGCGACAGTGAACCGTCTTGCTGCTGAACAGTACGGCAAGCCTGATCTCATGAGCGCTATGTCGTATGCACAGAAGTACAAGGAACATCTTGAGGTCGCACACCTTATGGAGAAGTCCTTGGCAAAGCTGGCCTTTAAGGCGACGAGCGTTAACTCTAAGCAGCAACAGGCCGTTCAGCAGCGTATGGCTGGTCCGGGTGTCGGCGGCACTGCGAACATTGGGGCAGGCCAAGACATCCAGGCGATTAACAAGGCCGGTGCTGGCATTGATTTCTCGGCTGGTACCCCTCTTGCGGCTATGGTGTCGGCTGCCCTTGATATCCCCCTGTCGGTGTTGCTGACGGACGGCTCTGCTGGTGGACGACAGGGCGCTGAGACTGCACTGGAAGACCCGACGTTTAAGGCGTTGGAATTGCGTCGTCAACTCCATATCGACATGCTCAATGAGATTGCTATGGCTCTCGGCATCAAGGTGTCAATTGAGTACGGTTCGATCAACAATGACCAGACGCACCGCCGTATTCAGTCTTTGACACTTGCGTACCAGAATGGTGCTTTGCATCAGATTGAAATGCGTTCAGGTGTTTTGCAGCTTTTGAAGATTGCTGGCTCTCTCCCGTTGGAAGATTTGCCGGAGTTGCCGGATGAAGGCAAGGACGAGGACGGCACAGATACCAACACGGACAGCCCCGACGATAGCAACAAGGATGACGGGCGCGCAACAGGTGTTGGGCCAATGTCTGATGGTACAAACGACAACCGGGATAGGAGTACTGATGCATAAGTTGCATGAGTCAACGGCGGCTGTTGGGACTGAGTCTCTTGGTGAGGGTAAGTACCGCATTCGCATTATTGTGCCCGGCCAGGGTTCGAGTGGCATCTACACTGCTGAGAACCTGGCTGCGTCTGCGCCTTTGTTCAAGGCGGGAACTGAGATGTTCATCGACCACCCAACTGAGTCCGAGGAGTGGGAGCGCCCCGAACGCTCTATTCGCGACTACGCGGGCGTCTTCCTTGAAGACGCGACAGTGGGGGAAGACGGTGCGCTCTACACCATCTGTAAGGTGTTCTCGGGTGTGAATGAAATTATCCGAGATAAGTGGGAGCACATTGGTGTTTCCATTAACGCCTGGTGCAACGAGCCAATTGCAGAAACAGGTGTTGTTCCTGTTTTTGCCGGTGTTCGCTCAGTTGACTTTGTTACCGCCCCCGGTGCGGGTGGCGCAGTTATTGATCTGCTAGAATCAAATCGAAACAACTCTATTACTAAGGAGGCGGGCATGGACAAGGAGATCGAGTCCAAGTTCAGCGACCTTGAGACTAAGTTTGCCACTCTTATTGAGGCACTTGGTTCTAAGCTTGATTCCGTTGTGACTTCTATTCAGGAGTCCAAGGAGGACGAGAAGGTCGAAGAGGCATCTGTCGATGTCGATGCCGCTATTGAAGCGGGCAAGAAGATTGCCGAGTCGGGACTCCCCGAGGCGGCTGTCGTGCGTGTTCGTGAGGCTGTGAAGAAGGGCGTGGATGTCGAGTCTGCTCTTGAAGCTGAGCGCGATTATCTCAAGGCGGCTGTCGCTGCGACTGCCACTCCCGTCGAAGACAAGTCCACTGAGGTTTCCTTGAAGGAATCTTACGGAAAGATTGGTTGGTGACTACCATGGCAGTCATGCCTATTAAGGTTCCGGTTGTCAACGACAACCAGATTTTTGAGTACTCGAAGACTCTCTCCCTCCCTGTTGATGCCACGCAGGCTCATCTTGAGCCTGGGGATGTTGTTGTTATCAACAAGGACAATGGCGTCGCTGGTATTCTTCAGACGAAGGTTAATCCGGCGACTAAGGGTGGTCCTACGCCGACTATTGGGGATGTCCTGGTCGCTCCTACGTACGGCCTGAATGGCCCCGGTTACGCCTCTGTGCGTGTCGCTGGCGGTGTGTTTGAGCTTGTCGGCAAGTCTGTTGCCGCTGCTAAGGCTGGCGCTCCTGTGTATGCGAAGGCCGCAACTGGCGCAGGTGTGAAGCCTGAGATTACGACCGTTAAGGCCGGTGCTGATGTTGTTATCGGTTGGCTGAAGGAGCCTCTTGCTGCCTCTCCCGACCCTCAGAAGATGCAGGTCGTTCTCGCACCTGCGAAGAACGCCTGATAGGGAGGCTTTAACATGCGTTTTAAGGACCAAGCTGATTTCAATAACCAGTTGGCTGAAGCTCTTGAGGGTGATCGTCTCGCGCAGGCGCGCCTGAAGGAGGCTATCACCTCTGACCAGTTGGCCCCCATGTTTGTGAAGGCCGCAAATGTTCGTTTCCAGGAGTATTACGATGCTCATGAGACGATTTGGGACAAGATCGCGACGAAGGAGCTGCTGTCGGATTTCCGCGCCTCCTCGCTTCTGTCGCTGAAGCCTAATAGCACCTCGGCCCCTATCGACAATGGTGGCTACAAGCACCCTGTGGGCACTCTGCCTCATGTGCCTGAGTTGACGCCGTACCCCACCATGAGCTATCAGGCGGATGGTGCTTTTATTACCACCGCTAAGCACGGTGCTCGCGTCCAGTTCAGTTTCGAGGCGTTTATTAACGATCAGTGGAACGTTATTAGCCGCTTCCCGAAGGATGCTGCTGCTATCGCTGCGCGTACTGAGGACCTTTTGGTGCTGTTGCAGCTCTTTGACCCTGAGAAGAAGACTCTTCGTACTGATGTCTTCAATGACGCCAATAAGACGAAGGCTAAGTTCTCCACTGTTCCAGTGGACATTCGTGGTGATCTTGATATTTCGAACAACAGTTATCCGCTGTCGTTTAACGCTATTGTGGCAGCGCGCTACCAGGCGCTTGCGACTATTCGTGATGGTCATTCGACTTATGTTCCTGAAGGCTTCGTGCTTGTCACTAACCCTGCTCTCGCTGAGGTTGCTAGGGGTTATACCCAAATTAACGAAATCCGTGTGCAGAACGGGAAGCGCACGGATATCAAGGGTAATCCTCTGAAGGACCTGGAGGTCGTTACTTCTGATCTGATTTCCGTCGTCGGTGGCGATGATGCGTGGGTTCTTCTGCCGAAGGGTGGTCGTGCTAATGGCAAGACTGTTTTGGCAAAGACGGGTATGCTGGGTCGTGAAGCTCCTGAGCTTCGTATCCACAATGCCACTGGTCAGATGATCGGTGGTGGCGACGTTAACCCCTACGAGGGCAGCTTCGATAATGATGATATCGAAATCCGTATCCGGCAGATCGCCGGTGCTGGCCTCGTCAGTTACGACGGTATCATTGGCTCGACTGGCCTGCCTGATCCTGCCTGATCCTGCCTGATTAGCAATACCCCTGTGTCGCTTTTGGTCACAGGGGTATTGCTATACTGGTTTCATGAGTGATATTGATTTTTCTTCGCCTGTCGGACAGGTGCGTGTTCTTATTCCTGATCTGCGCAAGTTGGAGGACTTGCGTGATCTTCGCAATGAGCCGCGTTATCTTTTCGCTGACGAAGAGATCGAGGCTTTTCTCGCTGTTAACGGTGGGAATGTAAAGCTGGCTGCTGCTGATGCGTGTGACGCTATTGGCATGGATAAGGCTTTGCAGTTGCTTGTCTTGAAGACGGACGACAAGCAGACAGACGGCGCTAAGCTGCTGTCGGCTATTGCCGCCCGTGCTAGGCAGTTGCGTGCTCAGGCGAAGGAAGACGAAGTAAATAGCCTCTGCTTTGATGTTGTGCATCCGACGTTTGAGCCTGTGGATTGGGTGGTGAACTTCTAGTGGCCTTGTCGATTGATCCAAACATCCATCCTTTGTTCATGCACGCCTCGTATTATCCATTGCAGTTGTTGGCTAATACGAAGGTGAGTATCTACGAAACGCCCGACACGGTGTCGTATGATTGGACGGCTGACAATGGTCTGTCGGCTAAGGACAACCACCCAGTGTGGAGGGGTTGGGCGAACGTTACACCGAACGTGGACTGGCGTGCCCGTAACCGTGAGTGGGCCGGTGAAGTGACAGGTGTTCACGCTTATCGTGTGCAGCTTTTGCATCTCGACAAGAACGAGCTTGTATCACAGGACTTGTGGGGTGAGCCTTCTGTACGTGTGTCGTTCGGTGAGGGCATGCGCCTCCAAGTAGACGAAATGCCTACCGACACCAGGGTTGAGGGCTTGAAGCTAGTTGTGCGTAATGCCCAGATCGATACGCTAAACTGGCAAGTGACGCTGCTTTGTGATGTGGAGACGGGGGATACTGCTCATGGCACGCACTAAGAAGACAGTACGGTACGACGGTCGAGTTACCGGCATTAAGGTTACGGTCGATTCCGACCGTTACGGTGTTGCAGCTAAGGCGAAGAAGAAGATCATTGATGCTGCTTGGAAGAAGGTCGATGCTGCTGCTAAGGCTGCTGCCGCTGCTTCTACTGAGTATGGTCGCCAGTTGATTGGTACTGACCCGCGACGTGTCGATACTGGCTACATGCGCGACACATTCAGTGTTGATGCTTCCAAGGGTGGTAAGACCGTCGAGATCGGCTGGCATAAGTGGGAGCGCGAAAAGCCATACTACTCCTGGCAGGAGAATGGCACGTACGGTAATCGAACTTCTGGCTATCTGCGTTCTGGCTTGCGTGGCAAGGCACGAGGCAGCAAGAGCACGAAGGGCATTGTCGCTGCAAAGTACCTGCCTCGCGTGACGGCTGTGTTCCGTGAAGAGTTCTACGGGAGGCTGAAGTGAAAGACCGGACCCTAGAGTTTGACGAGGCCTGCCTGGCTCTTTTGCGTAGCATCAAGAGTATCGAGGTTTTCGATTCTTTTGCCCGTAAGGTGGATGCACCGCTGTACATTGTGTACCACGGCGGTGCTGAGATCAATCGACAGCTACGAGGTTACAAGTCGGTTGCCGGGCACACGCTGGATGTGTATGAGCACCCCTTCCACGTGGACGTGTATGGCGAGGATAAGGGGCTTCTCAATCGGCTTGTGTCGGTTGTGAAAGAAAAGCTTATTGGTGCTGTGTTGATCGATGGATCAAATGGCATCAATATCGCTGCATCTGTCGGTACGTCTAAGGATTTCGATTCGACTTTGCGTCCGGCTGTTTTTCAGCACAGTATGGCTTTCTATGTCAACCTAGATAGAGGAGACTAATATGCGTGTGCGTAATGTGTACACCAATATCGTGTGCGAGAAGTCCGAGGCAGAGCTTTCGGTTCTACCGGACATGTATGAGCATGTCGATGACGAGACACCATTAACTCAGCCGTCTTGCTGTGGTGCAGATGATACCATTGAAGACGACAATACTACTCAGGAGGACTGATTATGGCAAAGATGTTGAGTCCGAACACCACCATTTGGTGGGTTCCGGCTGATGGTATCACGAATACTGATGACTTGTTTAAGGCGGCTACCTACACGGGTGGCACGCCGAAGGCTGTCGATATCTCGTGTGCTATTGCGGCGGGCATGACGCTCGGCGCGACGGACAGTGATACGGATGACTCTCGCTCCATTTGCGATTCGGGGAACGCCAAGACCCCGACTATCGCGAACTACGAGGCATCCCTCACCTTCTTCCGTGAGGAGATTGCTAAGGGCCAGAAGGCAGCGGGCAACACGAGCGTCTATGATAAGGCGTTCCAGTTGTTCAAGCGTGGAACGCTGGACGGCCTGAAGGAGGGCTACCTCGTTCAGCGCATCGGCTTCCGACAGGGCACCCTTGTCGAGGCGGGTCAGGAACTCTCGGCCTTCAAGGTCGTCCCCGACAACCCGAAGGACGTCCTCGGTGACGGCGACAAGCCGATCCAGTTTGAGGTCCCCTTCCTGCCCCAGGGCTTTATGCAGTTGAACAAGGCTGTCACCGCCTGATC
>FLSC01015845.1_pt1 | contig 53756 bp, 40 predicted proteins | sample 1550561 | NCBI WGS metagenome assembly FLSC01 (sample SAMEA4031775, study PRJEB14383) | metagenome | biome: human; feature: oral; material: saliva | place: Philippines | collected 2014 | reverse complement strand
GCGGCAGGCAGGAAGCCAACCTTCTTGTACACGTTCTCAATGGTGACCGTAGCGATCTCGCGGGCAGCGGATGCGCCCACAGCCAGCAGGCGGTCCAGCTCGGCGGGGTCGTCCATCAGCTCGAGGGTACGCTCACGCACCGGGGTGAGGCGCTCCACCACGATATCGGCAAGGTCAACCTTCAGGTGGCCGTACATCTTGCCCTCGTAGCGTGCCACGATCTCGTCGATGCTCTCGCCGGTCATTGCCGAGTAGATGGAGAGCAGGTTGGAGACGCCGGGCTTAGCCTCACGGTCGTAGGCGATGACGGAGCCGTCATCGGTCACGGCGGACTTAATCTTCTTCTGGGTTGCCTTGGGGGTGTCCAGAAGCTTGATTAGGCCCTTGTCGGTGGCTGCAGACTTGGACATCTTCGAGGTCGGGTCCTGCAGGTCGTAAATCTTAGCGGTTTCCTTCAGGATCACCGGCTCGGGCACCACGAAGGTCTCACCGAAACGGGAGTTGAAGCGCTGAGCCAGGTTACGGGTCAGCTCCAGGTGCTGACGCTGATCCTCGCCCACAGGCACGCCGTCCACCTGGTAGAGCAGAATGTCGGCAGCCATCAGAATCGGGTAGGTGAACAGACCCACGGAGGCGTTCTCAGCACCCTGCTTCTGGGACTTGTCCTTGAACTGGGTCATACGGGACGCCTCACCAAAGCCAGTGAAGCAGTTCAGAACCCACGCCAGCTGGGCGTGCTCGGGCACGTGCGACTGCACGAACAGCGGGGTGCGGGTCGGGTCAATACCGGAGGCGATGTACTGCGCCGCGGTCAGGCGGGTACGCTCACGCAGCTCCTCGGGGTCCTGAGGAACGGTGATGGCGTGCATATCCGGAATAAAGAACAGGCATTCGTTATTCGGGTCCTCCTGCAACGCCACCCAGTTGTTCACAGCACCAATGTAGTTACCCAGGTGCATCGAATCAGCCGACGGCTGCGCACCCGAGTAGATACGCGCCTTCTGCTGAGAGGCGTTAGGGATGAGGGACTTATCCTGCTTCTTTTCGTCTGCCATAGTTATTTCCTGTGCAGTTCTTCCTGTGCGGTGCTGCGGACGGTGCAGCACATCTTCAAAAACTTATCTGTACGCGAAGTACGCGTCTTACTCACCGATGCGGTAGTCAACCACGAGCGGTGCGTGATCGCTGAAACGCTCATCGTAGCTTGCCGCGCGGTCCACGACCGCCTCCACGGCGCTTTCGGCGAGCGCCGGGGTCGCCATGTGGTAGTCGATACGCCAGCCTGCGTCGTTATCGAACGCCTTACCGCGGTAAGACCACCAGGTGTAGGGGCCGGGTACCTGACCGGCCAGCTCACGAGCCACATCGCGGTAGCCGATATCACCAAAGAAGCGGTCAAAGTAGGCGCGTTCCTCCGGCAGGAAGCCGGCACGCTTCTGGTTAGCCTTCCAGTTCTTAATGTCCAGCTCGGTGTGGCCCACATTCAAATCACCCACGATGAGCACGTGATCCGAGTGCTTTGCCAGCTCAGGCATACGCACCAGCATGCGCTCCAGGAAGCGGTACTTATCGTCCTGCTTCTGGGTGCCGACCTCACCGGAGTGAACGTAGGCGCTGACCACGGTCAGGGTCTTACCGTTGGGCAGAACGTAGTCCGCCTCAACCCAGCGGCCCGAATCGTCAAAGTACTCTTCGCCAATATTCGAGCGGGTCGCTACCGGCTGGTTCTCCAGGACTTCACCGGCTGAGTTCGGGGTGCGGCGGGTCGCCACCAGCACGCCGGCGCGGCCCTTCGCGGCAGCCTCCGCGTGCAGAATATGCCACTGGGATTCGTCCAGCAGCTCACGCACGATAGCGTCGGGGGCGCGCACCTCCTGCAGGCAGAGAATGTCGATGTCACGGCTCGCCAACCACGCCGCCATGTCCTTCTTGTAGGCGGCTCGGATACCGTTCACATTCACGCTCGCCACGCGAAGCAGACCGCTCGGGCGCGGTGCAGGGGTGTTAGAAAAATGCATAGTCTTAATTATGCCAGTTTGAGGGAAGAGAAATTTTCACTCGTGCGCGTTTTTTCTCTGGCTGAACGGTAAACTATTGGGTGATGAATTCACACTCCTCACAGACCACCGACCACGGTGCCCCCTCACATTCTGCGGGCACCACCGCATCCGAAAGTACCGCTCACAACGCTGAGAGCCGCTACGAGCTACCCCCGATTCCCGGCCCGAAGTACGAGCAGGTCATCCACTACATTGAGCAGCGCTACATTATTCCCGGCAAGCCCGGCGATAAGCTACCCACCGAGCGCATGATTCAGCAGAACTTTGGGGTGAGCCGCCAGACGGTTCGTAGCGCCCTGAAGGTTCTGATTGAACGCGGCCTGCTCTACAACGTGCAGGGCTCCGGCACCTACGTTGCCGAGCGCTCCGACGCCACCTACATTCCGCGCGTGGACACCTTCGTTGACGATATGCGCCGCCGCGGCTTCGAGGGCTCCACCCGCATGATTGCGACCCGCTGGATGGACGCCACCGAAGAGATCTCCACCCACCTGTCCGTACCGGTGGGCGAGCAAGTGCTGTTCGTGCGCCGTCTGCGTCTTGCCGACCACGAAGTCATTGGCTTTGAGCGTTCCTATTTTGTGAAGGCCGCTGCAAGCAGCATCCTGGACGCTATGATGGCGGAAATGTCCGGCGCTTCGAGCTCCTTCGACCAGCTTGCCGACACCCCCAACGCCATTAAGCACGCCCGCGTACGTACCAGCGCAGCGCTCTTCACCGATGCCGACGCCGAGGCGTTCAACCACCAGGTTCCCGTGGGCGAGGCGGCGTTCAAGGTCTGCGCGACCGGTTACACCGAAGAAGGTAGCCCCGTCGAGTACTCAGAGACCCTGTACCTTGCCGACGCATACTTCTACGAGATGATTCTCTAGCATCTGCCTTTTCTCATGTGATGACAGTGTGAAGGGCGGTGCCCCGGTAGATTGTTCTACCGGGGCACCGCCCTTTTGAGTTATCAGCTCTGAATCAGCTCTGAAACGCTGCGAGCCTTATGCCGCCTGACGCTCCGCAGTCTCAACCACGTTCACCAGCAGCTCCGCGCGGGTCATCGGGCCCACACCGCCGGGGTTCGGGGAAACCCAGGACGCCTTCTGCGCAGCCTCCGGAGAGACGTCACCGAAGAGCTTCTTCTTGCCGGTCTCCGGGTCCTCAGCACGGGACACACCAACGTCCAGCAGGATTGCGCCGTCCTTGACCTGGTGAGCCTTCAGCACGTGCGGAACACCCACAGCGGCAACAATGACGTCAGCCTCGCGCAGCACCTCGTCCAGGTTCTCGGTACCGGTGTGCGCCAGGGTTGCGGTCGCGTTCACCTCACGGCGGGTCAGCAGCAGACCCAGCGGGCGGCCCACGGTAATGCCGCGGCCGAGCACCACAACGTTCTTACCGTTCCAGTCGATGCCGTGGCGCTTGACCAGCTCAATGACACCGTTGGGGGTGCAGGGCAGCGGGGAATCCAGCGGCTCAGAAACGTTCAGCACGAGCTTGCCGAGGTTGGTCGGGTGCAGACCATCAGCGTCCTTCTCGGGGGCGATGCGCTCCAGCACGCGGTTGGTGTCCAGGTGCTTGGGCAGGGGCAGCTGCACAATGTAGCTGGTGCACGCCGGGTCGTTGTTCAGCTTGTCGATCTCTGCGTCGAGCTCTTCCTGAGTGATGTCACCGGGCAGGTCCACGCGAATGGAGTTAATACCAATCTCTGCGCAGTCGCGGTGCTTAGCGCCCACGTACGAGCGGGATGCGGGGTCGTCACCGACCAGGACGGTACCCAGGCCGGGGGTAATACCCTTAGCCTTGAGCGCCTCGACGCGCTCCTTCAGCTCTTCCTTGATGGCTGCGGCGGTTGCGTTACCGTCTAGAATCTGGGGCATTGTTTTTCCTTCCATAGGTTGCGGCGGGGTTCGCCGAAACGGACGGTCTGTGTGTTGAGTTCTAGGGTGTGTGCCCAGGAGGTACCGCTCCCCCACTACGTCCCTCGACGGATGTAGCGGGCAGGGCGGTAAAAGTATCAGGGCGAAATAACCCCGCCCGCTCAGCACCCGCGGGGGGATGCTGAGCGAACGGGGTCATTCATGGGTCTACCAGTTCTCGCTACCCTGGTAGAGGGGGTACTTGGCGCACAGCGCCTCAACGCGGGCACGCAGCGCAGCGATGTCCGGGTTCGGCAGCAGTACGGAAGCGATAATGTCGGCCACCTCGGTGAAGCCTTCAGCGTCGAAGCCGCGGGTCGCCAGCGCGGGGGTACCGATACGCAGACCGGAGGTCACCATCGGCGGGCGCGGGTCGTTCGGCACAGCGTTACGGTTGACGGTAATACCGGCATCGTGCAGCAGGTCCTCTGCTTCCTTGCCGTTGAGAGCGTGGTCGCGCAGGTCAACGAGCACCAGGTGAACGTCGGTACCGCCGGAGGCGATCGCAACGCCGGCGTCCTTCACGTCCTGCTGCAGCAGGCGGTTCGCCAGGATCTGCGCACCCTCAACGGTGCGCTTCTGACGGTCCTTGAACGCCTCAGATGCGGCAACCTTGAACGCGGTAGCCTTCGCCGCAATCACGTGCATGAGCGGGCCGCCCTGCTGACCGGGGAACACTGCGGAGTCAATCTTCTTCTTCAGCTCCTCGGTGCAGAGGATGAAGCCGGAACGGGGACCGCCCAGAGTCTTGTGCACGGTCGAGGAAACCACGTGCGCGTGCGGGACGGGGTTCGGGTGCAGACCCGCAGCCACCAGACCCGCGAAGTGAGCCATGTCCACCCACAGGTATGCGCCGATTTCGTCAGCAATCGCACGGAACGCAGCGAAGTCCAGCTGACGGGGGTACGCGGACCAGCCGGCAATAATCAGCTTGGGGCGCTCAGCAAGAGCCAGTTCACGCACCTGCTCCATGTCAACGCGGCCAGACTCGTCCACGCTGTACGCCACAACGTTGTACAGCTTGCCGGAGACGTTCAGCTTCATGCCGTGGGTCAGGTGGCCACCGTGTGCCAGGGACAGACCCATGATGGTGTCGCCGGGGTTCAGCAGCGCGTGCATGACGGCGTTGTTCGCCTGCGCACCGGAGTGGGGCTGAACGTTGGCGTGCTCAGCGCCGAAGAGTTCCTTCACGCGGGAAATAGCGAGGGACTCAACGATGTCGACAAATTCGCAGCCGCCGTAGTAGCGGCGGCCGGGGTAACCCTCAGCGTACTTGTTGGTCAGTACCGAGCCCTGGCTTTCGAGGACGGCACGGGGGACGAAGTTCTCGGATGCAATCATCTCGAGGGTGTTCTGCTGGCGCTTGCGCTCCAGCTCAATGGCTTCTGCAACCTCGGGGTCGAGGTCGGCGAGGGGCATCTCGAGGATCTTCTGCTCGGACATTACGCTCCTGGGAGTGTTTTTGCGTTATCTTCGGTCGCTCATCATCGGGGCTGCCGCGGCGTTCGCCGGGCGGTCTTTAGGAGGCGGCGCGCGCCTCCAGCTGAAAACCCTGAATGAAAAAATATGAGCTACACCTCATAATACCGTAAAGCCCGCTTTCCTTCGAGAAGGAAAACGGGCTTTACAAAGCATCACGATGAAGTTTTACACCGCCACAGCAGGGCATATAAACCGCCCTTCAGGCTTATCGGCGGCATCCAAGCGGGTCTATAAACCCTACGCCTGACGCAGGATAGCGGAAGCATACTCCAGGTACGCCTCGCGAGCGCTTTCCTTCTTACCGCCAGCGACCAGCTGGGTCTGCACCACGTAACCGGTCAGCACCGACAGCACCGCGGCACCGATAACGGTCAGCCACTCTTCAAGCTCCTCTTCGGTGAAGTCCAGCTCAGCGGCACCCCAGGCGCGGTAGCGTTCCAGGGACTGATCGCGCAGGTAGCTCAGCTGTTCAGACACCACGGTCGCCAGCTGCGGCATTGCCACAGCCTCACCCCAGGTGACGAGCAGGTGACGGCGAATCTTGGGGGTGTCCAGCACCTTCAGGCACCCGAACACGTAGTCCCAGGGCTGTTCGGCGCGGATGCGGTCGAAGGGCGCCATGTCCATGCGGGCTGCCGCCAGGATAATCTCATCCTTGGAGGAGAAGTGGTTATAAATCGCTCCGGCAGACAGGCCGGTGGCCGCAATAATGTCGCTCATCGAAGCCTTCTGATAACCGTGCTTGATGAAGCATTCGCGGGCGGTCTCTACAATCTGAGAACGCCTGTTCTTTTTGTATTCTTCGCTGACTTTAGGCACACCCTAATCCTAGCGAACTTTTAGCCAATCCGTGCGCATCCCGGTCGCCGTTGACGCGCCCTCGTGCGCAAATCCGGCGCAAAATAGAGCAAAAATTCTATAAATACGACTGCCCACAATACGGATGCCCCAACTCAGATGTCCCAGCACGAATGTTTCAGGTGGAGAGCACGAAAAAGCGGGGCATCCTAGGCTCACCAGAAGGTTCACCCTAGAATGCCCCGCTCACAGCGGGTAGCTCAGCAGCAGCTGAGCCCGCTACATATTTTTAGTGGAAGAAGTGGCGAGTACCGGTCAGGTACATGGTCACGCCAGCAGCCTTAGCCGCCTCGATAACTTCCTCGTCACGGATCGAACCGCCCGGGTGCACGACGGCACGCACACCGGCGTCCAGCAGCACCTGCAGGCCGTCAGCGAAGGGGAAGAACGCATCAGATGCGGCAACCGCACCGCGGGCACGCTCGTTACCTTCACCGCCGAGAGTGTTCGCACGCTCCACCGAGAGCTTGCAGGAATCCACGCGGTTCACCTGGCCCATGCCGATGCCCACAGCGGCACCGTTATCGGCAAGCAGAATAGCGTTGGACTTGGGCGAACGCAGTGCACGCCACGCGAACTCGAGGTCGCGCAGGGTCGCCTCGTCAGCTGCCTCACCGGCAACCAGGGTCCAGTTCTTCGGGTCGTCACCCTCAGCCTGCAGACGGTCAGCTTCCTGGAAGAGTGCGCCACCGGAAATGGGGCGGTACTCGATGGTCTCGCGGGCAAAGCCCTCGGGCAGAACCAGCAGGCGCAGGTTCTTCTTCTCGCGCAGGATCTCCAGCGCCTCAGGCTCGAAGCCGGGAGCCACAATCACCTCGGTGAAGATACCCTTGACAGTCTGAGCCATAGCGGCGGTCACCGGGCGGTTAGCGGCAATCACGCCACCGTATGCGGACAGCGGGTCGCAAGCGTGCGCCTTCGCGTGAGCGTCCGCAATCGGGTCAGCCGCGCCGGGGGTTGCCACAGCAATACCGCAGGGGTTGTTGTGCTTGATAACTGCAACAGCCGGCTCGTCGAAGTCGTAAGCGGCACGCAGAGCGGCGTCAGCGTCAACGTAGTTGTTGTAGCTCATCGCCTTACCGTGCAGCTGCTCCGCCTGAGCAATGCCGGGGGCTGCGGCGGGGTCAGCGTACAGGGCGGCGCGCTGGTGCGGGTTCTCGCCGTAACGCAGGGTCTCGCTACGCTCAAAGCCCAGGCCTGCGTACGGGGGCCAGAAGTTAGCGTCCTCATCCTGCAGGAACTGGGCTGCAGTCCAGGTAGCCACAGCGGTATCGTACGCAGCGGTGTGGGCGAATGCGCCAGCGGCAAGGCGGCGGCGCTCATCCAGGGAGAAGCCACCGTTCTTAGCGGCCTCGACGGTGCGCGCATAGTCGGCGGGGTCCACAACAATAGCGACGGCGTCGTGGTTCTTCGCGGCAGCGCGAACCATGGAGGGGCCACCAATGTCGATCTTCTCGATAATGGCGTCCTGATCGGCACCGGAAGCAACGGTCTCAACGAAGGGGTACAGGTTCACAACCACCAGGTCGAACGCCTCAACGTCCAGCTCGTTGAGGGTGTCGATGTGCTCCTGCTTGCGGCGGTCAGCCAGAATACCGGCGTGGATGCGCGGGTGCAGGGTCTTCACGCGGCCTTCGAGGCACTCGGGGAAACCGGTCACTTCGGTCACCTCGGTGACGGGTACGCCTGCTGCCGCGATGGTGGATGCGGTGGAGCCGGTGGAGACCAGCGCGACGCCAGCCTCGTGCAGGCCGCGGGCGAACTCCTCCAGACCGGTCTTGTCGTAGACGGAAATGAGGGCGCGGCGCAGGGGCACGCGATCGAGCTCAATGAGAGACACAAATACTCCGATGCTTTAGACGTGCACGCCGGCTCTCGGCGGCACAGCTGGTGGATGGACGTAGCCTGCCAGGATCGACAGGATATGTGTGGGGGTATTCCCCGCCGCTGTGCACCTTCCCCTCAGGGGTACTCGGGTGCCACAACGGAACGTGTGTGGGCGGCGGGGTTTGAGCTCGGCTCATTCCGCCGCGAAAAATTTAGTGGGCGGAATTAGTTGCCAGATGCGGCGCTGTGGGATTCAGCGCCGTGAGATTCAGCGAGGGATGCGATGGTCTGCACGAGCAGGCGGCGCTCCTGCACCTTAATGCGTTCGTGCAGGGTTTCTTCGGTGTCGTCATCCAGAACGGGCACTGCCGCCTGGGCGAGGATGGGGCCGGTGTCAACGCCCGCATCCACAAAGTGGACGGTCAGGCCGGTAATCTTCACACCGTGCGCCAGGGCGTCACGCACGCCGTGCGCGCCCGGGAAAGAGGGTAGCAGGGCGGGGTGGGTGTTAATAATGCGGTTGCTGAAACGCTCGACCAGCTGCGCGTCAACAATGCGCATGAAGCCGGCGAACACAATGTAATCGGGGTCGTAGGAAGCGATCTTTTCTTCCAGCGCGCGGTTCCAGGAGGGGCGGTCAGCGTAGTCGCCGGGCTGCACCAGGAAGGTGGGTACACCAGCCGCCTGGGCACGCTCAATGCCCAGACAGGGCTTGTCGGCGCCCACTGCCGCAATGTCGAGGGGAAGCTCGCCCGCTGCTACAGCGTCGAGAATGGACTGAAGATTCGTTCCGGAGCCGGATACCATAACCACAATTCGCACCCGACTAGTATAACCCGTCTCACACCCTTATCCAAAGGGGTCAGAGGTTCACAACACACCTCAAGCCCAAAGGCGAGCGCAAAGAAACCCCCGGCGAGACAAATCCTCGCCGGGGTTCGCTGGCCGTAAACTCAACAGGTCTCGAACTCAATAGGTCACGGGCGCACGGGACGGTACCCTTATAGGTATGTCTACTCCCCCGCAGAACACCCCAAACAACACACCAAACAACACACCGAACAACGCACCGCAGCAGCCCACCCCGAACAACGGTGCACCGCAGAACCAGCAGGTTCCGCCGCGAGCGCCGCAGAACATGATGCCGCAGCATCGAGGACCTCAGGGCAAGAAGCCGCGCAAGCCCATCGACCCCATCGAACAGCAGAAAGCGAATATTCGCACCTCGCTCATGCTGATCGTTGCCGCGCTGGTCATTTTTGCGGCGTCTTCCTTCGTGCTCTCCACGATGCCGCTTTTCTTGGCGCTCTTCCTCTTCGCGCTCGCCGGCATCGCCCTGAGCATTATTGCGATCGTGCGCACCGCAGTCTACCGCGGCCCCTGGTTCTTCTACATTGCCGCGGGCGTCAGCATTATCTACGGCGCCATGACCCTGCTCGGCGGCATCGGTCTTGCCTTCATGCCCGGCGCGCAGGAGTACCGTGAGTGCCGCGCCGCCGCGCTGACTCAGACCGACATGTCCACCTGCGACGAGAAGTTCCAGGGCACGATGGACAAGCTCACCGGCGCGTCCAGCTCTAGCTCTTCATCCGCGCGCTAGTTCTTCGTGCGCGCGCTAGAACCCCGAGTACTAGAACCCTGAGTACTAGAGCCCTGGGAGTTCGTGGAGCTGACATCCAGCGGGGGCAGCTCCACGGTAGACGCCTCATCGGTCACCAGCGGAAGCACTCCGGTCTGACTACGAACCTCAAAGATGCGCTTCATCGCCTGATCAGCAGAGAGGACATCCAGTTCGCGATCCACAAAGTCGCGCTCTGAGTCCTTCTTCTGCTTCTTGCGTGCCGCCTTAGCTGCCTTCTTCGCCTCGCGCTTCTGCTCACGCTCATACGCACGGTCATTGGCACGGTCCCGAGCGGAATCCTGCGCGGCGGTTGCGGCATCGGCTGCGTCACCCTGCGCTGCGTCACCCTGCACTGCGGCAGGCTGTTCAAGGCCAAAACCGAAGTACGCCATAATGCGGCTCGCGCGGCCCTTCGAACGCGGTGCCTGCTCTGCGGGCTCTTCGACAGCGCCCTCACGCTCAACAGGTTCAGCAACCTCGTAGACGGGCTCCTGAATCAGCTCGCGGGTCTCCTCATCGGAGGGGTCGTGAGCGTACAGGGCGGGCTCATAAGCAGTGTGTTCATAAGTAGCGTGCTCGCTGGAGGCAGGCTCAACAGAAGCTTCGATACTCTCGTAATCCTCCGCATGCGCAGAGTCAGCGTGGGCAGAGTGCAGGTAATCGACCTGTTGAACGGCCTCAATCGGCTCGTACTCCTCAGCGGGGCTCTCTTCAGTAGTAGCTTCTTCGGAAACAGACTCCTGAGTAGCGTCCGCAGTGGATTCTGCTACTACAGGCTCTTCAGCCGCCTCTTCGCTTTCTGCAACAATCTCGGCGAAAGCGTCCGCCGCCGCGCGCTGCGCCAGCTGCTCGGTTGCCTCCACGGGGACGGCAACCACCGGCTCCTGCGGATGCACCGGAACGTGACCGGTCGCGACCTCAGATACAACAGACTGCTCGGGCTCAGAGACATTCTTCTCAGAAACCTTCGTAGAGGCAGCCGCGCGTGCCGCCTCCTCAGCTTCACGCTCTGCCGCCTCACGCTCTGCAGCTTCCTCGGCCTCACGCTCAGCCGCCTCACGTGCCGCAGCTTCCTCAGCTTCACGCTCCATACGCTCCGCACGCGCCTGCGCACGCTCCTCACGACGCTGCGCAAAACGCTCACGGCCCTGTGCAAAACGCTCACGAGTCGAGGCAGTAAAGCTCATCAGACGCTCACCCAGGTTCGGGCGCTCATCCGCAAAACGAGGTAGCTCACGGCTGCTATCCGGCACCAGGGCGCGGCTCAGCAGCATACCGAACGTCACGCCGGCACCCACCGTCAACGCGGTATGCGCCGCAAAAGTCAGCGGCTCAGCACCAACCTCCGTAAAACGACCAATACCCAGAGAACCGTACGAAATCCAGCCCAGCCACAGGGCACCAAACGACGTCAGAATACCGGTCATCACGCCCAGCACCACGGCAGAAATCAGCGCAGACAGCGGGCGGAACGGAACCTTCAAAGCAACCCACTCATCCAGGTGATCCTCGCCCTCACGCAAGAACCACCAGCCAGCAATCGCACCGGCACCCAGCGGCACCAGCAGACCCACCAGACCGAACGTGCCCATCGACTCGGGCACAGCACCCAGAATCGGAAGCATCGGCAAAGTACCAACATCGCTACTGGTCAAACCAACCGAGGTACCCGCACCAAAGGAGAAACCGGCACCGGTCGACCACGCAATCGCATAAATCACCAAGTTCGGCAAGAAACCCAGCTGCAGCAGAGTCACCGCGGTATCACCCACAGCGCCCGCGTGCAGCTCCTGGTAGGTGGCAACAATCTGCGACCAACCCGCCAAAATACCGATACCCAAAAGCACCGCACCCAGACCAATCAGCGCCACAAAAGCAACCACCGCAGCACGCACCACCGCCCAGGCATACGAACCCGCCCAACGCGAATACTGACTCATCTGCGAAATCTGCTCCGCAGTATCAACACCCACCATGCGCGAGAGCGAACGCGCTTCACGGTAGCCACCCCACATCAGACCAGCCACCACAATACCCAAAGGCACCAGGGCAGCATTCAACGCCTGAAGAGGCTGCGGATGCGGGCTCGCCCAACCGTACATCGCCGAACTAATCAGCGCATAGGTCACCGAACCGGACAGCACCGGAATCAAAAACTCACCCTCATACGAGGCGCGCGCCAGGCGACGACCCGAACGATAACAGAGCAGCAGAGGCAGAATACTCAAACCCAGCGGCACCAGCGTCATCGTGCCGGCAGAAGCACCAAAAGCAGCCGCAAGATCCAGGGGAACACCGTGAATCAGAAGCCACAGGTGCGCCGACATGGCGGCCACGGAGGAGAACTCCATGTCGCCAAAGCCCTTGGTCGCCCACACGGCAGACATCGCCGCAAACACTGCAACAGCAGAGAACAGGGCAGTAACAATTAGCTCAACAACACCCTGAAGCCACAGAGGCATGGGCATGGAATAACGAGAGATAGGTGAGGTGCTTTTCATCGTCCTTCAATCATGCCACGAATTAACGACGAAACCCGCCTCCGATTAACACTCGAAAGCGGGTTCTCACAACTATTCACACAGGGATGCACACAGACGCGCACGCGTGGACGCGCATCCGGCAAAGTTTTAATCCTCAGTCCACGGGTTGGAAGCCTGAACACCCCAGGCGCGGTACACCTGCGCCTTAGAAGAAATCAGCTCCAAATCATAGGCACTCGCGCTCGCCGTCATCAGACCCTCCAGGGCGGCGGTAGGCAACGGACCGGCATCGTCACGACCCACGGCATGCACGCCGCGCGGCGCCTGACGGCCAGCCCACTCGAGGCTCACGCGCGCATCCACATTAATAACGTGGTCGCCAAAGCGCTCAAGAAGTTCGGTAATCCAACGATCAGTTTCCGGGTAGGGGTACAGGCCCTTCAGTTCACCAATACTCAGCACAGAAATGTACATGTGTCGGAACGAGCGGCGGCGCAGAAAAGCGACCACGGCGGGGTCTGGATCCGCCTTACGGATCTCCGCAAGAACGTCGGAGTCCAGGAGCATACCGGAGAAATTCATACCCCTAATGCTACGCTACGCGCAGACCGGCGTACTCAATAGCGGGGATGCCCTCGGGGTTGGGCAGAAGAAGGAAGTTCAGGAACTCGTCACGCTTAGAAGAAATGCGGGAGTAATCGTCAATGCTGACTGCGGTGTATCCACCTCGCGCGGGGACAGCTGCGGCACGCAGGCTTTCCTGGTAGGAGCGGGAGGGGTTCAGAGAGATTGCTGCTTCGGTTGCAGAGCCGTTGTACATGTGACAACCTGCGCCGTGAGTGGCGCGATCCTTTCGCGTTGCTCTTGTCTGTACCAATTACCACCGGTTATTCCGGTGGTGAATACAAACCGCTTCGTCATCCGAGCCACCCGTGAACATGGGGTTGGCGTTCGACCATAGTCGGAGCTTATCAGTCGAAACTCTTGAAGCTGGGTTTAGCTTACAGCATTTTCTCAAGTTAAGTAAAGTGTTTTCTGAAAGAGATTTAGGTTATTGGCGTTTTAGCTTGTGGAAACGTTTTAAATGGCGAGAATTTTTGATACTGCGCGGAATATCTTATGTGAATACCGGTGTTTTTATGCGGTGAAAACCCTCCCGACAAAAATACGAAATGCACCCCAAACCACCGCCCAATAGTCGCCTCGGCAACCAGCTCGGCAGTCAGCCCGGTAGCCTGCCCGACAGCCGCCAGCACATGACCGGCGACAAGGCGCAAACCCGCACGATACGCGATAATGAGCTGGTGAGCGCCAACAACCCCTTTCCCGAAATTCCCGTCACCGTACCGCAGATCATTCGCCAGGCCGGGCACCGTACCTACCAGCGCGGTGTCGCCTACCAGCGCAACCGCGAAGTCATCCGCTACAGCTACGACGAAGACAACAGCACCCTCACCGGGCTTGTCAACGGAAGCACCATCATCCCCTACGAAGTGACCATTCGCTTCTTCCCCGCCGTCAGCGGCTCCGCAACCTTCACCGCCCGCTGCACCTGCCCCGTGCTCACCGATTGCAAGCACGCCGTAGCGCTCATGCTCACCGCGCTCGACCGCGCCTCCGTAGCGAAAAAAGCACTCAGCGAACACCCCGGACCGGTCGGCGTACCCGGTGCCGCGGCGAAGGGTGCGGCAGAGGCAAAGGGATTTGCAGGTTCAAAGAGCGCGGATGTTGCGGAGGCGAAGAAGGCCGCCGACCCACTCGCTGCGCTTCGCGCCTCCGGTGCACTCACCACCGCGGCGAAGCTGCCCGCGCCCGATGCGGAGACTGCCGAGCCCGAAAACCCGCAGGGAAGCTTTGCGCTCAACGAACTAGGCTCTTCCCCCACTGCGCTCGACCCCACAGCGCTCGATGGCGCCACCTCTAAGATTTCTGCCTGGCGGCGCGACCTCTCCTCCGTTCTTTCCGCACGTCAGGACCTTGCGGGCATTGATTCGATGCGCGTGAGCGGCGCCCTGGATTTCTCGCTGAGCGTCTCCGGCTCCTACGCGCGCGGCCGCAATATGCCCGGGGCAACCCCCAGCATTAACCTGCTCGCCCGCCCGCTCATGGCATCCAAAACCGGACGCTGGATCAAGGGCGGACTCAGCTGGGAAACCTTCGCCTCCAGCGTGGGCGGACCCGTCGGGCGGCACGAAATCTACCCCGAACACGAACGATTCTTCGCCGAGCTCTACTCGATTGCCCGCCCCTGGCAGAACATGTATTCCTCGCACCGCGACTGGATCTCGATTAGCGCATCTGCCTCCACTCTGCTCTGGGACGTACTCGCCCGCGCGGAGGATATTGGCCTGCCCCTGCTCATCAACGGCCGCGAGGTGAACTACGCCGTGCTGAGCCCCGCACAGGTGCGCCTGCACGCCGCCGCCGCAGAAGATACACCCGGAGAAGGCGCGGGTCTGCAGCTTCAAGCAGCGCTCAGCTGGGAAGGACGCGAAGGCGAATTACTGCGCCAGCTCTGGCTGCCCGCCGCGCACTGCCACCCCATCGGCACCCCGCGCACCGGCTTCTTTGCCCTGGGCGGGCTCGCTCAGCAGGAGTACGAGCAGGCGGCAAAAGCGGTGCACTGGAAGACCGCGCGCCCCGGTGCGCTGGATGAAGTGGGCCGCGAATCTTTCGTGCACAAGACTGCCCCAAAGGACGTGCGGGAGGTATCTGCCGAGCCCCCTGCCCTGACCATCAACCCGGCGCAGGGCGAACGGGTGCGCTACTCCCCCGCCGTGCCCGAACTGCCCGAGGGCGTGGAGCTGGCGCTCATCCCCCTGGTTGAGCCGCTCGATGCCGCCTCCGAATCGCTCATTAGCGCCGGAACCGTGCACATTCCCGCCGCGGAACGCGCCACGTTCCAGAAGGAATACCTGCCCGCGCTCAGCCGCTCCGTTCCCTCGCTGACCCCCGATCCGGCGCTGGCGCTGCCGCGCGTGAAGCCGCCGCATCTGGTGCTTGACATCAGCTTTGACGAGCAGGTACGCCACGACGCGCAGCTGAGCTGGCATTGGGAGTACCCGCTGAACCCCTTCGCGGAGGACAGTGCTGATGAGGCGAGCGCGCAGAATCCTGCGACCGGCTCCGATGTATACTCCCTGCCGGTTTTCGGCTACCCCGGCGAAGAGGGCGGTGAGGTTCGCGATGAGCGTTTTGAGGCGCGCGTACTGCGTTCGGTGCGCGCTATTCTTGCCGCTCACCCGGCGCTTTCCGGGCTGGAGGAGCGCCGCATCGAAGGCTGGGAAACCCGCGAGTTGCTCAGCGCGATTCTGCCGAAGCTTCGCCGTGTTTCCGCTGTTCAGGTGCGTTTTAACGGCACTCCGCCGCAGTTTGTGGAGGCAACCGACGCGCTCATTGAGATCACCGTGAGCGAGGGCAATTCTCGCGACTGGTTCGGCCTGGGCATTGCGGTGAAGGTCAACAACTGGACCGTGTCGTTCGCGCAAATTTTTGAGGCGCTAGATCGCGGGGCGGACCGTATTCTGCTCGGTAACGGCACCTATTTTTCGCTGCGTCGACCCGAGTTTAAGACCTTGCGCACCCTCATTGCGGAGGCTCGCGAACTCGACGATGATGACGGTGAGTTGCGCATTAACCGTCACCAGGCGGGTCTGTTCTCTGAGCTGGAGTCGCTGGCGGCGAGCGTGCATACGACCGCGCGGTGGGACGCTCAGGTACGTTCGCTGCTGGAGCTGGTTGAGGGCCTGGAGGATACCGAAGAGAGCACCGAAAAGGGCTCTGAAAAGGCTTCTGACAAGGGAACTCAGGATTCCCCCGCGCCCCAGAAGGCGTCCCGTCGGGTGATTGCTCAGCGCCCGGTGCCCACCGGCCTGCAGGCGACCCTACGCCCCTACCAGGTGGAGGGTTTCCAATGGCTGTCCTTCCTGTACGAGCAGCGTCTGGGCGGTATTCTCGCAGACGATATGGGTCTGGGTAAAACCGTGCAGGCTCTCGCCCTGCTCGCCCACGCGATCGAGGAGCATCGTGCCGCCTCCGAGCGTGCTGCCTCTGAACGTACCGCCTCCGAACATGCTGCCGGGCGCGGTGAGAGCGTCGAGCCGTTCGCGCCTTTCCTCGTGGTCGCGCCGACCTCCGTCATCGCCAATTGGGCGGCGGAGGCTGAGCGATTCCTACCCGAGGCGAAGGTCGTGACCGTTACCGAAACTACCGCCGGTAAAACCCCGCTGGCTGAGCGCATCGCGGGGGCTCACCTGGTGCTGACCAGCTACACGTTGCTGCGCATGGACGAGGACGCCTACACCGGCTACGCCCGCACGCTGGGCCGCACCGTTGATGAATCCACGGGCGAACTCTCCGCCCCCGAAGGCTGGGGCGCACTCCTGCTGGACGAGGCGCAATTCGTCAAAAACACGGGCACCCGCGCCTGGTCCATCGCCCGCGCGATGCCCGCCCGCGCCAAGATTGCGATGACCGGCACGCCCATTGAGAACAACCTCATGGATCTGTGGGCACTGCTAGCAATTGTGGCGGACGGTCTGTTCCCTTCCGCCCGCGCGTTCCGTGACCTGTACGCTCGCCCGGCGGAGTCCGGTGAGGACCCGGCGCACGCCGCGGCGACGGCTGCTCGTCTGCGCCGGCGCATCCGCCCGCTCATGCTACGCCGCACCAAGGAGCTGGTGGCGGCGGAACTTCCGGCGAAGAACGATACGCGCGTGAACCTGCCGCTGGCTCCCGGTCACCGCCGCATCTATGACACGCATCTGCAGCGTGAACGCCAGAAGGTGCTGGGTCTGCTGGAGGATATGGACAAGAACCGGTTCACGATTTTCCAATCGCTGACCCTGCTGCGCCGTCTGGCGCTTGATGCCGCGCTGATTGATCCGGAAGCCTACGCCGGGGTGTCTTCGGTCAAGCGCGACTACCTGGTGCAGCAGCTACCCGACCTGCTCGAGAAGGGCCACCGCGTGCTGGTGTTCAGCCAGTTCACCGGCTACCTCAAGAGCATTTCGGCGCGCCTGGCGGAGGAGGGCATCGGTCACCTGTACCTGGATGGTTCGACCCGCAACCGCGCCGAGGTCATCGAGGCGTTCACGAGCGGTCAGGAGCCGGTGTTCCTCATTTCGCTCAAGGCTGGCGGTTTCGGTCTGAACCTGACCGAGGCGGACCACGTGTTCATCATGGATCCGTGGTGGAATCCTGCCGCCGAGCAACAGGCGGTGGACCGTATTCACCGCATCGGCCAGGACAAGGAGGTGCACGTCTACCGCCTGGTCGCCGAGGGCACGATTGAGGAGAAGGTCATGCAGCTCAAGGAGTCGAAGGCCGCGCTCTTCGATGCGGTGGTCGGTGAGGGCGAGTTCGCCTCCGCGGCGGTGACGGCTGAGGATGTGCGTGCGCTCTTTGCGCCGGCTGTCGAGCGGTAGCCGCCCTCCAGCCTGAGCGGTAGCCCTCGAGTCTGCTGATATGTCTGGCACCCGTCATGTTTCGTCACGTGGTTACGCCTCCGGCTAGATTCACGCCCGATTCCGCTGTGTCTCTTCTCAGCGGGGGCTCTAGGGCGTAACCTGGTACGACTATCCAAAACCACTATTCGGGAGGCGCCGCTTCCCCGTAGATTCCAAAGGAGCATCATGAGCTACAACGTACCCAACGTACAGTTCAACGACGGCCGATCCATTCCGCAGCTGGGCTACGGCGTGTGGCAGGTTGAGGACGAGGTCGCTGAGAAGGTTGTGGGCACCGCCCTGGAGATTGGCTACCGCCACATCGACACCGCCGCTATCTACGGCAACGAGGCGGGCGTGGGCCGCGCTATCGCTAACTCCGACGTGGCTCGCGAGCACATCTTCCTCACCACTAAGCTGTGGAACTCTGACCAGGGTTATGAGAGCGCGTTTGAGGCGTTCGAGGCTTCCCTGGAGAAGCTGGGTACCGACTACGTTGACCTGTACCTGATTCACTGGGCTAAGCCGCAGCAGGGCCTGTACCTGGATTCCTGGCGTGCGCTGATTGAGCTGCAGAAGCAGGGTAAGGTCCGTTCGATTGGTGTTTCGAATTTCCCCGAGGAGCAGCTGCGCGAGATTATCGAGGAGACCGGCGTGGTTCCGGTCATCCACCAGATTGAGCTACACCCCTACTTCTCGCAGGAGGCGCTGCGCGCCGTTCACGCCGAGTACGGCATCGCGACTCAGGCGTGGAGCCCGCTGGGTAACGGTAGCGACCTGCTGCAGAACCCCGTGCTGGCTGAGATTGCGGAGCGCCACGGCGCAACCCCCGCGCAGGTTGTGCTGGCGTGGCACCTGGCTAAGGGCACCGTGGCTATCCCGAAGTCTGTGACCCCCTCCCGCATTGAGGAGAACCTGGCGTCGGTGAACGTGAAGCTGACCGCCGAGGACATCGCGGCTGTGGATGCGCTGTCCAGCCCCGAGGGTCGTATTGGCGCTGACCCGGCGAACATCGACTTCTAAGCTGGAGCGCAGAAAGCTAGAGCGTAGAGTCCCGAGTTGAGGGACTCGAAGCTAGGCAGAGTAAAAGACAGAGTAAAGCCCCGACAGGCACAGATAGTGCTTGTCGGGGCTTTATTGTGCCCTCAGGTCTGACGTTCTCAGGGCCGAGTTTTTAGCGAACGATCGTTCTCGGATTGCCCAGCTTTTCTGTAGCTACCCTTAGTGAGCGCTCCGCAGCTTATCTTTCGCCGCTAGTTCTCGTCCTCTACCAGCAGGGAGAGGGAGATACGGCGGCGCGCCGGGTCAACCTCCACCACGCGCACCTGCACGATGTCGCCGCTGCGCACAATATCGTGCGGGTTCGCCACGTAGCCGCGGCTCATCTGCGAGATGTGTACAAGGCCGTCCTGGTGCACACCAATATCCACAAACGCGCCGAATGCCGCCACGTTCGAGACGGTACCCTCGAGCACCATGCCGGGGCGTACGTCCTCGAAGCGCGAGACGGACTCGGAGAAGCGGGCGGTGCGGAAGCTACCGCGCGGGTCCAGGCCGGGGCGGCGCAGTTCGGTGAAGATGTCTTCGACCGTGTACACGCCGGCGGTGCCTTCCTCCGCGCTCTCCTGCTCCTGCCTGTCTTGCTCACAGCTGTCCTGCACGTAGTCGGCGGGGTTCAGCCCGGCGAGCGGGTCGCTACCATCCGAGGTACCCAGGGCACCGGCAACCCAGTGGGCGCCGTTGCGTGCCTGCGCATCAGCAATAATGCGGCGCGCGAGCGGGTAGGCTTCCGGGTGCACTGCGGAGGCGTCCAGCGGCTCCTCACCTCCGCGGATGCGAATGAATCCTGCCGCCTGGCGGAAGGTTTTCGCGCCCAGTCGCGGCACGTTCAGCAGCTGCTGACGGTTCGCGAAGGCGCCGTGTTCGGTGCGGTAGGCAACGATGCGTTCGGCAGTTGCGGTGCCCACTCCCGCCACGTGCGCGAGCAGCTGCACGGAGGCGCTGTTGAGATTCACACCCACGGCGTTCACGCAGTCTTCGACGGTGTCGTTGAGGGCGCGGCGCAGGGCGGCGGGCGGCACGTCGTGCTGGTACTGGCCCACGCCGATGGACTGCGGGTCGATTTTGACGAGCTCGGCGAGCGGGTCCTGCAGGCGGCGGGCAATGGAGACGGCGCCGCGTACGGTTACGTCGTAGTCGGGCAGCTCGGCAGCGGCGAGGGCGGAGGCGGAGTAGACGGAGGCGCCCGCCTCGGAGACGGTCACCTTCTGGGGTGCTTCTACGCCGTCCTCACGCAGGGTGCGGATCAGTTCACTGGCGAGCTTGTCGGTTTCGCGGCTTGCGGTGCCGTTGCCAATGGCGATGAGTTCCACGCCGTGCTCGCGGCAGGCGGCGGCGAGCTCGCGCAGCGCTTCTGCCCACTGGTTGCGCGGGGCGTGCGGGTAGACGGTGCCCACGCGCAGCGGCTCACCTGTGCCGTCAACTACGGCGTATTTCACGCCGTGGCGCAGGCCCGGATCCAGGCCGAGGGTGGTCTTATGGCCGGCGGGTGCGGCGAGCAGAATATCGCGCAGGTTGGAGGCGAACACCTCGGTGGCGTGCTGCGCGGCGGCGTCGAGTAGCTGGTGGCGGATGCGTTCGGCAAGGCGCGGGCGCAGGTGGCTGCGCCATGCGGCGCGGACGGTGGCGGCGAGCCAGCCGAGTACGCGGTCTTCGTCGTCGACGGTGTTGAGCACCTGCACGGGGATGCGTAGCGCGGCGGCGACTTCACGCTCGTATACAGAACGGACGTTCTCGTAATTTTCGGCGGCGGCCTCAGCTTCGGCGCGGGCGGCACCGCGCAGGCGGCTGAGCGCCACGGGGGCGGGTGCCACATCCACCTTGAGGCGCACCACGCCGGCGTCCTTGGCGCGATGCAGCGCCAGCACGCGGTGCGGCGGAATGGAACGAATACGGTCAGAGAAGGCGAAATAGTCGGAGAACTTCGCGCCGATGCTTTCCTGACCGGCAATCACGCGGGACTCAATCACGCCGCTCTCACGCAGGCGCTTGAGGAGCTTTTCGCTCAGCACCGGGTCGGTGAGGGCGCGGTCAATCAGGATCGCGCGGGCACCGTCGAGGGCCTCTTCGGCGCTGTGGATCTGCAGGGCCTCGTCCACCTCGGCAGCCTCAATGCCCTCATCTTCATCGTCTTCGGTGCCGTCGGTAATGTACGCGGCGGCAATGGCGTGCGCCTCGGCGAGGGGCACCTCCAGCAGGTCTTCGACGAGGGAATCAAGCCCGGCTGCGCGCGCCATCTGGGCGCGGGTCACGCGCTCGCTGCGGTAGGGGGCGTAGATGGCGTTCACGTCTGCGATAGTGGCGGCGTTCATGAGCGAGGAACGCAGCTGCAGCAGGGTGAGCGGGTCGATGAGGCCTTCGTCGGCGCGTTCGGTGAGCGCTTCGAGCACGCGGTTGCGGCGCTCTTCGAGGGCGCGGAGCTGACCCAGGCGCGACTGGATGGTGCGCAACTGGGTGTCGGTGAGTGCGCCCGTTGCTTCTTTGCGGTAGCGGGCGATGAAGGGCACGGAGTTATCGGCGTCGAGTAGCGCCACGGCTGCGCGGATGCGGTGCGGCGCGATGCCGGTTTCTACGGCGAGCGCGTTGATGAGGTGCTCGGCAGGCTGCCCAGCTGCACCACCGGTTTCGTGTTTTTCGCGGTGTGCGGCACTGCTGGGCGCGGGGTCTGCAGCTCGATTCGCACGCGGGCGGATGCTGCTCGGGAGAGGGTGTTCGCTCATCCTTCCAGTTTCGCATATTTCGCCGCGGCTCACGGGCTGGCCGGTGAGGCTGAGGATAGAGTCAGCGCGGGGCGTATTGTGCTCGTCTGTGCGGGTGCGGGTGAGCGTATTTTTCCACCGCATCTTCTAGTGCAGAATACGGCTCTTTGTGCACATTTTGCCCTGTGGGTTCGCTAAACGTTGTCATCTTTACGTAAGAAACCGTGTTGAGGGTTCACCTATTTGAATAGTGGTAAGTTTCAGCGATAAATTTAGATAAAAGAGCATATTTTTTGAAAAAATATCTCTCATTCGTGCAGATAAGGGGTGGCATCACACACGCAAACACCCTTGTCTGCGTGCACGCATTCAGGGTTTCGGCGGCACGGTACGACAAGGTGCTGCCACATCCCGCAGATGAAAGAGGGACCCATGCGCGAACAAGCCGCGCTATCAAACGCTCCGGAGGGCTACTTAGATTTTCACGACGAGTACGCGGAACTCATCGCCGAACTCGCCGCGCTGGGGTTCACCCCTAGCCAGGTTCTCCGCCGCCTCAACTTTCTGTACCCGCACATCAACAAGAAGCATCTGAACTATGCGCTGAACTCCGGTATCTGGCAGTTTGGTCCGGTCACGGCAGAGGCCCCGAGCTACACGGTGCTTGCCTGCGGCCTCTGGTATGTTTTCGCGGAAGCCTACGATCTGCCCCCGGAGCCCGAGTACACGGCGCTGATTCTTGATTGCGATATTATCCACGACCTGCCGCCCGCGTTGGAGGCGCGCCACTTCAACAGCGAAGACATCGCCCACATCCTGGCGAAGATTGGTGCAACGCTCAAGTACCTTGCCGCGCACCCTTACTCCCAGCTGGACGAAGAGGCGTACGCACAGACCCTCGAGGATATCCGGCAGCGCGGTATGAAAGAAATCGGCACCGAGGGCGGCAGCCTGTACACCCTGCTTGCCTCGAGCATGGAGGGCGAATCGGCGTGGCCGGCACCGGTTCAGACCGCGAACGATTACCTCGGTGACGGCAACTGGTCCCTGGGTATGCTCCGCACCGGCATCTACCCGGCGGAGGCGCTCGAGAACGAGTGGTACATTGACGCCGCCGAGGTACCCGAGGATTTCGCGTCGAAGACCCTGAGCCTCTTTTTGAGCTATTGCGCCCGCTACGACCGCGATCCCACGGCGCTGGTGTACGGATACTGGTCGACCATTCAGACCCTGATTGGTGAGGTGCCGCCCCTGGGCGCGGTGCGCGCTAAGTTCGGCTCCTGGCAGGCGACGCTGCATCGCGGTCGCGCGCAGATTGCCCGCGAGTTGCGCCTGTGGACGAGGAATGAAGCAAACGTAGCTGCTGAGGCGAGCGCCACTGAGGCAAGCACCGCTGAGGAGCTTGAGCTCCTCGATGCTGAGCTGTCTAACACTGAGCTCACCGAGGCAGAGCTGGATACCCCCGATAATTCCCCCGCGGACAACTCCCCTGCGGACGCTCCCGCAGAGCCCGCGGAACCCGCAGAGCCAGCGCGTCTGAGCGCCCGCGAGCTCACCGAGCAGGGCATCGGCGTGGTGCAGACCGCCCACACCGACCTGGCGGCGTACCACCGTACCCAGTGGGAGCAGACGGTGGATGTCTTCGGCGAACGCCTCGGGCAGCTTGCCTGGAACCGCCGCCTGAGCACCTACTACTTCTTCGACGGCGCCTGCCTGGAAGACGCCGACCCGACCCCCGTGGTGACGGTCTTCCGCTCTCCCACCGGCTTTCTCTGCGAGCTCGAACCCACCGCCGAGGCGCTACCCGCCTTCGACCCGGAGTTCCTACAGGAGCACGGCTGGAGGCACCCGGTACCGGTGCATGCGCTGTGGAACCTGCACGCGCTCGACCCACTGGAGGCAGCTGCCGCCGTCATTGAGGCGATGCGTTCCGGTTGCGGTTGTGAACGCTGGGATTTCTACCGCACCGATGACGACAACGACCCGCTGACCGAAGAGGCTGAGACGGCGTCCGTCTAAGCATCCGCCTAAGCGCGCACTCCCGCGAGCCTCTCGGGTTCGTCCCTAGAGATAGCGAAAGCCCGCGTCCCCGCTCCCTGAGAGGAGCAGGTGACGCGGGCTTTACGCATGCGCTGATAGCCGGTACCGAGATAACCGGCACCGATAGCCGGCGTGGCTTATCGCAGGTGCTTAGCGTGCCGAGAAAATCTCGGATGCCTCCACAATCGCAATCTGCGCGGTGCGGGTCGAAATCGCCTCGTGGCGGCGTGCATCCGCGCGGCGCTTGAAGAACCAGCCGATACCGAGAATCGCGAACCAGACGGGCATCGCGAGCAGACCCCTGAGGGTTTCTTCATCCATGGTCAGCACACCGATGGTGAAGGCGAAGAACACCAGCGACAGCCAGGCGGAGAAACGGCCGCCGGGCAGGCGGAACTTCGACTTCTCGTGACGTGACGGGAACTTCTTGCGGTACATCAGGTAGCTGACCATGATCATTGCCCACGCGAAAATCACGAGTACCGCAGCCACGGTGGTGACCAGGTTGAACGCGCTAGAAATCGAGTCACCCGCGTAGAGCAGCACGATGGAGGACAGCATCATCACGGCCGAGAGGAACAGCGCGTTACGCGGCACACCGTTCTTAGAAATCTTGCCCAGGAACTTGGGGGCGCTGCGCTCGCGCGCCAGGCCGAATGCCATGCGCGAGGTGGAGAAGATACCGGAGTTCGCCGAGGAGGTTGCGCTGGTAATCACCACAAAGTTGATGATATGCGCGGCGATACCCAGGCCCGCCAGAGTGAACATGGCGACGAAGGGGCTCTTATCGGGGCTGACGAGGCGCCAGGGGGTGACCATCAGGATGGTGACGAGCGCACCCACGTAGAAGACCATAATACGTACCGGTACGGCGTTGATTGCCCTGGGCAGGGTCTTTTCGGGGTCCTTGGTTTCTGCCGCGGTGGTACCGACCAGCTCGGAGCCCATGAACGCGAAGACGGCAATCTGGAATGCGCCGAGGAAGCCAATCAGGTGGTTGGGGAACATGCCGCCGTCATTCCAGAGGTTTGCGACGGATGCCTGCGCGCCGCTGGGTGAGGTGAAGCCGATAGCGACCATGGCGCCACCAACAATAATCAGGGCAACGATGGCGACAATCTTAATCATGGAGAACCAGAATTCGATTTCGCCGAAGTTCTTCACGGATACCAGGTTCAGGGTCAGCAGAACGGCGATGACGCCGAGCGCCGGGATCCATGCCTGCAGGTCGGGCCACCACAGACGCAGGTAGCCGACGATTGCGATGATGTCCGCGACGGCGGTGACCACCCACATGAACCAGTAGGACCAGCCGAGGAAGAAACCTGCCATGGGACCGACCAGGTCGGTGGTGAAGTCGGAGAAGGACTTGTACCTCAGGTTGGAGAGCAGGATTTCGCCCATGGCTCGCAGCACCAGGAAGATGAAAGCGCCGATGAGCATGTACACGAAGATGACGGAAGGCCCTGCCAGGGAGATGGCGCGGCCGGAGCCCATGAACAGGCCCGTGCCGATGGCACCGCCAATGGCGATGAGCTGGATGTGGCGGTTGCTTAGACCGCGGTGCAGTCGCTCTCCCTGCTCGGGAGCTTTAGGATTCAGGCTGACGTTGTTCTGTTCAGTCACGACGTCCTCTTTTCAGCGGTTGTACCCCGTACCGCATGTACCCCTTGCCTATAATGAGAATCATTAAAATTCAGGAGGTATAGCTAGTGCATGAATATGCGGCCGTTGCTTTGCGGGGTGTCCCCGGATTTCGGGGCGCGGCTGGGGCTCCATGCCAGTTACCGCGCGGTACTCGGAAGTGTCACGCTATCGACTAACGCGAAGTTTTTCTGGGAGCTCTCGCAGCTACTTGGATAGTTATTCTACAGGTGTTCAGGGTGCAAAAACAGGTTTTGACACGAAAAAAGTGACTTATCTCTATTATTGAAATCACATCAAGCGGCGCAAAGATGCCGCCTAGCACCCGACCAAGGGGTGCAAGAAAGCCCCGCTTCCGCATCCGAAAAGAATGCAGAAACGGGGCTTACCAACAGCGCCGCAGAAAGAACAGAATTACTTCTGAGCAGCCTCTTCAGCAGGCTTCTCGGCAGCCAGTGCGCGAGCACGCTTCGCCGCATGATGGCGAGTCAGAATCTCGTAGCCAATAGCCAGAGCAATGAACCAGACGGGGGTCAGCGCCAGACCAACAGCGGTATCCGGGTACAGGCTCAGAGCGTAAACCATCACAGCAAAGAAGACCAGACCGAACCAGCTCATGCCAATACCCCAGGGCATCTTATACTCGGATGCTTCGTGGCGCTCCGGGAACTTCTTACGGTACACCAGGTACGCAATCAGGATCATGCTCCAGGTGAAGATACCCATCATCGACGCCACGGAGGTCACCACGGTGAACGCCTCCATGATGCCATTACCTGCGTACAGCATGACCAGGCTGAACAGCAGCAACACAGTGGTCAGGTACAGGGCGTTCGCGGGCACACCGTTCTTGGTGAGCTTACCGAGGGCAGAAGGTGCCGCCCCCTCGTGTGCCAGACCGTAGACCATGCGGGAGGTCGAGAAAATACCGGAGTTCGCCGAGGACGCCGCGGAGGTCAGCACCACGAAGTTCACCAGCGACGCAGCAATACCAATACCCGCCAGGGAGAACATGCCCACGAAGGGGCTCATGGACTTATCCAGCTTGTCCCAGGGGGTGACGGCAAGGATGGTCAGCAGGGGCAGGGCGTAGAAGAGGCAGATGCGGAAGGGCACCGCGTTAATTGCCTTGGGCAGGGTGCGTTCGGGGTGCTTAGTTTCAGCCACGGCGGTACCGACGAGCTCGGCGCCCACGAATGCGAAGAGGGCAATCTGGAAGGAGCCCAGGAAGCCAGTCACACCCTGAGTGAAGATACCGCTGCCAGAGGGGCCGGGGTGATCCCACAGGTGCCGCAGGGATGCGGTGGTGCCGTCGGGGCTGGTGAAGCTGAAGGCGACCATGAGCGCACCCACCACGATGAGCAGCACAATGGCAACAATCTTAATAACGGCGAACCAGAATTCGATTTCGCCGAAGTTCTTCACCGAGGGCAGGTTCAGCAGCAGTAGCGCGACGATGACGACAAGCGCAGGAATGAACTTGGGCATGCCGGGTAGCCAGTACTGCACGTAACCGGTGATTGCGATGACATCCGCAATACCGGTGACCACCCAGAAGAACCAGTACGACCAACCGACAAAGAACCCGGCGCGAAGGCCAAGAATGTCGGTAATGAAGTCGGTGAAGGACTTGTACTTGGGGTTGGAGAGCAGAATCTCGCCCATGGCACGCAAAACAAAGTAGATGACGCTACCGATAATTGCGTAGACGAAGACGATGGAGGGGCCGGTCAGCGCAATGGTCTTCGCCGAGCCGAGGAAGAGGCCGGTACCGATGGCGCCACCAATTGCAATGAGCTGGATGTGTCGGTAGCTGAGTCCGCGCTGGAGCTTGGAGTGCTCAGCTTCGGAGTCCAGGCCGGTGACGGAGTTGTGCGGCGTTGGCTGCTGTGTCACGTATTTCTCTTTTCTGCGTCGGTTCGCCCTAATTTTTACTCGGGGGCGTGTCCGGGTGGTTGGTATTCATGCATATTTCTTGGTGGCAAGAAGGAGGGGAGCCTCGCGTTTCCTCAGCCCGCGCGGTGCGCTTGGGCTTGTGGACTCCGATTTTTCGGGGCTTCCAACTTCTTACATCACCGATAAAGAATTATGCAGAGAATGCATAATTTCAAATTTTACCCCCTCATACCCACATGAGCGCAATGAATCCAACAGGGGCAGATTTTTGAGACGGGGCACACCTATGGAATGCCTTGATGTTTCACCCAAGCACGCTCCGCACCACCCCTGCCCCGTGACCTGCGAGCTACTTCCGGGTTTTCAAAAATTAAGAAACTTTACGTGTAAAACTTTACAAAGCACGGGACCGGGTTTAGAGTAGTAACCGTTCAAACGAAAACCTAACCGACCAACCACAGAACAGAAGGACACAACAATGAGCAAGTTCTCCAACGCAGCACTCCGCATCACCGCCGGCGCACTCATCCTCGACGCAGGCGTCAAGAAGCTCAAGGCAGACGAAGGCACCTACGCCTTCCTGCAGCAGATGGCGGCAACCGGTGTTCCCGCAGTCTCCAAGCTGGACGCAGCAACCTTCGGTAAGCTCATCGCCGGCGCAGAGACCGCACTCGGCGCAACCCTGCTGACCCCCTTCATCCCCGCACGCCTGGCGGGCGCAGGCCTGACCGCATTCGCGGCAAACCTGATGACCATGTACTTCCGCAACCCGGACATGCACGACAAGTTCTTCCGCCCCACCCAGGACGGCCAGCAGCTCGCAAACAACATCGTGCTGCTCGGTGCGGGCCTGGCACTGCTGGGCTCCAAGAAGTAAGCCCCACAAACTAACTCACTCAAACAACCTCACGAAAGTGCGGCGGGAACAGTAATCGTTCCCGCCGCACATTTGTATGCACGCTAATCTTCTATGCTCGCCGGACGCGCACCGCACCTACCCTGCGCCCGGTTAGTCGCCCGGCTAGTTCAGTCTCACGCCAGCCCCGCACGCCGCGAAACCGCACGGTGTAGCGGCGCTACGCTATTCTTTTAGGTATGTCTACTGAGAACACGCAGCCTAGCCAGGCACCCGAATCCACCGAAGAAAAGGCCAAGAAGCCGGTTCCCGAGGAATTCTTCCGCCAGCCCTACTCCTTCGTCCGCCGCGGTGACCGCCTCACCGCACGCCGCCAGAAGGCTTGGGACACCTACTCCCCCACCCATGTGCTGGACATCCCGCGCCTGCGCACCGACACTTCCGTCGCACCCGAGGCGACCTTCGACCCGGTTAAGATTTACGGCCGTGAGGCGTACCAGGTCGTAGAGATCGGTTCCGGTCTGGGCGAGGCGATTGTGCACCGCGCGGCTGAGGTGCCCGAGGCGAACTTCCTCGCCGTTGAGGTGTACACCCCCGGCATCGCGGATCTGCTACTGAAGATGGGCAACGCCGGCGTGGAGAACGTGCGTGTGGCTCAGGCGAACGCACCCGAACTGCTCGACAACATGCTTGAGGAGAACTCCGTGGACGAGCTGTGGGTGTTCTTCCCGGATCCCTGGCATAAGTCCCGCCACCACAAGCGCCGCCTGGTGTCCCCGGCGTTCGCCGATAAGGTTGCGCGCGTGCTCAAGCCCGGCGGTATTTGGCGTCTGGCGACCGATTGGGAGGAGTACGCCCTGGTCATGCGTGAGGTTCTGGAGGCGCACCCGGACTTTGAGAACGTTCACCCCGGCGCCGGTGCGACTGAGGAGGATCCGCTGGGTGGGTGGGCTCCGCGCTGGGAGGGTCGTACCCTCACCAGCTTTGAGCGTAAGGCTCAGGAGGCGGGCCGCCGCGCGCACGATCTGACTTACCGCCGCAAGTAAGCCGCAAGTAAGCGGGGCAGCGCCAGCATCAGTTGGTGCGGCTTAGCGCGGGTCAGCGCGAATATACGTTAAAGCAGGTGAGGCTCCCCGGTCATTCGGGGAGCCTCACCTTCTTGTGTGTATGCAAATTTTTCTATATCTAAACCCTATGATTCTTCATTCGACATATGTTCCAATGCATTCTTATAGATAAGTCGATAGGAATCATTTCTAAATTTTTCAAACTTTTCCAATTTCTCTATTTCTTTCGAAATATTAATCTGCTTACGTTCCCCCTCAGACTCTTCATGACTCAAGAATTTTCTAGATATAGGAATATAATACAGTGGATATTCAATAAGACCAGTTTCTTTAATGGAGCACCCTTTTAGCTCACGTTCTCTCATAGAATATATACTAAATGGACTTATCTTATTTTTTTCAAGACCCACCATTACAAGATAAGCCAAATAGGGCGATAGAATCATTCGATGTGCCTCAGATTGTTCTGCAACCCTAAATCCAAGATCAACATCAACTCCAATAAAATCTATAAAATAGTCTTTTTGAATCTCTCGGAGATTAATTCTACGATGACTGGAGAGTTCCAGTGCGACGGCACCTTCAATGCCTAAACTTCCTGCCAGACTTTTTGCTCCCTCCTTACCTTTTAGACTGTTATTCCAATCCTTAGGCATAAGATTCCAGCGATAATCCCAGGGGTTCCCTTGCGAATGAAGAAGAAAAGCATAGCTACGCAGTTTTAGGGTGTATGACGAACCAGGAATCTGACTGGGAGAAACTGATTCAAGAGATGCAATAAATTGCTGCAACGCTTCTCCAATAGCTACCGGCTCAGGTTTGCCGTCGTCTCCAATAGGTATCGTTCGGAGATACACCAGCTCATCGCCCCTGACTCTCCATAAGAACCACCCTGCATCGACAGCAGATTCAACCTGATGACTCGACTCCCTCAGACCTTTATCGAAGCTTTCCATAAAGGTTGATATTAGGCCAACACCAGAAATAGGATACTTAATTTTTAAAGCAGTTGATTCACTAATATCAACACCACACACTAAAAATGCAGTTAAATTTTTTCCAATACCCATAATCCACCTTAGCATTTACTGTTTATCAGCATCTAGCAAACCCTGACACATATCCATAATCGCAGAGTAAAATAAAACCAGTAGGAACACACCAGCGACAATCACAGACAGAATCAAACATTCTTCTTTTCGAAGTGAATGTTCATGAAACCACGGAACAAACCCAGCCGAGAATAAGACTAGAAAAATTGAACTCATAAACACAGAACTCTGAAGCCTTTGAACATTTTTAAATTTTTTATCAGCAATGCCGGCTAAAGTAGACATCTGATCATTGATATATTCCATCTTGTCAGTGTGCGATATGCTATCCAGAATCTTCGCATCAGCATTATAAGAACCGTAGAAAAATATGTTACCAGCCCTGCCAGAAACGCTCATGTTTGGCCTCTGATAAAAACCAATCTTAAATGAAATAATTACAGTACTTACGAAAAATGCAGTCCAGATATATGTCCATGAATTCCAAAAGTTACCGACTTTCTCGGTGGCCGGGATAAGTGCGCCATAAGCCGCTACGATAAAGCCCTGGACAGCCAACAGCATCTGGATTCTTACGTCAGCATTTTTAATCCAATCAGAGAAGTACTGAACAAGTCTCCACCTCTCCTCATAACTCACGCCCTGCTCAACCTGATCTGCCGCTTGAGCCTCAGCGGGTGCCTGATTTTTATCAGTCGCTGCATCATCAGGCCCCACCTGGTTCTTAGTAACTTTCTGCTCTTTGATAGCTACTGGCTTCCACTGCATAAAGGTGTTCCAGACGAAGAAATTTTTCACTCTGCCAACCCCTCCTCTGTCTCAATACCCCGAACTTGTTAGTCCAACTATGCTATCTCCAACTATATAGCCAAGCAGGTGAGGCTCCCCGGTCATTCGGGGAGCCTCACCTCCTTGTGCGTGGGTCCAAGTTCATGCGGGGCGGGGGTCTACCCTCCCTCTCGCGGCGTATGACACAAAGACGCACAAGCCTATATGGGTGGCTGACTAGCGCAGATGAGCTAGAACAGCCGAGCCGTTATCCCAGCCTAACAGGTTAGCGCGACTTGCGGTAGAGCACCACCGCCGAAGAACGCTGACGAGGCGCCGGGCGGGTACCGCGGGCAATGTGCACCACATCGCCGCCGGTACCGGCAGCGAACACGCGCTCCGACATGCCCATCTTCACCTTTGCGTCCTCAACCTGACGCTGCAACTCCGCAATCTGCTCCTGCTGCTCCTCCACGAGGGACTGCAGCTCAATAATGCGGCGAATACCCTCCAGGGAGACGCCCTCCTGCGAGAGCTGCTGAATCTGCTGCAGACGGTTCACGTCACGCTGCGAATAGCGGCGCGCCTTACCGGGCGCACGCGAAGGCTGGACCAGGCCGATACGGTCGTACTGGCGCAGGGTCTGCGGGTGCATGCCCGCCAGCTCAGCCGCCACAGAAATCACGAAAACCGGGCGGTCCACGCTGTGCAGCGGCTCGCTACGACGGGACTTAGATGATGATTCTCGAGATGCCATGGTTTACTTCGCTTTCTTCAACAGATCCTTACGCGGGTTCTCCTGCGGAGCCAGTTTTACGAACTTATCGAATGCTTCCTGCGCCTCTGCGCTCAGCTTGGTGGGCAGTACGATTTCGGGGATGACCAGCAGGTCGCCGTCGCCGCCCTTAGCCTTGAAGCCGCGGCCCTTAGCGCGCAGTCGGCGGCCGACCTGGCCGGGTGCCAGGCGCAGCTTCACGGTGGATGCGTCGGGCAGGGGCACCTCGATTACTGCGCCGTCAACAGCCTCAGCGAGGGTGACGGGGGCGCGCATAACCAGGTTGTTGCCCTCGCGGGAGTACACGGAGTCATCGGAGACACGCACGGTGACCTTCAGGTCGCCGCCACGCAGGCCCTTGCCGCGCAGGCGGACCTTCTGACCGTCCTTAATGCCTGCGGGGATGCGTGCCTCGGTGTGGGAGCCGTCCGGCAGGAACACGGTCACGGTCGCGCCGGTGTATGCCTGGGCGAGGCTGATGCGGGTGCTGGTGGTGCTTTCTTCGGGTGCCGCGTGCTGTGCGCCGCCGAAGCCGCCGCCGCCCATGCCGCCGAAGTCGGCGCTGGTGAAGCCTGCGGAGCGTCGGGAACCGCCGGCGCTACCTCCGAAGAGGCCGCCGAGCAGGTCGTCAATGTTGATGCCTGCGCCGCCGTTGCTGAAGCCGCCGAATGCGTCCGCGCCGGGGTAGCCGGTGTAGCTGCCACCGCCGAAGCCGCCGCCTCCGAATCCGCCCATGCCTGCGGCACCGTAGCGGCGAATCTGGTCGTACTCTTCGCGCTGCTTCTTGTCGGAGAGCACGTCGTATGCTTCCGAGATTTCCTTGAACTTCTTCTCTGCCTGCTTGTCGTCGGGGTTCAGGTCCGGGTGGTACTTGCGGGAGAGCTTGCGGTACGCCTTCTTGATGTCGCTTTCGCTTGCGTCTTCGCTGACACCCAGTGCCTTATAGAAGTCGTCGGTTAGCCAGTTTTCACTTGCCATGTTGTGTTTCTCCTTCTGCGGTGATGCGCCGCCCTCCTCGGTTACGGGACGGCTTGCAGGGGCACCGCGTGCTTGTCTTAATGCTCTATATAAAAGTTTAGTCTACTTGACTCAATTTTGAAAGGGCTGAGCCCAAAAAAATAGCGCCCCTACAAGCCTTTTTAACCGCCGCACAGCCCGCCGAAACCCGCGCCAACACCGGGTATAGTAGCCCGAGCAAAACAGGCGCACCGGGCAGAACAGCCCAGGCTAGCAGCCAGGCAAACAACAGGGCGGGCACTCCCCCACCAGGGAGAGCACCCGCCCGTCGTTAGTTATTCAGCCGATGCCTAGCCAGTCACCTTACGGTGCGACAGCCACAGCCACCTGAGCGGTACGAACCACACGGTCGTTCACGCGGTAGCCGTAACGCAGAACCATGGAGACATGATCCTCAGCCACCTCGTCGGTGGGCTGCTGCAGTACAGCTTCGTGGATGTTCGGGTCGAAGGCGTCGCCTACTTCACCGAAGCGCTCCACGCCCTGCTTGCCGAGCAGCTCTTCGAGCTTGGTAGCGATGGAGGCGAAGGGGCCTTCCTGCAGGTCGCCGTGCTTGCGTGCGGCGTCGATATCATCGAGCACCGGCAACAGCGCGGTCACCAGTTCACTGGTTACGAAGCCTCGCAACTGCTCCTTTTCGCGGGCGGTGCGGTTCTTGAAGTTAGTGAACTCGGCTTGCAGGCGAAGCAGGGAGTCCAGGCGCTCTGCGGCAAGTGCCGCATCCGCAGATTCTGCTTCTACGGCGTCCTGGAGCTCAACCTCGACGGCTTCCGCAGCTTCCTCGGGGCTTTCAACCGATTCAGCTTCGGGGTGGCCTTCCGCTGCGGGGGCGTTGAATGCCTCCTCCAGCGGGTCGGGGGTGGTGTTTTCCTGCTCAGCCATGATTACTTCTTCTCGTCTTCGTCGATAACCTCGGCGTCGACAACATCCTCATCAGCGGCGGGCTTGGACTCGGATGCCTCAGCCTGTGCTGCTGCGTAGAGTGCCTCGCCCAGCTTGGATCGGGATGCCTGCAGCTTCTCAAATGCGGACTTCACTGCTGCGTCGTCGTCGCCCTCGAGTGCCTTCTTCAGCTCGTCGATATCGCCCTGGACCTCGGTCTTGACGTCCTCGGGCAGCTTGTCGCCGTTCTCCTTCAGGAGCTTCTCAGTGGTGTATGCGACGGACTCGGCTGCGTTGCGGGTGTCAGCAGCCTCGCGGCGTGCCTTGTCCTGCTCAGCGTGTGCTTCTGCGTCCTTGACCATGCGGTCAATGTCGTCCTTGGAGAGGGAGGTGCCGCCGGTGATGGTCATGGACTGCTCAGCGCCGGTACCCTTGTCCTTTGCGGAGACGTGGACGATGCCGTTTGCGTCGATGTCGAAGGTGACCTCAATCTGGGGTACGCCACGGGGTGCGGGGGCGATGCCGGTCAGCTCGAAGGTACCCAGGTTCTTGTTGTCGCGAGTGAACTCACGCTCACCCTGGAAGACCTGAATGGTCACGGAGGGCTGGTTGTCCTCTGCGGTGGTGAAGGTCTCGGAACGCTTGGTCGGGATTGCGGTGTTGCGCTCGATCAGCTTGGTCATCACGCCGCCCTTGGTCTCGATACCGAGGGAGAGGGGGGTGACGTCGATCAGCAGAACGTCCTTACGGTCGCCCTTCAGCACGCCTGCCTGCAGTGCTGCACCCATTGCCACGACCTCGTCGGGGTTCACGCCCTTGTTGGGCTCGCGGCCGGTGAGCTCCTTGACGAGCTCAGCAACAGCGGGCATACGGGTGGAGCCACCAACCAGGATGACCTCAGAAATCTCGGAGATGGACACGCCAGCTTCCTTGATTACGTCGAGCACGGGCTTCTTGGTGCGCTCGAGCAGGTCGCGGGTCAGTTCCTCGAACTTTGCGCGGGTCAGCTTCTCGTCCAGGTGGATGGGGCCCTCGGGGGTCACGGACAGGTACTGCAGGGAGATGTTGGTGCTAGAAGCGCTGGACAGCTCCTTCTTAGCCTGCTCAGCTGCTTCCTGCAGACGCTGCAGAGCAATCTTGTCCTTGGACAGGTCTGCGCCGGTGTTTGCCTTCACCTGTGCGAGCAGCCACTCGACGATGCGCTGGTCCCAGTCGTCGCCACCGAGGCGGTTGTCACCGCTGGTTGCGCGAACCTGGATGGTGGAGAAGCCGTCGTCGTCCTTGCCGACTTCCAGCAGGGAGACGTCGAAGGTACCGCCACCGAGGTCGAAGACCAGGATGAGCTCGTCTTCCTTACCCTTGTCCAGGCCGTATGCGAGTGCTGCGGCGGTGGGCTCGTTGACGATACGCAGGACGTTCAGGCCTGCAATCTCGCCGGCTTCCTTGGTTGCCTGACGCTCAGCGTCGTTGAAGTATGCCGGGACGGTGATGACAGCGTCGGTGACGGTGTCGTTCAGGAATGCCTCTGCGTCGCCCTTCAGCTTCATGAGGATACGAGCGGAGATTTCCTGCGGGGTGTACTTCTTGCCGTCAATCTCGGTGGTCCAGTCGGTGCCCATGTGGCGCTTGACGGAGGAGATGGTGCGGTCGACGTTGGTCACTGCCTGACGCTTTGCGACGCTACCGACCAGAACCTCGCCGTCCTTGGAGAATGCGACGACGGAGGGGGTGGTGCGGGTGCCCTCTGCGTTAGCGATGACGACCGGGTCGCCACCTTCCAGTGCTGCTACGACCGAGTTGGTGGTACCGAGGTCAATACCTACTGCACGTGCCATATGTTTATTCACTCCTTAGGTGTTAGTGCCCCGCTTCTTCTAATGCGAGGCGGGATAGTTTGAAAGTTTTGGAGGCGGTCGGTGCTGCGCGTACCGCTCCGTGTGGGGTGGTCTGCGCGGCTCCCTTGAGCCTCATGTACTCAAGTATGCACCCTCTCGGAAGGTCTGTCAATAGAGTTGAGCGAACTTTACTCAACTTTTTTGTGTGGAGGGGCGTGAGGGGCAGGTTTTTTGAGGCTCGGGAGGGGCGTTTTACGGGCGATTTTGAGGCGGCGGCGAGGCGCGGATGGGCGGTTTTGCCGCGGAATTCCGGGGTTTATGAGTGGATAGCGGGTGCAGCGAGGCGATTCAGCGCACGGCGGACACGGGCGGGCTAACTGGGCGAAAAATTTTTTAAAAATTTTTAAAAAAGGGGCGAAAAACCCAAAAATGGGGGTGTGAGAGGGGTCGGAAGGTGGTCAGAGTACACCTTGCATAGGGTGCGCGGGGCGATTTTTAAGTCTGGAAGCTAGGCCTCTGGCAGCGTTGCTAGAGATGTGCTTTGTGCAGGCGCCTCAACTACAGGTACCTGCCCAAGGTCTTAGAGGTTCACTCCTCTTATATATAGAGGATCCGCATGTAAGCTCCATCGCTCGCCTTATGGAAGCATCTCTGCTTGTCCGACGCACGATTCTCTAACCTTCACCTGTGGCTTGAGGCTACCCGCCTGCCGTATGCTGGTTAGGACCATATCCTCTCAAAGTAGATAGGAAATTACGATGCCGACGAATAACGGCCCAATACCTCCCGCTTGCCCATATTCAGGAGGGAACATCGACTTGGGTTACAGCAAAGAGACCAAAATCTCACAGACAGTGGAGAATACCACCTCCGCTTCAACAATCGCCGAAGTTACTACCAGCACGCCCCCACTCAATGAAAAAAAGACAAATTTATATAATTTCTCTTCAGATGACCCAATAGCACTTGGCACAATTTTCAAAAATAACACAAAAAAACCGCTTGCAAAAATATTTGCATTAATCATCATAATATTGAGCGCCATACTATTATGGCATTTTAAATACATTGTAAATATTTCTACTACTAGTTTTATAATTGCAACCGCCACAATTTTTATTCTTTTCCTTACAGTCGCTACGATTTTTATTTTTTACACTGCGATTGCTACGATTTTTATTTTTTACATTGCATTTGCCATGATTTTTATTTTATGCATTGCGATTGCTACGATTTTTAAAATCATCAAAAGAATTTCTATTATGTTACACAAAGTAGTCAGCGTCCGAAAAGGTAAGACCTACACTGGAGCAGAAAAGTCCTTACACTATATAATGTTTACACTTATTCCTACCTTTGCCATCTTTGCGGTAGCACTCTTTGTCCTCGGAGTCGACACACTTTCCACTGCCCTATACGATCGACACACTTACAGGACAACTCCAACATTTCTCAAAGAATTTTTCAACGACCCTGACGCCAAAATTGTACTACCCATTTTCCTTGTCTTTTCTTTTATAGTCAACGCCAGTACTGCAACTTCAATCATCACAATCATCGAAGAAATTTTCAAAAATAAACGACGTAAAAAAGCCAAGAGAACAATATTATCATCAAAAGAAAGATCCACACGGTCAACTATCGCCTCCCACATCAAGCTAATACTTCCACTTCTACCTTTAGCAGCATCTATAGTATTTATATTTGGGTTACTCCATAACACACAGGTAACAAAAGGTAATCTAAGTACTGCAATTCAAATTACAGCAATTCAATTTACGGAAAGCAAATATATTTGGCTGACAATGGCTTTCTCCCTGCTATTAATAGGATACATATCATTCATCCCATATTTCCTTCTCCCCCAATGTGTCAACGGTGCTGAAAAAATAATCCTCAGAGGTAGAAAAGAAAATATAAAAAGGGAAGTGGAATGTATCTACTTTATGATAATCTCTATTTCATCAGCCCTCACTTCTTTCTGCGCCCTCATAAACTATCAAATATTAAAAATTCTTTCACACAAAGAAATAATTATATTTTTATTAACCACATTATTTATTTCATTCACCCTCTGCTGTGTCTCTCTAAGAAATATCTTGAATAAGAAATATGCACTCAAACGCACAGCAGAAATACATTCAAGGACCCTCAAAGAAAATATAACCGCCTTAATACTGGCTCTATTCTCTGCATTTTTAATATCATCGATTGGTTCCACGCTTATTCCAAATATAGCAAAAGGTTTTAGCGATATGGTAACGAGCCCCGGAGACACTCTGGGGTCAGTAGAAACAGATTACTCATGCGTTTTCTCGAATGACATTAAGGAAAAGAGCTCCATTACTTTTGGAATACTCACTGAGGCAAAGCCGGATTCAGTCCATGTATTCACTCCCACATACGATTATCAGTATCGCGCATATGGGAAAAAATTAGATAATGGAAACATTCGATTAAATAACCTTACAGAATCTCAACTTAAAATTCCTACTGGGTACCATGTTGAAAAATTCAACAATGATAAACATCATTATGATGTCACCACTGGAAAATGTACGTACTTAGCTCCATTGGATTTTTATGAATCAATGCAGCCTAGGACAAAGCTAACTATCAGAAATATTCCATGACGATATAGAGTAAGCCCCGCCTGCACGTATCGTGCAGGCGGGGCTTCTCCTTTTGCCCACTGCGCAAGCCCACAAGAGTGGGGTCCTCCCCTATGCTGGTTATAAGCCAGCACCGGAGCAGGAAGGGCACACCGTCATGAACCTCAACAAACTCTTAACCGCGCTACGGCAACACAAAAACACCCCGGCACGCAACCTACCGGCTGAGCGGCGTGAGCGTTACACGCACGCCCTCGAACAATTCCTCGACGGGCAGCCCGCCGTACGCCTCGGCGGGGTGTACACACTCGCGAACCTCGCAGACGAATGGCTCACCGACGTATCCCTCCCCGAGCAGGTGCGCCGCGAAGAAGCCCAGACTATTATCGACGCGCTGACCGGGTGCATCCGCGCGCCCTACCCCCTCGCGCAGAAGCGGCAAATCCTAGAAGCAGACGAGGCCCCCGAAGAGTACGAAGGCGACTTTACGCGCGATCAGGAGGCACTACGCGAAGAGCAGCTAGTGCGCCGCACCGTCTTCATGGAGTTCAGCCGCCGCCTCGCCACAGTCTCCGAAAGCAACAAGATTGGCAACGAGGACAACCAGCCCACGGTGCCGCCCATATCGCCCATGTGGGCTGACTTGCGCTTCGACTTTGGCGGCGCCCCCATCTTCTACCCACTGGGGCAGCTGTACTTTCAGAACGCCAATTTCGCCTCCGCGACCTTCTACGGCCCGGCGGATTTCTCCGGTGCTACCTTCCGCGGTGGCACCAGCTTCTCCGCAGCACAGTTCACGGCTGACGCATCCTTCCACAGCACCAGCTTCACCGACTGGGTGGGGTTCAGCGCCGCACACTTCGCGGGCGGGGCAGAGTTCAGCGGGGCACGCTTTGCGGACACGGCAAGCTTCGCGACCGTAACCTTCACCGGCGAGGTTGACTTCTCAGACGCCGTCTTTTCGGCTGTGGCCGACTTCGCGGTATCCACCTTCAAATCCGATGCCAACTTCTCGCGCTTGAACACCGCGGGCATAGCCAGCTTCGCGGCGGTCACCTTCGACGGAAAGGCAGTGTTCACCGCCTCCACGTTCCACGATGAAGCACACTTCGCCGCGTCGGTCTTCAACCGTCCGGCGGTGTTCTCTAAGTCGCTGTTCGGCGGGGTCGCGCGCTTTGCCGGTGTAGTCACCAAGCAGTCCGCAATGTTCAGCAACGTACGCTTTGCAAGCGCGGCGGACTTTAGCGGGGCGTCCTTCACGCAGTACGAGGATTTTGGTGGGGCGCGGTTCGACGGCGACGCCACGTTCAGCCGGGCGTCTTTTATTGCGCTTCCGAGGACGCGCTATGAGATGGACTTCCCGCAGGGAGCGAACTTCAGTAACGCGACCTTCGCGCAGGATGCCGACTTTAGTAAGGCGACGTTCACGGCGCATGTCGGCTTCTACAAGGCGACGTTCGCGCGGGCGGTGAGCTTCAACGGGGCGAACTTTGAGGGCGCCTACTTCGCGGATGCGACGTTCGGTCATGGCGCGGATTTCAGGCAGACTAGCTTCATGTATGTTAAGCCGTCCTTTGAGGCTTTGGATAGGCGGCTGCAGAGGGCACGGTTCTCGGCACAGGCAGATCCGCAGGATTACCTGTTCGAGGCGCGCCCGGAGAGCCCGCATGGCTTCAGCTGTGGCGCAGCGGAGCTTCTTAATAGAACGTTCATTCTTCCTCTCGGTGCCGTGCTGTACGACCCGGATTCCTGGGACGAAGAGAAGCAGGACTACACCCGCATCAGTGAGCCCGCACAGTAAAATCTAGCCCTCTCACCGTCGGGGAAGCTCCCGCAAACCCCGCCACGTGAATGTGTGGTGGGGTTTTTGTTTGTGACCGACAGAAGCGCAGGTCAGACAGTTTTGCACTATGCTGAAAGGTGACCATTCCTATCAGAGAAGACAGGAGAAAACATTGCCTAACAACGAACCTTCATCAGGACGACGGGGCAAAACCTTATCTCGTTTCAAAAAATGGCTCAGAGAAAAATATCCACGTGTGTATGGATTTTTCTTCTCCAAAACGCCATTTTATATTCATCATTTCTTTGGCCTACTTGTAAGTCTTGGAATCCTCGGAGGATTCCTTGCACTTACAGTCCCTCTGTGGAAATCCTGGAATAGCATTCCGTTCCTTGGAGTGCTTATCCCAACAGCGTCAACAGACTACTCAGAGCCAAAAGCAATTGCAGATCTTCGTCTACACATTCTCTACATTACTGGCGGTATCATCGCAATTCTGACTCTTCTGCAGACTAACTGGAAGAATCAGGGTGACCGTCTCAAAATTGACGCCGACATCAAGAAGAACGAGCAGGACGCCGAGAAGAATGAACGCGACCATATCCGCCAGGTTCATGCTGAACGCCGTAGCCGCTATACCAAGGCTGTAGAGCAACTAGCTAACGAGAAAGCCGCTGTCCGTCTGGGCGGTATCTATACCTTGGTGGGATTGGTCGATGAGTGGCTTGCTGACGACACCCTCGACCCAGAAGAACAGCAAAAAGAAGGGCAGGTTATTATCAATAACCTCTGCTCCTATGTTCGTTCTCCCTTTCCCTTAGCAGCCAAGATAAACGATCTCCTAGCTGATTCAGAACCTGCTGACTACATAGGAAACTTTATATCCGACCAGGCAACGCTTCGCGACGAGCAGGAAGTCCGCCAAACAATCTTTACTGAAATAAGTTTAAGAGTTAAAAAAATAGGTAGGAGCAACGACTCTCCCTATGGCCCGTGGGGAACATTTAATTTCACATTTCAAGGATCCAATATTTTTTATCCTTTAAATAATCTGCACCTAATAAACGCCGATTTTAGAGATTCAATTTTTTGGGGCAACTCAAAAATATCATTCACCCAATTCTACGGATACACTGATTTGCAAGAGTCAACATTCCAAGGAAGCGCATTTTTTTCAGGTGTTCATTTCGAGAAGGAAGCCAGATTCAATGACTCTATATTTAAAGGTGACGTAAAATTTTCTGGTGTGACTTTTTCAGAGAATGCAATGTTCCCCGGTGTTCATTTCCATGGAAGATTAGAGGTATTTCGCTCCATATTTCGGAGAACAACCACATTCTTAGGCGCAAACTTCTTTAAAAAATCCGTATTCAACGAGGCAATATTTATTGGAAGAACGACCTTCTCAGGCACAAATTATTGCGAACTATTCATGCATGAGAAAACAAAATTTTACAACCCCCCGGTTTTCCATAAAGACTGCATATTCTTCAATTCAATTTTTGAGAAAAATGCAATATTCAACGGGACAGTTTTTCGCAGAAAAATACTTTTTATTAAAGTCAAATTTGAATCAGATCCACTTTTTTCAAACTCACAGTTTAACCCTCTTAAGAGAAATAAATTTACTACGCTGCCCAACAGTAAAAGTGAATTTATTTTTGGAGAGCCAGTTATCTACAACGGTTGCAAGTATCCTAAGTATGGCCTTATCCCAGCAGGGGCTTATCTCTTTGACCCCAAGTCGTGGAATGAGAAACAACAGAAATACACCAACATCAGCGATCCCATGACCTCGTTAGATAACTCCGGTGACGGCGAAGAAGATAAATCTGCATAGGACTCATCTCTAGAGGACCCCGCCAGCGTTATGTTGGCGGGGTCTTCGTTTTAACCACCGACAGCTCTCAAGAAAGAGGCTATGCACTATGCTAAAAGGTGACCGTTCCTCTCAAAGTAGATAGGAGAACTAAACACATGCTTTTAAAGCCAACGGAGGCCTGGTGCCTACTTCGCATATGCGCAGGTATAGTTGCCGGTTTCTTGCTCGTAGCGCATCTCATCAAACTAAAGAAGAATGTACCCCTGTTCTACTGCTGGCTTGGTGCAATCGCGGTCTTAGGCGGAGCCGCAGCTTTCTTCCTGCCTATCGCAGTTAACTCAGGTTTTGCTAAAGATGATGATGGCTCAGCTCTTCGCCAGGCTATTCTCTACACCACCGGTGGTCTTCTAGGTGTCATCACCCTTGGTGAGACTCACCGAAAGAACAACCAGGAAAGAGAGAAAAACGAGAACGACCATACCCGGCAGGTTCATTCAGAGCGTCGAACTCGCTATACAAAAGCTATTGAACAACTTGCTGATGAAAAAGCAGCTATTCGTCTAGGAGGTATCTATACGCTTGTTGGTCTCGTCGATGAATGGCTCGCTGATGACAGCCTCGGGCCAAAAGAACAGCAAAAAGAAGGACAGGTTATTATCAACAACCTTTGTTCCTATATCCGTTCACCTTTCACACTTGCAGAAAGCCGAAACATTATTGAAGCCTCTATCCGCCCGGGCGTTTATTCCGGGAATCTAAAGGAAGACAAAGCGAAGCTCCGCGAAGAGCAGGACGTTCGCCGAGCTATTTTTGATGAGATGGAGAAGCGCAGTAGCATAATCTCTAAAGATAATAATACCGTTACCCCAGGTGTATGGAGCAACTTTGACTTTGATTTCAACCAGGCACCGATTTTTTACTCCCTCAGCAATCTCACAATTGAAAGAGCTAATTTTAATTTAGCTAATTTCTATGGTGACGCCGAATTCTACAACGTAACGTTCGTTCAGGACGCGGACTTCATCTTAGCGACTTTCACCTGCGACGCAGACTTCCGTAAGGCAACCTTCATCCAAGATGCAGACTTCCGTATGGCAGACTTTACCCAAGACGCAGACTTCAAAAGGGCGGATTTCATCTGCGACGCAGACTTCAGCGAGGCAACCTTTAGCACAAGCGTGGACTTCATTAAAACAACCTTTATCCATGACGCGAACTTCAGCAAAACGATTTTCTCTCGAGATGCAATCTTCAGTGGGGCGACCTTCAACCAAAATGTGAGCTTTAGCGAGGCAACTTTCAAAACATACATGCCGTTCTTTGCCCAATGGGGGGAGGTTAGGGCCAGGTTCTCTATTTATGCTGATTCGCAGAAGCATAACTTTAAGACTCGCCAGGGTAGCCAACCTATCCCTCGTAACCAACCTATCCCTCTGGGAAAAGTGGAGCTGGACGGCGTAGAACACATAATCCCTGTGGGTGCAGTGCTCTTCAACCCTAAATCCCGGGATGATAAAACACAGGACTACACTATCAGCGAGCCTGCAAAGCCGCTAGACGAGTCCGACGAGGCAGAAGAAAACAAATCCGAATAGCCCCCACCTCTAAAAGGCCCCGCCGGCCCCTTGTCGGCGGGGCTTCAGTGTACCCTCGCGCGCCCGCAGCGAGTGTGCCTCCACGAGTACCCCCCCCCCGCGAGCGCATCCGCCCGTCACGGTACCGCCCGCAAAGCCCTCCCAATCACCCACCACACTCAACCATCCTCCACCCCACCGATACACTAGAACCATGTACCGAATCATGACTGTCTGCACCGGCAACATCTGCCGCTCCCCCGTCGGCGAATACCTCATCCGCCAGCACGCCCAAGAAGCCGGCGTGCCCGTCACCGTCACCTCCAGCGGCATCAGCAACGAAGAAGAAGGCAACCGCATCGACCCGCGCGCCGCCGCGCAGCTCACCGCCCGCGGTATCGACCCGTCCGCGCACCGCGCCAGCGTCTTCACCGTCGAGGACTTCGACCGCAACGACCTCATCCTCGCCATGGACGCACCCCACTACCTGCGCCTCAAAGCCCTCGCCCGCAACGACGACGACAAAGCTAAAATCCGTATGATGCGTAGCTTCGACCCGAAGGTCACCACCACCCACCTGGACCAGCTCGGCATCTACGACCCCTGGTACGGTAGCGAACGCGACTTCGTGTACACCACCGACCTCATTGACGCCGCCGCACGCGGCCTCATCAACCACCTCAAGCAGGAAGGCGACGCGCAGTGAGTCAGCGTATCCCCCTGAACCAGAACCGCCGCGTCACCGGCACCACCGAAATCCTGGAACTGTGCAAAGACATGCTGCGTCTGGAGCACGGCATCGGCAACGACTTCGACATGGACACCGCCGAATTCACCGAATTCCGTGCGCAGTTCCTCGCTGACTTCGCGCAGATCCCGCTGATTATCGGCATTGACGGCCGTAGCGGCACCGGCAAAACCAGCCTCGCCGCGCAGCTTGAGCAGGAGCTCACCGCCGCCGGGCACAGCGTGCACGTGCTGCACCTGGACGACTTCTACCCCGGCTGGGACGGTCTCTTCGACGGCGTGGAAGCGTGGGACGCGCTATCCGTGCAGCTGACCGAGGGTATTGCCGGGACCTACACCCCGTGGGATTGGGAGGCGGGCGCCCCCGGTGAGGTGCGCACCGTCGACCCGGCGGCTACGCAGGTCATTATCTGTGAGGGTGTCGGCGCGATTGCGGGCGCCTGCGAGGTGCGTATTCTCGCCACCGCCCCGGACGAGGTGCGCCGCGAGCGCGCCATGGCTCGTGACGGTGACACGTTCCGCCCGCACTGGGAACGCTGGGCGGCGCAGGAGGAGGCGCTGCTCGCTGAAATCCCGGAGGACTACGCGACTGTGGACTTCATCTACGACAGCGCGGCGCAGTAACAGCCGCCTACAAGACAGTAGTGCCCAATGCTTGGTGTATCTCGAAGCATTGGGCCCTACGCTGTTTTATTCAGGCGCTGTTTTATTGAAGCATGGGAGCCGGGCTGGCGGATTCCATGCGGTCTTTATCCCAGTAGGTTGAGCTGTTCTCCGGCGCGTGAGTGGAGGCTGTGCCGTCTTTGCCGTTACCCGGGTTGTTGCTAGAAAGCACGGCAAAGACTACGAGCAAGACGCAAGCTATGAGCAGCAGGATACATAGCAAATATTTGTAATAGTGGTTGCGCATCTGAGGTTGCCCCTCCGGTCGTATCGCGTGGTATGACCAGCGTAAGTTATGCAGTTGGAGCGAGCAATGTTTCTCAAGAATATTACTCAAATATCTCTTCAGTGCTGAGGCTCTGGGAGGGTGCTGAGCGGCAGGCACAAACCGTTCAAGGGCGGTGTTATTTCTCCAACGGAGCGTGGATAACACCGCCCTTTTTCCCCAGCATGCGTTGGGTGCAGCCACGTTTTCCGGAAGCGCCCTCAGGGTGTCGCACAGACGCTCTCCGCAGCGGAGCAAGGAGAGGCGGAGCGTCTGTGCGACGGGTGCCCCTGCGTAGGCGCGGAGGAAATATGTGGCGCACCCTCCCCCTACCCCTGTAGGAGCGTGGATAACGCCGCTCCTTCTGTGTACCCTCTGCAATCCTGTCTCTCCCAGCTCAAAAAATATCGAACATTTAACTTACGAAGCCACCCCCAATTCTGCTACCGTGGAAAAGTTGTGCTTCCAGCCTGCGCAAGCTCATCCCCGGGGCGGTACCGCCGCATCCACGTCTTGTAGAGCCGCAGGCGCCGTTGCACGCGCATCACGCAGAAAGAAAAACTAAGGCTAATGTCTTCGAAGTCGATTAAGACCTCTTTTGGGCTATCGCCCCTTTTCGTTGTTGTTTTGGCGTTGCTGACTGCTATCGCACCGCTGGCCACGGACATGTACCTGGCGGCGCTGCCCGCAGTCGCTGAGAACCTGAACACCACCAGCACGAACGCATCGCTGACGTTGAGCTCGTTCATGGTGGGTATGGCGCTCGGCCAGCTGGTTGTGGGTCCGCTGTCGGATAAGACGGGCCGCCGTAAGCCGCTGCTGATCGGTGCGGTGGTTTGCTTTATCGCGACGGTGGCGTGTGGTTTCGCGCCGAATATTGAGCTGCTGATTTTTGCGCGTTTCATGATGGGTTTCACCGGTTCGATTGGTGCGGTGCTGGCGCGTTCCATCGTGGCTGATACGACTGAGGGCCTGGGGACCGCTAAGCTCATGGGCGTCATGATGATGATTAACGGTTTCGCGCCGGTGCTTGCGCCGCTGTTTGGTGGTTGGGTGCTGTCGTGGGGTAATTGGCGCGATATTTTCCATGTGCTTGGCGTGGTGACCGCACTCATGATGCTCGGCGTGATCTTCGTGATCAAGGAGACCCTGCCGGTGGAGGAACGCTACCAGGGCACCGCCCTGAGCGTCTACTCTGAACTGCCGAAGGTGCTGAAGGTGCGCCGCTACATGGGTTTCATGCTGACGATGTGCTTCGCGTTTGGTGCATTGTTCTCGTACATTTCCGGTTCGACGTTTGTGCTACAGAAGATTCTGGGCTTGTCCGAGACTGAGTTCACGATTGTGTTCGGTGTGAACTCGTTCGGTATTGTGCTGTTCAGTGCGATTGCGACGAAGCTGGTGGGTCGTGTGGCGCAGCGCCGCATTGTGAACGTCGGCGTGGTGAGCCTGCTCGTGGTGTCTTCGTTGCTGACGGTCAGCTTCCTGGTCGGTATTTCGCTGGTGCCGACGCTGATTCTGCTGTTCCTGCTGACCAGCTCGTGCGGCCTGATTTTTGGTAATGCTTCGGCGTTGGCGTTGAACGAGGCGCGCCACATGGCGGGTAGCGCGTCGGCGGTGATAGGTACGGTTCAGGCGATGCTGGGTGCGTTGGCGGCACCGCTGGTGTCGATTGCTGGTGAGCATGAGTACCTGCCGATGGGCTTCTCCATTCTGGGTTTCGCGGTCCTGACGGCGCTGGTGCTGTGGACGACCCCGCGTAAGGATTCGGACTACTCGGCGGACGGTCTGAGCCACAAAGCTCCGGCGGCGGGCCACTAGCCGTTCACAAGTACATATCTGTACGCATGCCCAGGAGGGGCGGTGTTATCCGTAAGCGACATCAGGGTGTCCGAAGCGAAGCGAGGACGGGTGCCCCTGTAGGAGCGTGGATAACACCGTCCCTTCTGCGTATCTTCCCTCGCCGGTTAGGGATGCGAACGTACAATAAAACTATGTCTAGTACCGTAATTCTTCTGAACGAGCAGAACCCGCAGGGCATCTTCGTTGACCCGTCCGTGCCCCTCATCAGCGTTGATGATCAGGGTTTCACCCGCGGCGACGGCGTCTTCGAGACCATGCTGTCCGTCAACCGTCGCGTGCGTAAGCTTGGCATGCACCTGTCCCGTCTCGAGTCGTCGGCGCGCATGCTGGATTTGCCCGACCCGGAACCGGAGATTCTGCGTTCGGCGGTGGAGCGTCTCATGCGTGAGGCGACTGCCGGTGCCGAGACTGCGCTGGGCGAAGAGCATATCGTGAAGATTATTATTTCGCGCGGCCCCACCCAGGCGGTGACTTCCATGCAGCCGGGCCCGTACACGCTGATTATGGCGTCGCCGGTGCCCGCCTCCATTGTGAAGCGCCGCACCGAGGGCGTGAAGGCGATGCTGCTGCCGCGCGGCCACGAGCCGATGGATAACAGCGCCTACCCGTGGCTGCTGGCGGGCGCGAAGACCCTCTCTTACGCGGTGAACATGGCGGTTCTGCGGTATGTGCAGGAGCGCGGCGCAGATGACGCTATCTTCATCACCGATGAGCGTCGTGTGCTGGAGGGTGCCACCTCCTCGGTGCTGGTCGCCAAGATCGAGAACGGCAAGAAGGTGCTGTACACGCCTGAGCCGAGCCACGGAATCCTCCCCGGCACCACGCAGGGCGCGGTGTTTGAGGCGGCACGCCAGGCCGGTTGGGAGTTGGGTTTCGGCCCGCTTTACCCGCAGGATTTGTTCGAGTCGGACGGCGTGTGGCTGGCGTCGTCGGTGCGTCTGATTGCGCCGGTGACTCACCTGAACGGTACGGCGCTGGCGCATGACCCGGAGCTGACCGCTACGTTGCTGAACTACCTGGCGCAGCAGAGCTAAACGCATAAAAAGGGACGGTATCATCCGAGCGAGGATAATACCGTCCCTTTGTGCTGTCTGCAGACTGAGTGCGGAGGTGCCTGTACCTTCCTGAAGCGACATCAGGGTGCCCGAAGCGAAGCGAGGGCGGGTGCCCCTGTAGGAGCGAAGGAAGAGTGCGGGCACCTCCCTATCCGCCTCCCAAGCGGAACCAGAAACGGAACGAACTACAGCAAGAGCGAACTAGCCCCAGAGGAACTGGATCGTACCCGCCGCAATAGATGCGCCGTACGCAACAGCGATAATGACGGCGGCTGCAATGCTCACGTGCACGTCACGCGGCGAATAGGAAGGTACACGAGCCCAGGTGCGTTCACCCGCACCGAAGCCACGCGCCTCCATGGTGATGGCGAGGCGGGAGCCGCGGCGGATAGCCTGCACGAGCAGGGCGAAGCTTTGCCCGCCGAAGGTTTGTGCACGCCCAATGAGGGATTGGCCTGCGCCGAGTCCGCGGGCGCGTCGTGCCTGGCCGAGGGCGTTCCATTCAGCGAAGAGAATGCCGACCAGGCGTAGCGCGGCGACGGTTGCGAGCACGAACCGGGAGGGTAGTTTGAAGGTTTGTGCGAGGGAGTCGCCGAGGTCGGTCGGGTCGGTGGTGAGTACGAACGCGAGGGTGGGTAGGACCATGGCGAGGGAGCGGATCATCATGGCTGCGCCGACGGCGGCGGAGTCGGTGGTGATGCTGTTGAAGCCGAGGTCGAGGATGGTGGTGCCGCTTTTGGCGCTGAGCATGGCGACGGACCAGCCGGTGGTGATGACGGCGATGAGGATGGGCCAGAAGCGGGCGAGGACGTTGACGGGTCGGAATCCGACGAGGATGAATCCGAGCAGTTCGAGGGCGAAGAGGATCCCGGAGGTCAGCGGGTCGCGCACGATGAGTGCGGCGATGATGAGGGTGAAGGAGACGATGAGTTTTACGCCGGCGTTGAGGTTGCTGAAGTAGCTGGTTCGGTCGATGGTGCCGAAGAAGTCGGTGTTCATGCGTTCTCCTTTCCGGGGGTGGTGAGGGCGGGTAGGGTGATGTGGTTGCCGCCGAGTGCGGCGGTGTAGTCTTCGTCGTGGGTGATGGAGATGACGGCGGTGCCGTTGGCGAGTAGTTCGCGGATGAGGTCGACGAGTTCTGCCCAGGTTCGTGCGTCTTGGCCGAAGGTGGGTTCGTCGAGGATGAGGATTTTGGGTGCGGTGGCGAGTGCGGAGGCGACGGAGAGTCGTCGTTTTTCGCCGCCGGAGAGGGTGAAGGGGTTGGCGTCGAGTAGGTGGGTGAGGCGTAGGCGGGTTGCGAGTTCGTTGGTGCGGGCTGCGAGGTTGTCTTCGTTGAGGGGAACGCGGGTGAGTGCGGCGAGTCGGCGGGGGCCGAGTTCGAGTTCTTCGCGTACGGTTCCGCGGATGAATTGGTATTCGGGTTCTTGGAAGACGTAGCCGATGCGGCTGAGCATTTGGGCGGGGGTCCAGGTGGGCACGTCCCAGTGGGCGGGCTCGCCGCCGTGGTTGCCGCCGTCGTGGTTGCGCAGCGCGTCGGTGGCGGTGAGGGTGCCGTTGGGTGCGGTGAGGAGCCCTGCGAGGGTGAGGGCCAGGGTTGATTTGCCTGCACCGTTGGGTCCGAGCACGCTGAGGTGTTCGCCGGCGTGCAGGGTGAGGTTGATGCCGCCGCGCAGTACGGGCAGGTCAACGGGTGCGGGTGCGGGGGTGTTGCCGAGGCGTTTGATGGTGCGTCGGCGTGCGCGTCGTTGTTTGGGGGTGGGTTGTGCGCGGGTGATGCTGAGGTTTTCGGCGCGAAGTAACGCCTCGCCGCCCGCAGCCTCACCGGTTACAGCGTCGCCGGTCTGCGGTGCGCGCGGCACGTAGTTGGGTACCCACACGCCCGCGTCGATGAGTTCTTGGCGTGCTTGACTGAGTACGGTGTCGGGTGCGCCGTCGTGGGTGATGGTGCCGCCTGTACCGAGCACGATAATGCGGTCCATGTGCGGCGCCCAGATGCTCACGCGGTGTTCTACGACAAGCAGGGTCGCGCCGGTCGCCTCCGCAGCGGAGAGGATGCTGTCGCGTACTTCCTGCACGCCGGCGGGGTCGAGGTTGGCGGTGGGTTCGTCGAGGATCATGGCGCCGGGGTGCATCGAGAGGATGCCCGCCAGGCCTAGGCGCTGCTTCTGCCCGCCGGACAGCGCGCTGCTGGGGTGGTCGAGGGGCAGGTCGTTGAGCCCTACTGCGGTGAGGGCTTCGGTGACGCGGCCCCAAATTTCTTCGCGGGGTACGCGCAGGTTTTCGGGGCCGAAGGCGACGTCGTTGCCGACGGTTGCCATGACGATGGAGGATTCGGGGTCCTGCTGCATCATGCCCGCGGTGCCGCGTGCTTCGGCGGGGGCTTGCCCGTTGATGGTGATGGTGCCGCCGGCGGATTCGCCGTCGTCATCGTGGAGCACACCGGCGATGGCGTGCAGGAGCGTCGATTTGCCGGCGCCGGAGGTGCCCAGCAGCAGGACTTTTTCACCGGGGTTGATGGTGAGGTTGAGTCCGCTGATGACGGGTTCTGGGCGTCCGGGGTGGTGCCAGCTGAAGTTGTTGAGCTCGATGCGTGCCCCGCGCGGTGTTGCTTCCATGATGGTTCCTTAGCCTTTTGTGTGGCTGCTGTAGTGTGCCGAATGGTGACTAGTTGGTGGCTAGTTGCTGGTGGTTAGCGGCTGGTCTTGCCGGATGCCAGCGAGGAGAGCACACCGGTCTTGGCGAGGTTCTGCACGAGAATCCACGCCAGGAAGCCTGCGATGACTGCACCGGAGATGACGGAGCATGCTACGTAGATGATTGCCTTGACCGGTTCCATGTCGGGGTAGTAGATGAAGATTTCGTTACCGCCCATGAACAGGCCGCAGAGTGCACCGGCGAAGATGGCGACGGTTGCGTTCCAGCGGCGGTAGCCGAAGATTGCGAAGGCAACTTCTGCGCCGATGCCCTGGATGAGGCCTGCGAGCAGGATTTCGCCACTCCATGCGCCGCCGGTGAAGAGTACGGAGATGAATGCTGCGACGATTTCGCAGAAGAGTGCCGCACCGGGCTTGCGGATGAGCAGGCCGCCGAGGGTGCCGCCGAGCAGCCATGCGCCGCCGATGAGGGGGCGGAATTCGGGTGCTGCTACGAGTGCGGTTTTGGTGGCGGGGGAAACTGCGATGTCCCAAATCCAGAAGATGACGGCGCAGGCTACTGCGATAACTGCGGCGATGACGATTTCGTTGACTCGCCAGCGCAGGTTCGGCTTCTTCGCTTCTGCCTGGGTAGATGCCTGGGAGGCGGGGGTTACGTTCTGTGACATTGGTGGTCCTTCCGTCGTTGGAAGGGGAATGTCCTCGCCCTCTGATTGGACGAGGGCATTGAGAAGAATTTCGACTCCCTACGCCGGTACTAACCGGATCAGGTTCGAGGGTCTGCTTAGCACTCTCAGCGCCTCGGTGGCGCTCCCCTGTCGTGTGGGGTTCCTTGTCCGTACCGTTGTGGTGCTGGTGGAAACCCAGGTTCGATTGTAGGCGTGTCTGGCTGTTCGTGCCAATTTACCGCTTTTTGTTTCGCTCTTCTGCCCACATCACAGAATTGCACGGTGTACAATTTTGGGACGGAGAGGTTCCAAGGCGGCACGAACGCCTTAAACCCTATACGCTAGGGAGTGGCGCTCTTTTCTCACCCAACCCCGAAGGGGTTCACGGGCAAGACGCCGCATCGTATACAGCTAAGGAGATACACATGAACCCCGTCGCTAAGCTTGCTATTGCGGGTATCAACATGGGCGCAGTTGCCCTGGTTGGTAAGGGCCTGGGCGCAGCCTGGACCAAGGCTACCGGTAACCAGCCTCCCACCATTTCCCAGGAGTCTGAAGACACCCTGCGTCAGGTCATCCTCTGGACCGTTCTGACCTCCGTCGTGGGTGCTGTGGTGAGCTTCGGTATTGCTCGCCTGCAGCGTCGTTTCTTCAACTAAGACTTTGCGCCTTCCGCGCGAAAGTTCATGAACTAGGCGGTACGTATCTCCACTCGGTACGTACCGCCTGGTGTTCCCTCTTCAGCACGCCCGCTTACTTCAGCCGGTTTCATGCCGCCGCTGGGCTGAAGCGCCACCTCGGCACCTGAAAGCACAACTATGACTATTTCTTCTCCCCGCCCTAAGACGAAGGCTCAGCGTAGGGTCGTTGACCACGCGAATAGCCGCCGCTCGGTCGCTTCCTGGGTCATGTGGGATGTTGGTTCCTCGAGCTTCGACTCGATTATGACGACCTTCATCTTCACCGTGTACCTGACCAGCAGCTACTTCGGCACTCCCGAAGAGACCTCCTCGGCGCTGTCTTTGGGTCTGACTATTGCCGGTTTCCTGATTGCAATCCTGGCGCCGGTGACCGGTCAGCGTAACGACAAGTCCGGCCGCGGTATCTTCTGGCTCGGCGTGAACACGCTACTGCTGGTCGGTTCGATGGCAGCGTGCTTCTTCGTGGCTCCCACCCCGCAGTACCTGTGGCTGGGTGTCACCCTGATTTCTGCGGCGAGCGTGTTCAGCGAGTTCGCGTACGTGAACTATAACGCCGTGCTGCCGCGTATCTCCCACCCGGAGAATATCGGCAAGATTTCGGGCGCCGGATGGGCTGCTGGCTACATTGGCGGCATCCTGGCGCTGGCTGTGGTGCTGTGGGGTTTTGTGCTTACCCCCGAGGTGCTCGGCCTGACCACCGAGAACGCCCTGAATATCCGTGCGGTCGCACTGTTCGCCGCCGCCTGGTGCCTCTTCTTCTGCGTGCCGCTGCTGGTTCGTATGCGCACCCGCGAGCGCTTCCTGCCGGAGGTGCTGCCCACCCGCGAGCTGCGTTTCCTGGAGCTGGGTCTGGAGCGTTTCTCCCCGGCTCGTCAGGGCGGTCTGCTCGCCTCCTACAAGGCGCTGTGGCGCACGATTCGTCGCCTGAAGATGACCTCCCCGCAGACCCTGTGGTTCCTGATCGCTTCGGCAGTGTTCCGTGATGGTCTGTCCGGTATTTTTACGTTCGGCGGTATTCTCGCGGCGGGCACGTTCGGTTTCAGCACGTCCGAGGTGATTCTGTTCGGTATTGCCGGTAGCGCTGTCGCCGCGGCTGGCGCGATCCTGGGCGGCTACCTGGATGACTACCTGGGCCCGAAGGCTATTATTGTTATCTCGCTGGTCGGCATTATTTTGGCAGCTACCCCGCTGCTGTTCTTCCCTCAGCCTGGTGTGTTCTGGGTATGCGCTCTGCTGCTGTGCCTGTTCGTGGGCCCGGCGCAGTCGGCGTCCCGCACCTTCCTGGCTCGCCTGGCTGAGCCAGGCACTGAGGGTGAGCTGTTCGGCCTGTACTCGACCACCGGTCGTGCCACCAGCTTCCTGGCGCCGATGCTGTTCGGTCTGTGTGTGAGCATCATGGGCGCGCAAATTTGGGGTGTGCTCGGTATTCTGATTGTTGTGGTGGCGGGTCTGCTCCTGCTTCTGCCGGTGAAGGCGCCCGGCGCGTTGCGTGTGCGTGCGGCTCGCCGCGAGCAGAAGCGTGAACAGAAGCGCCGCGACAAGGCCGCTCAGTAAGGGGCTGCGCGGTAAGGCAACCCAGTAAGACCGCTCAGTAGGACGCTGCGGGGCTAAGCGTCCTGCAAACCCCGCAAATGCAACCCCACAAACGTAAAAGGAGGGGCGGGTAGAAGATCATCTTCTACCCGCCCCTCCTTCGTGCTTAAGCAGTGCCTATCAGACGGAGCTCAGCGAGCTATACCAGCGAGCCGCGCCTGAGAGACGCGTCAGAGAGCCGCAGCGGCTAGTCCTCCACCACGTCGTCCTCATCGTCAGAGGCAGCGTCCTCAGAGGAATCCAGCGCAATCTGCTGCTCCTCCTCATCCAGAACCTCATCGCTAGTCAGCTGAGCCCAGGTCGCGTCATCAATCAGCGGATCATCAATCACACGGACCCACAACATCGAACCAGCCGCCAGAGCGCTCAGGTTCTCGTCATACGCCTCCGCAGGCAGACCCTCAAAGATCTCAGCCAAACGCGCAAACAGGTCATCGTACGAAATGTCGCCCTCAGCCTGCAGCCAGCACTCAGCCGCAAA
>FLSC01000179.1_pt2 | contig 60234 bp, 45 predicted proteins | sample 1550561 | NCBI WGS metagenome assembly FLSC01 (sample SAMEA4031775, study PRJEB14383) | metagenome | biome: human; feature: oral; material: saliva | place: Philippines | collected 2014 | reverse complement strand
TGCCGTACTGTTCTGAGCGGTCATAGGAGATGATAAAAGAAGTAAGAATAAAAGAATCTTCCAAGTCTTTTGAAAGAGGGAAAGATTAGGTTCGTTCGTTAGTTGTCTGCGGTTCATTTTAGGTAATTTGTTCTGCTGTGGTATTGGGCTTATTAGCCTTATTAGCCTAATAGGGCCAATAAGCCCAACATCCTTAACAGCTATTAATAATCTGCTGAATGGTCAGCAATCCTCCTTTTTGGGGAGAAGTGGGGAAGGTTATAGCGACTTAATCATGCAAGATAAGGGCTGACTGGGCGTCAACCATCACCTCACCACCTTCCATTTTGCCTAATCCAGCTTCGTTAATTTCACCATTAGCACATACAATCGTGTACTGACCCTTAGGGATGTTGACGGTGCGAAGTTCCTTGTTGGCATTGAGGATGACGTAGATATTCTTCCATTTATCACCACCAGCATGGTCTTTTAGGCGGAAAGCAACCAAACAATCCTGTACAGGAAGGAACTCAAGATGCTTGCGAACGAGGTCGGCTTTGCCCAATCGGAAGGCTGGATGATTCTTGCGAAGACTGATGAGTCCACTGTAATAGTTGAATACCTGCGGATAAGTCTTGAGGTTATTCCAGTCGAGGTGATTGATACTGTCAGGTGAATTATATGAGTTATGCACCCCTTTCTTGTTGCGGAGCATCTCCTCACCAGAGAGCATGAAAGGTACACCCTGTGATGTGAAGATAGCCGTTTGGGCAAGTTCATTCAGACGAATCAGTTCATTCTCGTCATATTCAGCCTCTGGAATAGAAGCCTTCAGACGGTCAACAAGGCACAAGTCATCGTGACAACTGACATAAGAAATCATCTGAGTAGGTTCAAGAGCATAAGGTTTCTTAGAATAGTTTACCTTTGAGTAGTCTACCTGTGGGTGCTCAATCATACCCGCAATACCCGCCTTCAAACTCTCTTCCAAGCCTGTAACGCCACCAAGGAAACCTGGCTTATGGTCGTCTGAGAAGGGTCCACGCAAGGCATCACGGATGTCATCAGAGAAGGCTGCAATGCCCGGCATCTGTGGAATAGCTGCCTTCATCGCCAACTTGTCATGTGGATAAGCACATGTACCAGCACTCCATCCCTCGCCATAGACAAATATCTCTGGGTCGATAGCATTGAGTTCATGACGAATATCATTCATGGTTTGAATGTCATGCACACCCATAAGGTCTACACGGAAACCGTCAATATGATATTCATTTACCCAATACTTCATTGATTCCAGCATATACTCGCGCATCAAAGGGCGCTCACTTGCCGTCTCATTGCCACACCCTGTGCCATCAGAAGGTGTACCATCAGCCTTGTATCGGTAGTAAGCCTTAGGATAAGTACGCTCAAAGTTACTATTTGTAAGGTCGAAAGTATGGTTATAAACAACGTCGAGGATAACTCTGATACCCGCCTTGTGCAATGCTTGTACCATCTGCTTGAACTCCATAATACGGCGTGTAGGTAGGTTGGCATCGTATGAATAGCTACCCTCTGGTACGTTATAGTTCAGTGGGTCATAGCCCCAATTATACTGTGGCACGTCCGGTTTGGATTCATCTATCGACGCAAAGTCGAACGATGGGAGGATATGTACAGCGTTAATGCCCAACTTCTTCAAGTGATCAATAGCCTTCTGCTCTGTCAAGGCAAGGTATTTACCCTTGTGCATCAAGCCCGATGAGGGGTCAATAGAGAAGTCACGATGGTGCAACTCATAGATAATGAGGTCTGCCGGACTCTTAGTTGGTACACGACGATCGCTTTCCCAGCCTGTTGGGTTAGTCTCCTTCATGTCTACAACGGCACCACGTCCGCCATTACAGCCGACTGCTTTGGCAAAAACACCCGGTGTCTCACCGTGCCCGATATCGAAAGTATAGAACTTACCTTTGAGGTCTCCCTTCACCGTAGCAGTCCAAGTGTTGTCTCCACTCGGTGTAAGTTTCACCTTCTTGTAGGCTTTTCCACCTCGTCCTGCCTCATAAAGGCGAAGCGTTGGCTTAGAAGGAGCGTTGAGGCGGAAGGTAGTCTCACTTGGAGAATAAGACATCTCGTTGAATCGCTGTTGTGCAACAACGTTCTGCGAGAGTATGAAAGCAGCTACAGATGCTGCAAGGTTGTATTTTAATTTCATTGAGTTGTAGGTGTTGGGTGTTGGGTGTTGGGTGATGAATGTTGGGTGATGATGAATTGGGTTGTAGGTGTTGGGTGATGAATGTTAGGTGATGATGGTTTGTTATAATAATTTATAATATCCATCATCACCTATTCTTTTTATCGACCCGCCTGATTGATAAGGTCTGTTATCTGCTCATTGAAAGACGCATTCTTCATCAAGTCTTCAATGCTGACGTGCATACGGTAACGCCAGTAATGCTTTGGATTAGACGGAACATTGATACGCTCGGCATTAGGGTCAGCCAAACGCAATTCCTCGTCAATACTCATCCAGTCCTGAAGACCGAGGATGCAGAGCATACTTGGCGATGTAAGGTGACGGCTAACGATGTCTCTTGCCAACCAACCTGGTAGTGGGTGAGGTGCTGGACCACCACGATGTAACATGCTATTGAAGTAATCCTGCGCACGTTCCCAGTCTTCATCCCACCACTGACGCAGTGTTGCCATGTCGTGAGTAGAGATAGTGCTGACACTACGGTAAGGGTTCTCACTAAGATGACCAAAGCGAACCTTAGGGTCTTTTGGCATACTCTGAATCTCAAGACTGAGGATGCGAAGCTCGTTCATTACCCATGCCACGCAATCAGGAACCATTCCCAAGTCCTCTGCACAGACAAGCATACGAGTCGCATTGACCAACTTAGGAAGTTTCTTCATAGCCTCTTGATACCAGAACTGGTTATTACGACGATAGTAGTAATCGTTGTAAAGCTTATTGAATATAGCCTTATCGCTATCGTAGAGACTCTCGTAAATGAAGTCGAACTGTACGCAGATACGTGGATGGAAGCGGTTTGGATCCTTATGGTCACGAACGAAAAGTACATTACTAATCAATGCGTAAAGTCCGTCACGCAGCCAGATGTCAACATCAGAGTTCTTACCAGCAAAGGCCTTCTCAACCTTTCGCTGTGTATCATACGCTGGGCGCATCTTGTATCTGTCGCCCCATACATGTTCCACATACTTCTGTCTTACCTCATCGGCATGCTCACGGAAGATGCGGTCGAGTACCCAATCAGCAATGAATGGCTCTGTGAAGAGTTCTTCCTGCCAGTGCAGACCGTAGCCTTCAATCTCCTCACGACTCATGCCGAGTGCTGGAGCGAACTGACCGAGCAGGCCATGTACTGAATGAATAGGAATCTCCCAGATACGGAAGAAGCCGAGTACGTGGTCGATACGATAAGCATCAAAGTACTGCGCCATGTTTTGGAAACGGTTTACCCACCACTGACAACCGTCCTTTATCATCTCATCCCAGTTGTAAGTAGGGAAACCCCAGTTCTGACCATTCACTGAGAAGTCATCAGGTGGAGCACCCGCCTGACCGTTAAGGTTGAAGTAACGTGGTTCTGTCCATACGTCACAGCCATAGCGATTGACACCAATAGGAATGTCACCCTTGAGGATAATCTTATGAGCCTGTGCGTATTCGTGTACCGCTTTCAGCTGACTACTCAAAACGAACTGTACGTAATAGAAGAAAGCAACCTCCTTGTAAGCCTTGTCCTTAGGGTTAGACAATGCCTTGCGGTCAGCCTCATCCCATTGCTTATGGTCTGGCCAGTGAGAGAAATCAGCTGTTCCGAACTTATCTCTCATATAAGAATACTGTGCGTAAGGTACAAGCCAACTCTCTGTCTCAGCAAAGAATTTCTTGAAAGCACTGCTTTCGAGTACCTTTCCACCCTCCTGTTCAAAGAGCAGACGGAGGTATTCTGTCTTTGCATCGTTCACACGCTCATAGTCAATCTGTGGCAACGCGTTAAGCTCTTTACGTAGTTTCTCAAACTTCTCACTCTGTTTCTTGTCCTTCAATGCAGGTAATGTCGTAAGGTCGACATACTGTGGGTGGAGGGCAAAGATAGAAATACAGCTATATGGATAAGAGTCTGTCCAAGTGTGTGTAATTGTTGTATCGTTGATAGGGAGAATCTGCAGCGCACGCTGGTGGGTCATGCTCACCCAGTCAATCATCTTCTTCAGATCGCCAAAGTCGCCGATACCGAAGCTTGTTTCCGAACGAAGTGAGAACACTGGTACCAATGTTCCTGCAATACGAACGGCAGGGAGTGGGAAAGCAGCCTCTGTCAACTCATAAACAACAACGTCGCCTTCGTCCATTGTTGGCAATAGTAAGGTACGATTGTCGCTGTACTCCCATACAAGATTCTCATTGCTATCATTGCTCTTGACGAAGAACTTTACTTCAAGTTGGTCGCCAACAAGCTTTGTAGCATCTAAGGTATAGCTCCACTCATTGATATTATGCTGTGCCATCTTCAGTGCCTTCTTCACGTTCCAAGCACCTAATGCAGGCTCAGCACCTACGAGGTAAAGCTCATCCGTTGCACCTAACTGTGGTGCACGCACCTTCAGTGTGACAGCTTTGTTATAGTTATTGAGTTTACCCTTCACTAACTTCTTACCCGCAACACAATCGGTGATAGCAGAAGTATAGAGATAAGCATTTTCCGGAATGTCACTCCAATGGTCGTAAACACGATAGTTAAGACTGCGTTCTGTGTCAAAGTCAAGGCGATGGTTCATGACACCCCATTCTTTTCGCTGTTCGTTATCTCCACAAAGAATGCTGTAGAAATATTCGATATGCGTTCCTGGCTTTGCATCCTTCTTCACTTCCACCTCCCAGTGGTAGCCATCAGATGTGCGCATTCTGTACTGTGAGGCCTCTACAGCCCCATTGTGTTGACCTGTGATAATATTCAGGACAAGGTCTTGTCCATAGTAGGTCTGGTAGTTTATGTGAAACTGTATGTTCATAGAGTTGGGTAGTTATTTGTCGTCAAAGATAATAATATTAATCAGAAAAAGCAATACCCTTTTACATGATTTATATCAATTCTTGCGCAATCGTTTGCATATTGCTGAATTGGCGATAATTCATGGCTAATCAACGAACGCTCTATAAGTATAAATAAAACCTTATTTTCGATGCTCTCTAACGCTACTTTGCTTTCGTGTTAGTGCTTAGCACCAATGGTGCGAACGCCCAACACCAATGGTGCGGGGCTGTAACACAGTCGTTAGAAACGGTAAACGAATTTTGGGTTTAGGACTATATGACTTGTAAACTGGGAATAGCAAGTTGATAAGAGGATGTTTGTTAGCTGATGTTAGCTATTTATTTGTATAGGAAAGAATGCTCTATTGAGATTGATTTCTCAGTGGTTTATCATTTCTTTTCATGTTGATAAATATTTTTTTACGTGAGAAGAAATATTTATTTTCATGAAGAAAAATATTTCTTTTCATGAAAATAACTTGTTGGTGAGGGTAGAGTAGTAGTAAGTTGGTGGTAGAAAAGGTTTATTTTGTTGAGCGATAAGAGGTGTAAAAAGTGTTTGTAGAAAAGGAAAAGGTGTGCTGAAACGCTTTTCAGCACACCCTTAAATTCAGAGAGATTATAAAAAAGTTATTGTTACCCTTGCTCTGCAGGACGGCGTACCTTTATGAATCCAACGGACATTGCGCCGAGGAAGAGGGAAACGCCTGCTACAATCATCATATTACTTTGTACGGATCCAACCATCTGGAGTAGCACTCCGCCAATAGCTGCAGCGATAATTTGTGGAATACAGATGGTACCGTTGAACAAGCCAAGATAAGTTCCCAAGTGGCCATAGCCCTCGAGCGCATTTGTCACCAAGGTAAATGGCATTGCCAATATGGCTGCCCAAGCGCATCCGATGAGGAGGAATGGGATGAACATAACATACTGGTCGTGTACGAAGGCTGCAAGGACAAAGCCTGCTGCACCTAAGATAAGCGAGAAGGAATATGCGAGTTTGGTATTCTTGAACTGTGGAAGAACCATTGCCCACGCTACTGAACCAATCGCCTGAATGGCAAAGAGAATACCTACCCAGTTGCCTGCTTCTTGATAACCCTTTGTCATCGTTGCATCATGTGCAAGCATATCCACGCCCCAACAGTTAGCTGCTACGGTTCCATTGGTGTAAGTCCACATATACATAAAGGCAAACCAGCAGAAGAACTGTACTAAACCTACTTTCCAGAAGGTAGGTGGTGCAACTTTTAATAAGGTGAAGACATTAGACTTTGAAGTATCATCTTTCTTCTCTACCGAATGGTATTCGGCATATTCCTTTGGTGGCATCTCTTTTACCTTGGCTGTGGTATAGATAACACAAAGGATGAGGATGGCTGCGCCGATATAGAAAGAATAGACCACTGAGTCTGGTACTACACCCGATGGAGCTTGGTTAGAGATACCTAAGAAGGTGAAGAAGAATGGGAAGACGTAACCTGCGATAGAGCCTGCATTGCAGAGGAAACTCTGAATAGAGTAGGCGAGTGTCTTCTGTTTCTCGTTGACCATGTCTCCCACCAACATCTTAAAGGGTTGCATAGCCATATTGATACTTGTGTCGAGGAACATCAATGAGACAAGTCCAAACACCATTGCCGTTGAGACAGCCATACCTAAAGAACCCGCATTCGGCAGCAGACACATCACGAGGACGGCAGCGGCTGCACCTACGAAGAGGTAAGGGATGCGACGTCCGAAGCGTGTCCACGTCATGTCAGAGAGTGTTCCTACAATCGGTTGTACGACGATACCCATCAATGGAGGGAGTATCCAGAAGTAACTAAGATTGTGAGGGTCAGCACCTAATGTTGCGAAGATGCGTGAGATGTTGGCACTCTGCAGCGCGTACGCAATCTGCACTCCAAAGAATCCAAAGCTGAGATTCCAAAGTTGCCAGAAGCTTAAGTTAGGTTTTTGTTTCATTGTTATGTTAGTTTTTGTGCTCCCTAAGTCCCTCTGACGAGGGAGTGGGAAGCTTGTGTTGTTTGTTTTCTTTTGAAGAGAGGGTAGTTAGGCTTATTGGGCTAATAGGGCAAATAAGCCCAATATTCTCCTCTCTAAGTCTCTCTTGCGAGGGAGTGCGAAGCCTGTTTTGCCTTTTCTTTTTTAAGAGAGGGCTATTAGGCTAATTGGGCTTATTAGCCCAATTTTGTCCTCAGCACTCCCCTCCTTTGGAGGGGTTGGGGGAGGTTCCCTCACCTTGTTGTCCCTCTGATAATCAGTCTTGTCCTTACCACACGTTTCTCAACTCGATTCTTAGGAAGTCTTCCTTCTACCTGATCGATGAGAATACTTGCAGCCTCTTCGCCTACGCGTACTCCCCGTTGTTCCACAGTTGTCAGCATTGGGTCGCAGGCAATGGCACGTTGTCCATTAGTGAACCCACAGATAGAGATGTCTTCTGGAACACGGAAACCTAATCGTTTGCAGGAATAAAGAATACCGATAGCCGTGTCATCATTGACGGCAAAGAAGGCATCTGGTGGTTCGGGAAGTCGCATCACACTTGGAGTGATAAGCTCAGCGTCTGCCCTATTGTCGCAATTCTTAATCAGTTGCTCGTTAGGGTGCATACCATTCTTCAGTAAGGCATCAAGATATCCGTTATAACGGTTCTTTGCGATTTGCATGGTTAGCGAAGTACCATAATAAGCAATACGCTTGCAACCTGTGTTTATAAGATGTGTGACGGCGGAAAAGGCCCCCATATAGTCATCAACAACTACTCGGCTTGCATTGACACCCGTGCTGATACGATCGTAGAAAACCAAAGGCATACTCTTATCTAAGAGTGTTTGGAAATGGTCGTATTTGGTAGTATTCTTCGCTTGAGAAACGATGATGCCACAAACCTTACTCTCCGAAAATGCTCGACAGATTTTTACTTCGTCCTCATAGTTCTCTCGGCTCTGTGCAACCATGATTCGATAGCCACGTGAAGAAGCCTCTTCTTCGATACCAGAAAGAATAGATGAGAAGTAGAAATGATCAAGCTGTGGAATGATAACACCGATAACCTTAATCGGTTGTACCTTACTTTTGCGTAGACTCTCTGCAAGGATGTTTGGGTAGAAGTTATGTTCTTGTGCATACTTCTTTATTACCTCACGTTTTTCTGCAGAGATACGAGGGCTGTCTTTGAGTGCACGAGAGACGGTAGCGACCGAAACACCAAGGTCTCGGGCTATATCCTTCATTGTTATGTTGGTTGAGTCACTCATGCGATTTAACTTTGTTTTTAGTCTGCTAATGGTTTTATATCGCAAATATACATATTTTCTATAACTTCTTTGACCTATATCAATTTATTTATCTCTTATTTGTTTGTGCAATCGTTTGCATTGTTTAAAATACAAATTCAAAGCAAAAATAGTATAAAGTAGCTTAATCTCAACTAACTTTGCAGCAGAAAAAGCCTATAAAAGGGCTATTAACCTACCTTTTATCGAACTAAACGAATATTACTTTAATCAATTTATAAATTACTTTAACAATAACAAAGATGAAGCAGGTAAAATGCAAATTTCCTGTTAGGATATTGACTCTATTGTTGGGTCTATTCCTTTCAGTCAGTGCCTTTGCGCAGTCTACGATTACAGGACAGGTGAAGGATGCTACTGGTGAGCCAGTCATTGGTGCTTCTGTCCTTATCAATGGGACAAATAATGGTACAGTGACCGACCTTGATGGTAACTTCTCTATCAGCGTACAGCCGGGTGCTACTTTGACAATCTCTTACATTGGTTTCCAGAAACAACAGGTAGCTGCAGCCAATGGTATGGTAATTACACTTCAGGAAGACCAAGCACAGCAGATGAATGAGGTTGTTGTTATTGGTTACGGTGCTGTTAAGAAGAGTGACCTTACGGGTTCTGTGACAGCCTTGAAACCTGATAGCAAGAATAAGGGTCTTGTTGTTAATGCACAGGATATGCTTGCTGGTAAGGTTGCCGGTGTGAGTGTAACGAGCGATGGTGGTACTCCTGGTGGTGGTGCTAACATTCGTATTCGTGGTGGTTCTTCTTTGAATGCATCTAACAATCCATTGATTGTGATTGATGGTGTGGCTATGGACCAGACAGGTATTAAGGGTGTTAGCAATCCTTTGTCACTTGTAAACCCACAGGATATTGAGTCTTTCAACGTTTTGAAGGATGCTTCTGCTACTGCAATCTATGGTTCTCGTGGTTCAAATGGTGTTATCATCATTACAACTAAGAAGGGACGTCGTGGTTTGCAGGTGTCTTATAATGGTAGCTTTACCGTTAGTAAGAATTCAAAGAACCTTGATGTGTTGTCTGCTGATGAGTATCGTAGCCTCATCGCAAACAAGTTTGGTACTGATCTTTATACCCTCGATGCTAATGGTAATCAAGTTCCAACAGCTTACTCACGCCTTGGTAAGGCTAATACTAACTGGCAGAACGAAATCTTCCGCACTGCTTTTAGCCACGACCATAACGTAGCCGTTTCTGGTCAAGTTGCTAACTGGTTGCCTTATCGTGTTAGTGCAGGCTACACAAACCAGCAGGGTATCATCAAGACTTCTAACTTTGAGCGTTTCACTGGAGCGTTGACATTGAGCCCTTCTTTCTTGAATGACCACTTGAAGGTTACGTTGAATGCTAAGGGAATGTGGACAAAGAATCGCTATGCTGATGGTGAGGCTATCAAGGCAGCACGTCAGTTTGACCCAACACAGCCAGTCTATGCGTCTGGTTATGATAACTTCGGTGGCTACTATCAGTGGCTTGATGATGGTACAGCGCTCAATGATAGCAGTTGGCCAAAGACCTATTATTCATTGGCAACAAAGAACCCTGTGTCTATTCTTAACCTAAAGAACGACCGTGCTATCAGCCGCGACTTCCTTGGTAGTGCCGATGTTGATTATAAAGTTCATGGCTTTGAAGACCTCCGTTTCCACGTTACCGCAGGTGTTGACGTTGCTAAGGGACGTCAGGTAACAGATGTTGATCCTGCCTCTCCACAGGCTATCTATTATGGTTCTTATGGATGGGAATCACAGTTGAAACGTAACATGCAGCTCTCTGCATACGCTCAGTACTACCACGATTTCAATGATAAAGCAAAGAATCACTTCGATATCATGGCTGGTTATGAGTGGGCACATTTCTGGCACAATACCAATAACGCTTATTGGAGTTACTATCCATCAACAAACGGTGATGCAACTCTTGCTGGCAAACAACGCAACTATGCACCTTATTACTATGCAACAGAGAACTATCTTGTATCCTTCTTCGGTCGTGCAAACTGGTCTTTGATGGATGGTCGTTATATGGTAACAGCAACCGTACGTAATGATGGTTCTTCACGCTTCAAGGAGCATTGGGCAACGTTCCCATCATTCGCTTTCGCATGGCGTATCAATGAAGAGAACCTTTTCAAGCAGATTGACTGGTTGTCAGACTTGAAACTTCGCCTTAGCTGGGGTATGACTGGTCAGCAGGAAGGTATCGGCGACTATAATTACTTTGCTATATACGAAATGAATAAAGGTAATGAATCTTACTATCCAATCGCTGGTGATGGCTCTTTGGCTCGTCCAAAGGCATACGATCCAAACTTGAAGTGGGAGACTACTACCTCTTATAATGTAGGACTTGATTGGGGTATTCTCAAGCAGCGCCTCACAGGTAGCGTTGATTGGTACTATCGCAAGACCAACGACCTGCTCAACAATGCAACCGTACCAGCAGGTGCTAACTTCCGTAATCAGGTAATGAGCAACATTGGTTCTATGTATAATATGGGTGTTGAAACAAGTCTCCACTGGTTGGCAGTGAACGCTAAGGACTTCAACTGGACAATGGATTACAACTTCACCTATAACTATAATAAGATTACGAACCTCAATGGTGGTAGCGATCCAAACTATTTCGTACCAACAGGAGGTATCTCTGCTGGTACAGGTGGTAACATCCAGGCACAGCATGTAGGTAATGCAGTTAACTCTTTCCACGTATTCCAGCAGGCATATGATAAGAATGGCAAGCCGTTGGAGGGCGTAGTTGTCGATCGCAACAGCGATGGTAAGATTACCGATGCAGATAAGTACTACTATAAGGCACCTGCAGCACCAGTAACGATGGGCTTTGCTTCTCGTTTCGAGTATCGTAACTGGGACCTTGGTTTCGCACTCCGTGCAAGTCTTGGTAACTATGTTTACAATGATGCTTTTGCAAGTACTTCTAACATGTCAAACTCAGAAATCTATCCAAAGAGCAAGTTCCTCGTGAACCGTCCTACAGATGTAGTAGCAGACAACTGGTTGTCAACCGAGACTACATCTACTCAGACAGACTACTGGGTACAGAATGCTTCTTTCTTGAAGTTGGATAATGTAACCTTGGGTTATAGCTTCGCTAATCTTCTCAAGCAGGGTTCATGGAATGGTATTACTGGTCGTATTTATGGAACTGTGAATAACGTGTTCTGCCTTACTAAGTATAAAGGTCTCGACCCAGAGGTGTTCAATGGTATTGACAACAACCTCTATCCACGTCCAATCTCATTCATCTTGGGTTTGAACCTGAATTTCTAAATCTATAAAAGAGTAAAGACAATGAATACTAAATTCAAATATATATTCTCTACAGCAGCACTTTTGCTGTCAGTAGGGTTCACCTCTTGTACAGGCGATTTGGATGTAAAACCAATTGATCCAAACCTTAATACAAAGGAAAATACGTCGCCAGAAAGCGCATTCAATAAGTGTTATGCTCATATTGCTATGGCTGGTAACGGTGGAGCTAATGGTGATAGCGATGTTGATGGTATCGATGGTGGAACCAGTGGTTACGTACGTCAGCTGTTCAATTCACAAGAGTTGACCACTGATGAGGCTATCTGCGCATGGGGTGATGAGGGTATTTCTAACATGAACTTCGATAGTTATGACGCTTCACATCCAATGTTGAAGGGTTTTTACTATCGTCTTTATGCGGGTATCACCTATTGCAATCAGTATCTTGCAGACTTCGGTGACTACAACGCAACGATGTCAGCAGAGGTTCGTTTCATCCGTGCTTTGAACTATTATTACCTCTTGGACGGATGGGGTAATGTTCCTTTCACAACAGCAATATCTTCTGCAAAGCCAGCTCGCATCCAGCGTGCAGACCTTTATAAGTGGCTTATTGATGAATTGAAGAATGAGGTTGAGCCTAATTTGAACGATGCAAGTCCTAAGACTTCAGCCACTACTGGTTATGGTCGTGTCGACAAAGCTGCTGCTTGGATGCTCTTGGCTCGTCTTTATATGAATGCTGAGGTTTATACAGGTACTGCTGATTGGACTAATGCTAAGTTATATGCAAAGAAGGTTATCGACTCTCCTTATAAGCTCTATACTACCAAGAAGGGTCAGTGGAGTGCTTATCAGCAGCTCTTTATGGGCGATAATGGTGAGAATGGTGCTTCTGTTGAGGCTATCTTCCCAATCCTTCAGGATGGTTTGAAGACTACTTCATACGGAACAACACTCTACCTCATGGCTGGTTCTAACGATAACAGCGAGCATATCAAGAGTGCTACCGTTGCTGGTAACAATACAACTGGCGGTTGGGCTGGTAACCGTATGCGTACAGATCTTGTGTTGAAGTTCTTCCCCAATAACGATGCTCCTAATGTTGCTGCATACGCTATGCCAGCAGCTGCAGATGATGATCGTGCCCTCTTCGATGGTGAAGGTCGTAATGTAAGCAATGGTGATGATGAGAAGGGCGTAAAGGTGTTTACCAATGGATTCTCTGTTTGTAAGTTTAATAACTTTAAGACTGACGGCAGTGCAGGTCATAACTCACTCTTCCCAGACGCCGACTTCTTCCTCATGCGTGCTGCTGAGGCTTACTTGATGTATGCTGAAGCAGATGCACGTCAGAACAATGGAACGACAACTGCACAGGGAACTGCTTATATCAATGCGCTCCGTACGCGTGCTAATGCTACTACTCAGACCGCTTATTCACTCCGTCAGATCTGTGACGAGTGGAGCCGTGAGTTCTACTTTGAAGGCTTGCGTCGTACAACACTTATCCGTTTCGGCTACTTTGGTGGTAATGTTAATTACAACTGGAGTTGGAAGGGTGGTGTGAAGAGCGGTCGTAACTTCGACTCTCACCTTAACCTCTTCCCAATTCCGACAAGTGATATGGTTGCTAATAGCAACTTGATTCAGAATACTGGGTATTAATTAAGGTGTAATCAATGGCTGAAAAGTCTGGTGAAAGCCGTGATTGAATCTCTCGGAAATCATCATTGGCAAATTCTTTTCATGAAAATAAATATTTTTCTTCATGAAAATAAATATTTCCACTCGTGAAAATAATTATTTCTTTTCATGAAAAGAATTCGCCAACAAGACTCTAATATGACCTACTTCGTGGTTAATAAAGACGTTCTTGGGACTTAAAAGGCATTGAAAAGACGTACTATTGAATAATAGAAAGTAAACGATTAAAGAATAATCAATATGAAATCAATAATTAAGTCATCGTTGCTGTTGTGTGCAGGTGTGGCATTGTTCTCAGCCTGTGACAAGGACTTGGACAACAACCCAGTTCTTCAGTCACCAAAGACATTTGTTTTGAACACACCAGCTTACGCTGCACAAACAATAGATTTAAAGGTTGCTGAGAGCCTGAAGTTCACATGGTCGCAGCCTGAATATGGTTTCCCTGTAGCTGCTGAATATGGTATGCAGTTCTCAACAACCAACACTTGGACAAAGTCTGTGGATGCTGTTGTTGATATGGATGCTGAACGTGGTAACTATGCAACTGTTGGTTCACCAACAGGTACTGCTTCTACCTCTGTTCCTGCAGCCGACCTTGCAACGGCTATTCAGAAGATGGAACGCTATGAGGAGACTACTGTCCCTGCAACACAGGAACTCTATGCACGTGTTTACTCATTAGTAAATGGTGATACAATCTACTCTAACCCTGTAAAGATGAGTGTTGCTCCTTATTATGTTGAGCTTTCTGACGCTCCTGTTGAGACTTGGTATCTCGTCGGTGGTAACTTCGGTGATGGCTCATGGGGTAATAGTCAGGTTGTACCATTGCTCCCACAGGAAGGTCAGGAGTATGATAAGAAGACAGGTAAGGGCGTAATCTCTTGGACTGGTTATCTGTCAACAGCAGGCTTCAAACTGAAGAAGAACCCAGAGAATTGGGATGCTGGTCAGGTTGGTCAGGGTGCAAGCTATGGCGAGTTCCTTTATAATGATGGCGGTTCTTCTGATATCAAGGTTCCAACAGCTGGTTACTATACCATTACTTTTGATACTAAGAATGTGAAACTGACAATTGCAGAGTACACTGGTGCTACACCTACTGTTTACAACTCTATGGGTCTTCCAGGTAAGCATGACAGCTGGAATGCTGCAGGAACACCAATGACTGCACAGACAACTGTTGTAGAGAATCATGATTGGAAGGCTACTGTGACCTTCAATGAGAAGTCTACTGGTGCTGATGGTGAGGGCTGTAAGTTCGCTGCTAACGGTACTTGGGACGTAAACTGGGGTTCTGAAGCATTCCCATATGGTGTTGCAACGAAGGGCGGTAAGAATGTTCGCAATGGTAAGGGTACTTACACTGTTTACTTCAACGACATCACTGGTCAGTATTCTTTCGTAAAGCAGTAATTTATTAAAGATGATAATAGAGGGTGTGTCAGCAGGCACAATTAGTATGACACACCCTTATCACATAACAAGAAGAATCGAAATGAAGAAATTATTAATCATGGCAAGTGCCGCATTGCTACTTGCTTCTTGCGGTAGCGATGAATATGAAGCATGGACTGCACCACAGAGTAACAGCGCAGAGACTGCCAGTACGGTTACGTTTACTGTAAACCAAGCAGCTGCCATCGACTTCAATACTGCAACAGCAGACTCTGTTCAGCTGTTTGTTCCAAAGGTGGTATCAACAGATTCTGTCGTTTCTCAGACCTTGACGGCTGTACTTTCTTATAATAGTAAGACCGCAACCCTTAACGCAAGTAAAGAGGGTAAGGTGAAGAGTACAGAACTTATTTCTGCCGTAGAGAGCCTCTATGGTAAGAATGGCAACCTACATCAGGTGCCTATTACAGTGACTGATAAAGTAAAGTTGCTCCGTGGTGAGGGCTTCAGCCTTTCACAGAGTGTGACTGCAAACGTAACTTGTGTTGCACCAGCCTTCACTCAGTATCTTTATATGTCAGGTGATGCTAACGGCTGGTCATTCAGCAATCCGCTTTATAGCGCAGCTGCTGATGGTAAGTATACTGGCTTTATGTATCTCAATCAGAATGGCTTTAAGTTTGCAACTCAGCAGGACTGGAACGGTACTGACTATGGTACTGGTCTCGTAGAGAAGGGTAGTAATATCGTGTTGACTGAACCAGCAGGCTTCTATAAGGTGGATATTGATCTCACATCACAGGCATTAACCTACACAGCTATCAATAGCGTTGGTATTATTGGCTCTGCAACTCCAAATGGTTGGAACAGTGATCAGGCAATGGCCTACAATGCTACTGAGAAGTGTTGGGAGATTAAGGGTATCACACTGACCGCTGGTGAGATGAAGTTCCGCGCTAACAATGATTGGGTATTAGACTGGGGTGGCTCATTGGCTGATATTACTTTCAAGGGTGGTAACATCAATGTTACAGCTGGAAAGTATAATATCAAGCTCTATCTCCTGTGTGATACGAAGTCACACTGTACAATGGAACTTGTTCCTTAATGACTTGAATTAAGCAAAACGATAAGAGTGTGCCAACATGATGTCGGCGCACTCTTTCTTTTTTTTATAGTATATTTGAAAGGAAGGTATAGTTAGTAAGGGATTATCTTTTTTATTGGTAAACGTGCAAACGATTGCATTTTAAAATACTTAGATACACAGTTGTTTGCGGATATTGTGTTTGGTAAATCATTATCTTTGTACACATAGATTGTAAACAACTAAAAACGAAATCTATATGAAACGTAAACTCGTGTTTTTATATGCCTTAGTATGCTCCCTTTGTGCCATGTCACAGGGATGGCCTACTAATTATGGTGGTGTAATGCTACAAGGTTTTTATTGGGATTCGTTCGACGATTCGCAGTGGACTGTGCTGGAGAAGAAAGCTAATGACTTCTCTGGTTATTTCGATCTTGTATGGGTTCCGCAGAGTGGTAAGGCTGCTGCAACGAAGTCGATGGGCTATGATCCACTCTATTACTTCAATCAGAACTCATCGTTCGGTACGGAAGCGGAGTTGAGGAGTATGATTACTACCTTTAAGAACAAGCAGATTGGTACGATTGCCGATGTGGTTATAAACCATCACGGAACGAATAATGGATGGTTTGGTTTTCCTGCAGAAACGTACAATGGAGTGACTTATCAAAACCTTTCTACGGATGTTTGTGCTGATGATGACGGTGGAGCGGCTGCTACAGAAGCAAGAAAAACGGGCACTCAACTTAGTCAGAACAATGATGAAGGAGAAGGTTGGGGAGGTATGCGCGACCTTGATCATAAGAGTGCGAACGTTCAGAAGATTGTTAAAGCATACGAAAATTTCTTGCTTAATGACCTCGGTTATGCTGGTTTCCGATATGATATGGTGAAGGGATTTGGCGCTTCTCATGTTGGTGATTATAATACAGCAGCAAACGTAAAGTACTCGGTAGGTGAGTATTGGGACGGCAATGCGAATACTGTAAAGGCATGGATTGATGCCACAGGAAAACGTAGTGCAGCTTTCGACTTTGCTTTCCGCTATGCTGTTCGTGATGCTATTAATCAGAATGATTGGCGTGTTCTTAATGATACAAGACCTACAGGGCTTAATGTAGATAATGGTGCTTATAAGCAATATGCCGTAACCTTTGTTGAAAATCATGATGTTCAAGACAGAGGGACGACGAGCGGTTACACCCCAGACCCTATCCGTAAGGATACGTTAGCAGCCAATGCTTATCTCTTGGCAATGCCCGGAACACCTTGTGTTTTCTATACCCACTACCTTGCTTATCCAAAGGAAATAAAGGCAATGATTGATGCTCGTAAGTTAGCTGGGGTAACGAATACGAGCAGTTATCAGGTCTATCGCTCTTCAAAGGATTATTATGCCAATGTTGTTACAGGTACGAATGGAAAACTCTTGGTTGTTGTGGGTAACAATGCTAACCAACTAATAGTTCCTACTTCACGTTATACTAAGTTGTTGAGTGGTTATCACTACGCTTATTATTTGGCTAATGATGCAGAGACCACTTGGGTTGATAAGGCGAGTGGTCAGTATGAAGTAGAGAACTTGAAGATTAAACTAACAGCAGTGTCTACCAATGCGGGAGCTAAACTTATTTATACAACGGATGGTACAGAGCCAACGGCAAGCAGTACGCAGGTGGCTTCTGGAACGGAGATAACTCTCCCTGAGGGTGAAACAACCTTGAAAGTGGCATTGTTGGCAGGTGGTGTAGTGGGTAAGGTTATTACTCGCAGCTATAAGGTTACGGCTCCAGTCCCTTTCACACCAGAGACGATTCGTGTCTATGTGAATACTGAGCAGGTGAATTGGAACGCATACGTGAATTATCATTCATGGGGTGGTACGCACACAGCAACGGCATGGCCGGGTGATAAAGTTACTTCAAAGACAACCCTGAATGGTAAGACTTGGTTCTATAAGGACTATACGCTCACAAAAGCAGATGACTATGTGAACTTTGTGTTTAGTATTGGTAGCGCAGCAAATGCCAGTGATAATCAAAGTTTAGACATCGAACGCGTGAAGAAAACGTCTTACTTTGTTATCTCGTCAACAAAGGAGAATGGCAAGTATGTGGTCAATAACGTGACGAATGATATTACTGGTATAGAGGGATTTGAGATTGATGCTAAACAGAGTAAGGTCGATAAGTATTATTACACACTCTCTGGTCAGCGGCTCACAGGTAGGCCTTCACAGCGTGGCATTTATATCCATGCAGGCAAGAAGATAGTTGTAAAGTAAATAAAGCTATCAGGTAAAAAGAAAAAAGCATACACATTTCTATGTAATATCCTATATTTAGCGGTGTATAAACCTCGAGAAAGTAAGTCTTCTTATCACATTAAGGAGACTTACTTTTTTGTTTTATACGCTTTTTCTAATGGTATATGGTACTTCTTTATATGATGACTTCTTTGGTGTTTAGCCCTCCGCACATCGTTTGCTCATGGTTCGCACCATTGGTGCTGGGCGTTAACACCATTGGTGTTAGGCATCAATACGCTGGTAAAAGATGGCGGAATAGGGTGGAGTAGATAATGTCTTTGATTGCTAATAAGGTAAAGTATTGTGTAATACAAGGCAATCATTGTAGTGAACAAAGTCTTAAAGTATGTAAATTTTGAAATGTTTACAAGTGGAAAGTTTGTTTCTTTCGGAAAATAGATATATCTTTGCAGACATAAAACATTAAGAAATAATTTATTATGTCAAAGCGAAACGAATTATATAAGTGTTCAGAGAGTGGTCAGATCGTTGAAGTATTAGTAGGCGGTGAGTGTGGTGTTGCTGGTATGGAGCATGTAGTTGAGAATACTACTGATGCTGCTACTGAGAAGCACGTACCAGTTGTTGAGAAGATTGAAGGTGGTTACCGTGTAACGGTTGGTGAGGTTGAGCACCCAATGACAGAGGCTCACTCTATCCTTTGGATTGAGTTGGTAACTAACAACAACGAGGTTCTCCGTAAGTATCTCGAGCCAACAGACCGTCCAGTAGCTGAGTTTAAGACTGATGCTACAGAGGTTTACGCACGTGAGTACTGCAACCTCCATGGTCTCTGGCGCTCAAAGTAAGAGCAACTTTTCAGACTTACATATAATAGTGGGTGTATGAGTCTTCTTAAAAAGGAGAGCATACACCCTTTTTTCTTTTCCCTTTTCCTATTATTCTTTATCATGTTGGGCTTATTAGCCTTATTAGCCTAATTAGGCTAATAAGGCTAATTTAGAAATTCTTAATAATCTTCTCAAAAGCTCTTGAAAGGTATAAAAACAAAAAAAGGAATTACTTTCGTAATTCCTTTTGATGCGCTCCAGGATGGGCTTGAACCAACGACCCCCTGATTAACAGTCAGGTGCTCTAACCAACTGAGCTACTGAAGCAGTTTGTATTGCTTATTTCTTGTAAGCGGTTGCAAAGGTAGTATGTTTCTTTGAAACTGCCAAATGTTTTTGAAGAAAATTTCAATAAAATCGTAATTTTCTTTATTTTCGTTGTCATTAAGGCGTGTTTTCCATTATAATAATGTACTTTTGTCCCGTTATAAGAACATTAAACAACAAACAGATATAATATATAATGAGAAAATTGTTTTTGGCTTTCGGACTCTGGTTGCTAACTTTCAGTGGGTCTGTTATGGCACAAAGCACTGCGGAGAAGGAGCATAACTTCAATGTCGCAAAGAATCTTGAGACTTTTTCGGCTATTTACAAGTATCTTGACTTGATGTATGTTGATAGCCTTAATGCCGACGAGGTAATCGGGACGGGTATCAATTACATGCTCCGTTCGCTCGACCCTTATACAATTTATTACCCAGAGGAGAAGGTGAAAGACCTCGACTTGATGATTTCGGGTAAGTATGCAGGTGTCGGTGCATTGATTCGTTATAATTTCTTATTGAAGAATACGGTGATTGATGAGCCATACGAGAATATGCCTGCTGCAGAGGTTGGTTTGAAGAAAGGTGATGTCATCCTTGCTATTGGCGATTCGTCAATGGTAGGTAAGGATGTTGCATACGTCAGCAATCATCTACGCGGCGATGCTGGTACAACCTTTATCCTGACTATTCAGCGACCATCAACGAATAAGAAGATGAAGTTTAAGATTACTCGTCGTGCTATTCAGCTCCCTGCCGTACCTTATTATGGTGTGCAGGATGGTGGAGTGGGATATTTGAATCTTAACTCTTTTACAACAGGTTGTGCAAAGGATGTACGTCGTGCCTTCCTTGATATGAAGAAACAGGGTATGACCTCACTTGTCTTCGACCTCCGTAATAATGGTGGTGGTAGTTTGCAAGAGGCGGTTAACATCGTAAATATGTTTGTACCGAAAGGGATTACACTGGTGAAGACAGTGGGTAAGATGGAGCGTGCAAACAAAGAGTATAAGACGACAGTTGAACCTATCGACACCGTTATGCCGATTGTTGTATTGGTGAATGATGAGACAGCGAGTGCCAGTGAGATTACCAGTGGTAGTTTGCAGGACCTTGATCGTGCGGTAGTTCTTGGTACACGTACATACGGTAAGGGACTTGTACAGGTATCAATGGACCTTCCTTATAATGGAAATTTAAAACTCACGACAAGTAAGTATTATATTCCAAGCGGACGCTGTATTCAAGCAATTAACTATAAGCATGCAAATGGCGGATATACTGAGCATGTACCAGACTCGCTAACACATGTATTCCACACGGCAAACGGACGTGAGGTGCGTGATGGTGGTGGTATCAAGCCAGATGTTGAAGTGCGTCCAGACTCTCTACCAAACATTGCTTTTTATCTTGCTTCCTCTGGTCGCGATTCAACAGAGGTAATGTGGAATTGGGAGTTGCAGTATTTGAAGAAGCATCCTACTATTGGTCCTGCAAAGACATTTGTTATTTCAGATGCTGACTTTGAAGACTTCAAGCAAGCTGTATTGAAGAGTGGATTCAAGTATGACCGTGAGAGTAAGAAATACTTGGAGAATCTTGTGAAGTTGGCTAAGTTCGAAGGCTATTATGATGATGCGAAAGGTGAGTTTGATGCCTTAGAGAAGAAGTTGAATCATAATCTTGCCAAAGACCTTGATTATAACAAGCAAACCCTGAAGAAGGTGTTGACGAGCGACCTTGTTTCAGCTTATTATTACCAGAAAGGCTCCTTGGAGAATAGTCTGCAGTTTGATAAGCAGTGGAAAAAGGCAGTGGAAATCTTGAAGAATCCAGCAGAGTATAAGAAACTCTTGCAGCCTGTTGTTGGTCAGCCTTTGGTTAAACTCGAACCAGCAAGTAATGTAGCTGTTGATAAAAAGCAGAAGTCAAAGGCGAAATAAAGGGAACTTTTTAATAAAAGGAATAAGGCTTATGAGTTCAAGTGGAACTTATAAGCCTTATTCTTATATAGTCATTTTGTGTGTTTGTTTATGGGTTCCTTGTCATGTTAATGAACTCTTTTTGATAGATAATTCTCTTTATATATGAAATATTTTCTTTTAGAGGGATTGACTTATATGTCTTTTTTCTTTATCTTTGCCCTGTGGGAATCTTACTTGCTTGTTATTCAGTGGCAAGGCAAGTGGAGGATGAATGTGAGAACGAGATTTGGAAAAGTTGTTTTAAAGTGCTTGTTTCGCTTATAACAGTTTGTGCTATAAATTTGATGAATATGAAAAAGAAGATTCTACTCTTATGTTTGTTGTTTTCGTGGGTTGGAGTTTTTGCACAGAAACCTATGGAAGGTGTATGGATGGGTAAGTTGAATCTTGGTCCACAATCGTTGACTATTGTGTTGCATGTGAATTGTAATGCACAAGGAAAAGTTGAATGTACGCTCGATAGTCCTGATCAAGGGGCAAAGGGGATAGCGGTAGAAACAGATTACTGCTCGTCTGATTCTATCAGTATAACCCTCGCAAGTTTGGCTCTCAGATATCAAGGAAAATTGAAAGGGGACGAGATAGTCGGTACTTTTACCCAGGGGCAACCCTTTCCATTAACCTTGAAACGAGGAGAGGAGAAACTAAATCGTCCGCAGAACCCTGTAGCTCCCTATCCATATAAGACAGAAGAAGTGACATTTAATAATGTGACAGATAAGGCAACACTTGTTGGGACACTCTCATACCCTATTGGTTATAAGAAAGGACATACCCCTGTTGTGTTGATGGTTACTGGGAGTGGGCAGGAGAACAGAGATGAAGAAGTCTTCGATCATAAGCCTTTCCTTGTTATAGCAGACTATCTGGCACGGCATGGTGTAGCCACTTTGCGTTATGATGACCGTGGTTTTGGTAAATCAACAGGCGGAGATGTGGAACATGCAACGACGCTTGATTTTATGCGAGATGCAATGAGTGGTGTTGAATTTCTGCGTGCGTCAAAGCTTTTTGGTAAGGTTGGTGTACTCGGACATAGTGAAGGGGGCTCTATAGCTTTTATGTTGGGAGCGAAAGGGAAAGTAGATTTCGTTATTAGTATGGCTGGTATTGGCGTGAAAGGAGACACAGCTTTGACAGCACAAACAAATAAGATACTCGAACTAACAGGGCAATCAATGCGTTTCTCTACGCATCAGTATCGTATGAATGCCATTATAAAGAGGTCACCTTGGTTGAACTTCATTATTGATTATGACCCATCTGCGGATATTTCAAAGACGCTTTGTCCTGTTATGGCTATTAATGGGAGTCGTGATGTTCAGGTGATATCGTCGCTTAATCTTACAGGAATTAAGGCTCATCTAAAGAATAATCCCAAAAACGTTATCAAAGAATATCCATCTCTTAACCATCTTTTCCAACACTGTAAGACCGGAAATGTTTCGGAGTATAGGATGATCGAAGAAACGATCTCACCAGAAGTCTTGGAAGATATCGTTCGTTTTAGCAAACAATAAATACAGAATTCGCAGTTTATTTAGAATTGATAAGTGGTGATATGTGCTTATATGCAGTTGATTTAGTGGATTTTATATGGTCTGTTCCTATCTTTTAGTTATCTAAAAAAGGTTTGCATAGAATTATTTTCATGAAAGGAAGAATTTATTTTCATGAAAAAAAATATTTTTCTTCACGAAAAGAAATATTTTCTTTCATGAAAGAATTTAGAATTCGAAGATTTCTTAGGGGAAGAAAGACCTTGGATATATTTCATCTAAATCGCTTATAAGCAGATAAAAAAGCCGTAAAACATTTGGAATGTGGCAAAAATATTTGTAACTTTGCAAACGTTCAGAGGAATGAGGGGCTTTTAATAGTCCCTCATTTTTCATATTAAAACACTTATGATAGATAAAAACGTTGTAAAAAGTCTTGTTGACGAGTGGCTGGAAGGTAAGGAGTACTTCCTGGTTGACATTCAAATCAGTTCTGACGATAAGATTGTCGTTGAGATTGATCATGCCGATGGCGTGTGGATTGAAGATTGTGTAGAGTTGAGCAAGTATATCGAAGATCGTCTCTCACGTGATGAAGAGGATTACGAACTTGAGGTAGGTTCTGCAGGATTGGGTCAGCCTTTCAAAGTTCCTCAGCAGTATCAGAACTTCATTGGTAAAGAAGTTGAGGTGCTCGGTAAGGACGGAAAGAAAGTCAAAGGCATATTGAAGAGCGTTGATGGTAACGACTTTGTTGTTGCAGTCAATGAGAAGGTACAAGTGGAAGGTAAGAAGCGTCCAGTGAAGATGGACGTAGCCCATGCGTACAAGATGGATGAAGTAAAATATACAAAATACATAATAAGTTTCAAGTAAAGCTATGGCAGCAAGAAAAATAGAAGAAGAACGTCCGAATATGATCGAGACCTTCAAGGAGTTTAAAGACACCAAGAGCATCGATCGTACTACATTGGTGAGCGTTTTGGAGGAGAGCTTCCGCAATGTACTCGCTAAAATTTTTGGTAGTGACGAAAACTTCGACGTGATTGTAAACCCTGATAAGGGCGACTTCGAGATTCACCGTAACCGTGTGGTTGTGGCTGATGGTGAGGTTGAGGATGAGAATAAGGAAATAAGCCTTACAGATGCACGTAAGATAGAGGCAGACTATGAAGTCGGTGAGGATGTAAGTGAGGAGGTCGACTTCAATAAGTTCGGTCGCCGTGCTATCTTGAATCTTCGTCAGACATTGGCTTCTAAGATTCTTGAGCTGGAGCATGACTCTCTCTATAACAAGTATAAGGACCGTGTGGGTCAGATTATCTCTGGTGAGGTTTATCAGACTTGGAAGCGTGAGGTTCTGCTTGTTGACGAAGAGAATAATGAGTTGATTCTCCCTAAGGGTGAGCAGATTCCACGTGATCAGTATCGTAAGGGCGAGACTGTTCGTGCGGTGATTCATCGTGTTGACAATGAGAATAACAATCCAAAGATTATCCTCTCACGTACTGCTCCAGAGTTCCTTGAGCGTCTGCTTGAGGCAGAAGTACCTGAAATCAATGATGGTTTGATAGCTATTCGTAAGATTGCTCGTATGCCTGGTGAGCGTGCAAAGATTGCAGTTGAGAGCTTTGATGAGCGTATCGACCCAGTAGGCGCTTGTGTTGGTGTACGTGGTAGTCGTGTTCATGGTATCGTTCGTGAACTTTGCAACGAGAATCTTGACGTTATCAACTGGACTGCAAATACAAAACTATTTATTCAGCGTGCGCTTGCTCCTGCAAAGGTGAGTAGCTTAACTATTGATGAGGAGAATAAGAAGGCTGAGGTTTACTTGCAGCCAGAAGAGGTAAGTCTTGCGATTGGTCGTGGTGGTATGAACATCAAGTTGGCAAGTATGCTGACAGGTTATACCATCGACGTATTCCGTGAACTTGACGAACAGAATGCTGAGGAGGATATTTACTTGGATGAGTTCTCTGATGAAATCGATCAGTGGGTTATTGATGCCATTAAGGGTATCGGACTTGACACAGCGCGCCAGGTACTCAACGCTCCACGTGAGATGCTGATTGAAAAGGCAGACTTGGAGGTAGAGACTGTTGATAGCGTGTTGAACGTATTGAGATCAGAGTTTGAACAGTAAAAGGTGATTGGTTGGTGGGTGATGGCTGTTGACTGAAAGCTAACGGGTGTGACTATTCAGCAACTCCATGTTCGGAACCCCTCTCTACCAAAAGGCATATCAACAACCAACACCCTACACCGAAAAATAAAGTTAATGAGCATCAGATTAAACAAAGCAATTCGTGAATTGAATATAGGACTCCAAACGGCAGTGGAGTTCTTAGAGAAGAAGCCAGAGTTAGGCGAGGTGAAGAACGAGCTTAACTTCAAACTAAGCGAGGGTCAGTATAAAGCTCTCGTAGATGCCTTCAATAATGATAAGGAGGTAAAGAAGGACGCTGCTAAGCTTTTGCAGAAGAAGACTAAAGAGAAGAAAAGCGCTGCAGAACATAAAGGCGAAGCAGTCATGAAGGCTGAGCGTCAGCAGTATAAACCAGTCGGAAAGATGGACCTTGGTCAGCTGAATAAGCCAGCTGCAAAGAAAGCTGCTGCTCCTGTTGAGAACAAACCTACCCCTGCTGCTGCCGTAGAACCTGCAGAGGAGAAGAAAAAGGTAGAGAAACATGATGCAGGCAAGAAGCCTGCTGTAAATAAAGAAGAGGCTAAACCTGTTGCTCCAAAGGTTGAGAAACCTGTTGAGGTAAAGGCTGAGCCTAAGAAAAAAGAATCTCCTGTGGCTAAGGCGGAGGTAAAGGGTGAGCCTAAGGTGCAGGCTGAACCTGCAGCTTCTAATACTCCAGCTGAACCTGCAGCTGCAGAGGAGAAGAAAGATAATGGTTTGTTCCAGACCAAGAATGAGAAGAAGATCTTAAATACACCTAAGGTGAATGTCTTAGGTAAGATTGACCTCAGCACTTTGAACCAGAGTACCCGCCCTAAGAAGAAGAGTAAGGAGGAACGCCGTAAAGAGCGTGAAGAGAAAGCTGGTCAGGGTAATGGTCAGGGCAAGAAGAAACGCGTTCGTATTAACAAGGAACGTGTTGATATCAATGCTGCCGCTAATCAGCAGCAGAACCAGAATGGTAAGAAAGGTAATAACAACAATGGCGGTGGCAACAAGAATGCGGGTAAGAAGAACCGCAATCGTAATCAGAAGCCTTTAGAGGTTGATGATGAGGCTGTAGCACGCCAGGTAAAGGAGACACTTGCACGTTTGACAAGCAAGAGTCAGAATAAGAAGGGTGCTAAATACCGTAAAGAGAAGCGTGATGCTGTTCAAGAACGTCTGAATGCAGAGGCAAAGGCAGAACGCAAGGAAAGTAAGATATTGAAGTTGACAGAGTTTGTTACTGTTTCAGAGTTGGCAACAATGATGAACGTTCCTGTAACAAATGTCATCTCAACCTTGATGTCTGTAGGTATCATGGTGTCTATCAACCAGCGTCTTGATGCAGAGACTATCAACCTTGTTGCTGATGAGTTCGATTTCAAGACAGAGTATGTTAGTGCTGAAGTACAGGAAGCTGTTAGTGAAGAGGAGGATGATGAGAACGATCTCGTGTCACGTGCTCCAATCGTGACTGTCATGGGTCATGTTGACCATGGTAAGACTTCTTTGCTCGACCATATCCGTAATACGAATGTAATTGCTGGTGAGGCAGGTGGTATTACCCAGCACATCGGTGCTTATGGTGTGACACTTGAGAATGGTCGTAAGGTTACCTTCCTTGATACTCCAGGTCACGAAGCATTTACTGCTATGCGTGCTCGTGGTGCACAGGTTACTGATATTGTGATTATCATCATTGCTGCAGACGACTCTGTGATGCCTACTACCAAGGAGGCGATTGCTCATGCACAGGCAGCAGGTGTTCCTATGGTCTTTGCAATCAATAAGATTGATAAGCCAGGAGCTAATCCTGATAAGATTCGTGAGGACTTGTCACAAATGAATCTGCTCGTCGAAGAGTGGGGTGGTAAGTATCAGTGTCAGGAAATCAGTGCTAAGAAGGGTATCGGAGTGAATGAACTTCTCGACAAAGTCCTTCTTGAGGCTGATATGATGGATCTCAAAGCTAATCCTAACCGTAAGGCTACAGGTACTATCATTGAGTCTTCACTTGATAAGGGTCGTGGTTATGTAAGTACGGTTCTTGTATCTAATGGTACTTTGAAGATTGGTGATAATGTTATCGCTGGTACTTCATGGGGTCGTATCAAGGCTATGTTCAATGAGCGTAACCAGCGTATTGAGACTGCTGGACCAGCAGAGCCTGCAATCATCCTCGGTCTGAATGGTGCACCAACAGCTGGTGATACCTTCCATGTTATGGAGACAGAGCAGGAGGCACGTGAGATTGCTAACAAGCGTGAACAGTTGCAGCGTGAGCAAGGCTTGCGTACACAGACTCGTCTTACCCTGTCTGATATCTCTCACCGAATCGCTCGTGGTGAGTTCCATGAGATGAATATCATTGTGAAGGGTGATACTGATGGATCTATCGAGGCATTGTCCGACTCATTCATCAAACTGTCAACTGAGAAGGTTAATGTTAACGTTATCAGTAAGGCTGTAGGTCAGATTTCTGAGAACGATGTTATGTTGGCATCAGCTTCAGACGCTGTTATCGTCGGCTTCCAGGTTCGTCCTTCTGCTGATGCACGCCGTTTAGCTGACCGTGAGGGTGTAGAAATCAATACTTACTCTGTCATCTATGATGCTATCGACGATGTTAAGTCAACGATGGTGGGTATGCTTGACAAGGTGAAGAAGGAGATTGTCACTGGTCAGTTTGAGGTTAAACAGGTCTTCAAGATTTCCAAGGTTGGAACTGTTGCTGGTGGTATGGTTACTGAAGGTAAGGTTCACAGCAAGGATAAGGGTCGCGTAGTCCGTGACGGAATCGTTATCCATACAGCTCCTATTGATGCTTTGAAGCGTTATAAGGACGATGTGAAGGAGGTCGCTACAGGACTTGAATGTGGTATTTCACTTGTCAATTACAATGATTTACAGGTGGGTGATATCATCGAAACCTTCACGGAGATTGAGGTTGAACAAAAATTGTAACAATATAAAAAACCGTCTTTTCTCCATCAAAGGAGTAAAGGCGGTTTTTTCTTCATGGTAACAAATGTTGCCATTGGTCTTTGTGGCATACATATTGTATGTTCACAGAGTGTATATAAGTATTGAGAATAGAGACGGCGGGAACTAAAAACTTATTGTTGGATGAATTGAAACGATAGGTTTAAATGAATTAAACAATAGGTATAGGAAAGACAGATAGTGTATTTGGATGGGCTAAACGTTAGAGGTAAAGAAGCATACTGAAAAGGTAAGTATTCTCTTTAACCCTTCTAACTCCCTCTAACTCTTTTGACTCCTGAGTATTCTCCCTCTCTTTAATCACAAAAAACAAATGTCTGAGAACAAGAATAATGAATTTGTAAAGAAGGTCGCAGAGCAGAAGTATGAGTTCGGCTTTACGACTGATGTACATACGGAGGTCATTCCGAAGGGTCTGAACGAAGATGTCGTTCGACTTATTTCGCAGAAGAAAGGGGAACCAGAGTGGCTCCTCGATTTTCGTTTGAAGGCTTTCCGTTACTGGCAGACACTCCCTATTCCAAGTTGGGGACACTTGCATTTGCCAGAGTTGCATCTGCAGGATATCTCTTATTATGCTGATCCGTTGGCGAAGAAGCCTAAGAACAAGGAGATTGATCCAGAGTTAGCAAAGACTTTTGATAAGTTAGGTATTCCATTGGAAGAGCGTCTTGCTTTGAGTGGTACGGCAGTAGATGCCATAATGGACTCGGTGTCAGTGAAGACTACTTTTAAGAAGCAGTTGGCTGAGAAGGGTATCATCTTCTGCTCTATCGGTGAAGCAGTTCAGGAGCATCCTGACTTGATACGTAAGTATCTCGGAAGCGTAGTTCCTTATCGTGATAACTATTCTGCAGCACTCAACTCTGCGGTCTTTAGTGATGGTTCCTTTGTATATATCCCTAAGGGTGTTCGCTGTCCGATGGAGCTTAGTTCGTACTTCCGCATCAATGCGGTTAATACAGGTCAGTTTGAACGTACATTGATTGTAGCTGATGATGATTCGTATGTTAGCTATCTTGAGGGCTGTACTGCTCCTATGCGTGACGAGAATCAGTTGCATGCAGCAGTAGTTGAAATCGTTGTCTTGGACAATGCAGAAGTAAAATACTCTACTGTTCAGAACTGGTATCCAGGTGATGAAAACGGTAAGGGTGGTGTCTTGAACCTTGTTACAAAGCGTGGTGAACTTCGTGGAGTGAACTCAAAGCTGTCATGGACACAGGTAGAAACAGGTTCGGCAATCACTTGGAAATATCCTTCTTGTGTGTTGAAGGGTGATAACTCACAGGCAGAGTTCTATTCTGTTGCTGTAACCAATAACTACCAAGAGGCTGATACGGGTACGAAGATGATTCACATGGGTAAGAATACCAAGAGTACAATCATCTCTAAGGGTATCTCTGCTGGCCATAGCCAGAACTCTTATCGTGGCTTGGTTCGTGCTACAGCCAATGCGGAGAACGCTCGTAACTACTCAAGTTGTGACTCTCTTCTCTTAGGTTCTGACTGCGGTGCTCACACATTCCCTTATATGGATATCCACAACGATACAGCTATTGTTGAGCATGAGGCTACCACTTCGAAGATTAGTGAGGACCAACTCTTCTATTGTAATCAGCGTGGTATTCCAACAGAGGATGCTGTTGGTTTGATTGTCAATGGTTATGCTAAGGACGTTCTCAATAAGCTTCCTATGGAGTTTGCGGTTGAGGCACAAAAATTACTCTCTGTAACACTTGAAGGAACGGTAGGATAATATAACTGAATATACAACATGCGAAAGGTCATTCTTATCACGTCTGGCTTGCTGCTAACAACAATGCTTCAAGCCCAGTCATGGCAAATAAAGCCGTGGCAGAAATATTTGATTGATGAGCAAGTGAAGCAGGATACAGCGATTACATACCAGTCAGTGATGGGGTTGCCATCGATACCCAAGCCCTTTGAAACTCGTCTCTATCGTACAGTTACGGGCTCGGAGATGATAGGTAATTTACCACCTTATAAGAAGAAATCAAAGTCCTTCCTTGGTTATAATGACTCTGCGCCCTCGCTTTTTGAAGAACAGAGAGAACAAGAAAAATCAGAGAAGATGGCTCGTGGTGAGTATCATACCTCTGATTTCATATTCGACACGTTGTTAGATTTCGTTAATATATTTTTAGTGAAGAAAAAATAAAGCAAAGATAATATGTTAGAAGTAAGAAACCTGCATGCAACCATCGCAGGTAAAGAAATATTAAGAGGTATCAACCTCACAATAAAAGATGGTGAGATTCATGCTATTATGGGGCCTAATGGCTCTGGTAAGTCAACACTGAGTGCAGTACTTACAGGTAATCCTCTCTATGAGGTAACTGATGGTATGGCATTGTTTAATGGCAAGAATCTCTTGGAGATGAAGCCTGAGGACCGCTCTCATGAGGGACTCTTCTTGTCTTTCCAGTATCCAGTAGAGATACCTGGCGTAAGTATGACTAACTTCATGAAGGCTGCTATCAATGCAAAGCGTGCCTATGAAGGGTTAGAACCAATGAAGGCTGCAGAGTTTATGGCACTCATGCGTGAGAAGCGCCAGTTAGTGGGTATGGATTCAACACTCTCTCGCCGTAGTGTAAACGAGGGTTTCTCGGGTGGCGAGAAGAAGCGCAACGAGATTTTCCAAATGGCAATGTTGGAGCCAAAGCTTAGTATTCTTGATGAGACCGATTCTGGTCTTGACGTTGATGCTATGCGTATCGTGGCTGAGGGTGTAAATAAGATGCACAATGAAACGACTTCTGCTATTGTTATCACACACTATGAGCGTCTGTTAGAGATGATTAAGCCAGATGTTATCCATGTGCTTTATAAGGGTCGTATCGTGAAGACTGCAGGTCCTGAACTTGCAAAGGAGATTGAACAGCGCGGATACGATTGGATTAAGGAAGAGGTTGACGCAGAGGAATAATCGGTGGCTTAAGAGTGTCTTGTAGTTCTAATAAAAATAGTATTACGAGTGGTATTAGTCCCGCTATCCTTTAGATAAAACCTCCAAAAAGAAATTACAATGCAAAGCGAAAAACAATATATAGACCTCTATACAGAGGCGCAGCAACTCATCAAAGAGCATGCTGCACCTGTGCTCAATGAGGTACGCGATAAGGCTTTTGAAGACTTCCGTCGACAGGGCTTTCCTACCAAGAAGGTGGAACGCTATAAGTACACGGATATGCAGAAGCTCTTTGAACCTGATTATGGATTGAATCTCAACCGTCTTGAGATTCCTGTTAATCCTTATGATACCTTCAAGTGCGATGTTCCAAATCTCAGCACTTCTCTTTATTTCATAGTGAATGATCAGTTCTACAGTAAGTCACTTCCAAAGGCAAAGCTTAATGATGGTGTCATTGTTGACAGCTTGAATCATGTAGCAACTGAGCGTCCTGAGTTGGTTGCAAAGTATTATGGTCGTCTTGCCAATACTGAGGCTGATGCGATAACAGCTTTGAATACAATGCTTGCACAAGATGGTCTTTTTATCTATGTGCCTAAGAATGTACAGCTTGAGCGTACCATACAAGTAATCAATATCCTTCGTTCAGATGTTGACTTGATGGTCAATCGTCGAGTACTCATTGTTCTTGAAGAAGGTGCTAAGGCGCAGTTCCTCTTCTGTGACCACGCTGCTGACGACCGTAACTTCCTTGCTACACAGGTAATCGAAGCCTATGTAGGAGCGAATGCCAATCTTGAGTTGAACTGTCTTGAGGAAACGCATGCAAAGAATGTACGCGTGTCGAATGTATATATCGAGCAGCAGTGTGATTCACGTGCAAGCCACAATGTCATTACATTGCATAACGGAGTTACTCGTAATATGCTCGACCTTGTTTTCAAGGGAGAGGGTAGCGAATGTTTCTGTAATGGTTGTGTGATAGCTGATAAGAGTCAGCATGTTGACAACAATACGCTTATCGACCATCAAGTACCTCATTGCACAAGTAACGAACTTTACAAGTATGTACTTGATGATAATGCAGTTGGTGCTTTCGCAGGTCGTGTGCTTGTTCGCAAGGGCGCGCAGAAGACGCTTTCACAAGAGAACAACCGTAACCTTTGTGCCAGCAAGACAGCTCGTATGTTCACCCAGCCAATGCTTGAGATTTATGCTGATGATGTTCAGTGTAATCATGGTTCAACGGTAGGACAGCTTAATGATGCTGCGCTCTTCTACATGCAGCAGCGTGGTATTGATAAGAAAGAAGCAAAGCTCCTCCTTGAGTTTGCCTTTATCAATGAGGTAATCGACAAGATGGAGCTTGAGCCATTGCGCGACCGTCTCCACCATTTGGTAGAGAAGCGTTTCCGTGGTGAACTTGATAAGTGTGAAGGTTGCGATTTGTGTAAGTAATTTGGTATTAGGCTAATTGGGCTTATTATCCTTATTATCCTTATTAGCCTTATTAGCCCAATTAGCCCAATAAAAGATGTACGATATAACGAAAGTCCGGGAATCCTTCCCAATTCTCTCACGCACTGTCTATGGTAAACCCCTGATTTATCTTGACAATGGTGCTACCACACAGAAACCGCTCTGTGTGTTGGATGCTATGCAGGAAGAATACCTCAATGTAAATGCCAATGTGCATCGTGGTGTACACTGGATGTCACAACAGGCTACTGACTTGCATGAGGCAGCACGTGAGACAGTGCGGAAGTTTATCAATGCTCGTTCAACAACTGAGATTGTCTTTACACGTGGTACGACAGAGAGTTTGAATCTCGTTGCTTCCAGTTTTGTTGAAGGCTGCATGAAGGAAGGCGATGAAGTGATAGTTTCTACCATGGAACATCATTCAAACATTGTACCTTGGCAGTTGCAGGAACAGCGCAAGGGAATTGTGCTAAAGGTTATTCCAATGACCGATGAGGGTGAGCTTCTGCTTGAAGAATACGAGAAACTCTTCACTGAACGTACAAAACTTGTTAGTGTAACGCAGGTAAGCAATGTTCTTGGCACTATCAATCCTGTAAAGGAGATGATTCGTATCGCCCATGAACACGGTGTTCCAGTAGTAGTGGATGGTGCGCAAAGCGTTCCTCACTTTGCCGTTGACGTGCAAGACTTAGATTGCGACTTCCTCGCCTTTAGTGGTCATAAGGTGTATGGTCCGACAGGTGTGGGCGTTCTTTATGGTAAAGAAGAGTGGCTCGACCGACTACCTCCCTATCAAGGTGGTGGTGAGATGATAGAGCGTGTTAGCTTTACGAAGACAACCTTTGAGCGTCCACCTTTGAAGTTTGAGGCAGGAACACCTGATTATATTGCAACGCATGGACTTGCAACCGCCCTCGATTATGTTACTTCCTTAGGGATGGATAACATTCTTGCTCATGAGCAGGACCTCACACGTTATGCCCTTCAGCAACTTCGTGAGATAGAGGGTATGCACATCTATGGACATCGTAATGACAGCGGTGATGCTGTTATCAGTTTCAATGTCGGTGATATTCACCACATGGACCTTGGTACATTGCTCGACCAGTTAGGTATTGCTGTCCGCACGGGCCATCATTGTGCACAACCTTTGATGGATCGCCTTGGTATCCTTGGTACTGTTCGTGCCTCCTTCGGATTATATAACACACGTGAGGAAGTGGATGCTTTGGTAGCAGGTATCAAGCGTATTGCAATGATGTTTTAAGGAAATAAGTAGATTCAAACAGGCGTTTATATGCGTTTCATTACGCTTATGAACGCCTGTTTTCTTGCAGATATACAAGGTGTACACTGAGGTTCTTATCCCTTCTTGCACTTATAAAGGCTGAAGAAAAACCAAGTAAGGAAGACTCCTTGTAATAGTAATGATGAAACAATCGGGAAGATAGTCAGAATTAAAGCCAACTGAGCTTGCGTGATATAGGAAGCCTGCTTGCTACTCACTTCCCGTTCGAGGACAGAGCTGTAATAATTACGTAGCCACTCCACTGGAGTTTGTAACCATGCAGCTGCGTCTGTGAAGAAACGACTAAGCTCGTTGTACGATGCGTTACGCTCTGTGAGAATCAATTCTTTTTTCATATTCTTTGTTCTTTAATTGTTGCTATATATAAATGATGTGTAAAACATTCCTTGGTTTACGTTTGCAAAATTAGTTGTGTGTTGTGCAAGGAATGTTCACTTCGCAAAAAATATTTGTTATATAAAATTAAAACGAAAGGTTCTTTAACTTTTAAAACCTATTGCTCATGCTGAAAAGTCATTATTATGAAAGCCTAATAGAGGCTGGTTGCGACGAAGCAGGCAGAGGATGCCTTGCTGGAAGTGTCTATGCTGCAGCCGTTATCCTACCACCCGATTATCAGAATGAGTTGTTAAACGACTCAAAGAAGCTGACGGCTAAGAAACGTTATGCACTTCGTGAAGAAATTGAGCGAGATGCTATTGCATGGGCAGTGGGTATCGTTACGCCTGAAGAGATAGACAAGATAAATATCCTCAACGCCTCTTTCTTGGCTATGCATCGAGCGTTGGACCAGTTGAAGGTACGTCCAGAGGCGGTTATCGTTGATGGTAATCGCTTTAAGCCTTACCAAGATCTACCTTCAACAACCATAGTTAAAGGAGATGGGAAGTATCTTTCTATTGCAGCTGCCTCAGTCCTTGCCAAGACTTATCGTGATGACTATATGCTCTCCTTGGCTGAGGAATATCCGCAGTATGACTGGCAATCAAATATGGGTTATCCAACGAAGAAGCATCGTCAGGCTATTCGTGAACATGGTATCACACCTTATCATCGCAAAAGTTATAACCTTTTGGGTGATGGGCAGCTCTCTTTTGACTTCTAAACCTAATTGAGTATATGATTCTAAACAGATTTTGTTGTATTGGCAAGCATTTTGTCTGTTATTGTAACACTACTATTGTGTACTAACATCAAGTTACAAAGACAGACAAGATGCTGATAAGAACCTAAATTCGGTTTAAAAATGACATCATATTAGGTATTGTTTAATGACTCAATCTGAGATTCATCTGTTTTAGACTTCATTCTCCTCAACGAATTGAGTTGCGACTTTTATTTACATCATTCTAATAGGATAGCTTTACATTATTTGTGGTTCTATCAGCGCAAATGTAAGGTTAAGTTCTTTTTATTTTATATATTGTTTATGTTGTCTTGTAAATAATTCCCTAATAATTTTATTCTTTATGCCTTATAATATACTATAAGGGTTCTTTCTTTTCGTTTTTTAGTTATGTGTTGTCATTGCGCACATATGGTGCGAAGGGTCAGCACCAACCGTGTTAAGTCTTAGCACCAATGGTGCGGAGTACTAAACACTATGTAATATGTCAGTTGTTTGTGCGTAACTCATTGTCAGAAAAGGCTTATTTTATTGTTAGTAAGTAGGTTTGTTAAGTTATTTACTTCTTTTAAAAATCGGGTGATATTGCTCGTTTGGAGTAATATTAATAATCGACATTACGATCTAATGGCAGATTTGGCTCTAAAGTTACTTTATCTCTCTATACTTAATTAAATTTTAATCTTTAATAAGGATTGGAAGTGTAGTACTTACAATATGCTGTTTTATGTACTGTTATAAATAATAATTAATTTATTTTCATGCAATAATATGACGTTTCGTAAAAACTAAATATTAATAAATGTGAAAATATTAATTAAAATTTCACTTCCACTTGGAACTTTAAAAGCGGTGTACTATCTTTGTGCTGTGTTAAAAAATATCTGTACCATGATTGTATGCAATTTGTAATACCTTACGTATTAATAGTTTGAGTCTGAAATAGTTTATTTATTATATTAATTAAAGAGAGAATTTATGGAAAAAAGACTAATGATGTTTTTAGTCGGCCTATTCCTAAGTTTAGGAACAGCGCTGGCGCAGACAGAGATTAGCGGAACTGTAGTTTCCTCAAGTGATGGGCAGCCTGTTGTGGGTGCATCTATCCTTGTGTCTGGAACTCAGAACGGTACTGTAACTGATATTGATGGTAAATTCCGTCTCTCAGCACCTGCAGGAGCTAAGTTGGTGGTGTCTTATGTTGGTATGGCATCAAAGACTGTTACAGCTTCAAACAACATGAAAGTTACCTTAAATCCGAATGACAAGAATCTTGATGAAGTCGTTGTTGTGGCATATGGTACAGCTAAACGTCAATCAATTACAGGTTCTGTTGCCGTTGTCGACTCTAAGAAAATCTCTGATCGTATTAGTACTACGGTAACGGGTGCACTGGAAGGTTCTGCCCCTGGTGTACAGGTAAATAACTCTTATGGCGAACCTGGTGCTACACCTAAGATTCATATCCGTGGTGTGGGTACATTGGTTAAGGATGCTGACCAGCCTCTTTATATTGTTGATGGTACTCCATTTGAAGGTAATATTGCCGAGTTAAATCCTGGCGATATTGAGTCTATGTCTGTTTTGAAGGATGCTTCTTCTGCAGCTCTCTATGGTAACCGTGCGGCTAATGGCGTTGTCTTGATTACAACAAAGAAGGCTAAGTTCTCTTCTAAGCCAAATATCTCTTTGAAGATGGATCAAGGCTTCTACAGACGTGGTATCCCAGAGTATGACCGTTTAGGTCCAAACGAGTGGATGGAAGCTTCTTGGATAGCAATGAGGAATTATGCCCTCTCTGGTGGTATCGCTTCAACTGAGGCTGCAGCTGGTACTTTTGCTACTGAGCACTTGATGGGTGATTTTGTGAAGCGTAATATCTATGATGCTGCTGATAATGCTCTCTTTGATTCAAATGGTAAGCTGATTGCTTCTATTCGTCCTGGTTATGATGACCTTGATTGGCAGAAAGCTGTTGAGCGTACTGGTCACCGTCAAGAGTATAGCCTTTCTGCTGGTGTAGCAGGCGATAAGTATAATATCTACTCTTCTGCTGGTTATCTGAATGAGCAGGGTTACACTTTGAACTCAGGTTATGAGCGTTTTACTGGTCGTATTAATACACAATATACAGTTAACAAGTGGCTCGAATTAGGTTTGAACCTCTCTGGTACTTCTTCTGTAAGAAGCTATAATTCAAATGCTAAAGAAGCTTTCTATGCTAATCCATTCTATGTAACTCGTTACATGGCTCCTGTTTATCCTGTTTATTTGCATAATAGTGATGGCACATACGCTTTGGATGCAAATGGCAACAAGCAATATGATACTACATCTGAGTATCTTGAAAATCGTAACCTCCCTTACGAGATGACGATGGATATGGACCGTGTACGCAGAAATGTATTGGATGGTTTGCTCTATACTAAGATTACTTTGCCATACGGTTTCTCTTTGACAGGAAAAGTAGACTTGAACCATTCTAATGAAAATCGTCAGACCTATAACAACCCTGTTATCGGTGATGGTGCTTCTAACAATGGTCGTCTGACTGAGCGTTCTTACCAGTATATCTCCTACACAGGACAGGAACTTTTGAACTGGGATCATAACTTTGATCTCCACCATGTTGATGTTCTTCTCGGTCATGAGAATTATAGCTGGAGTCGTAAATATGCACGTGTTATGAACACGAACGCAGCTATTGAAGGCTTGCGTGCGTTGAGTAACTTCGTATTAAACACTGATACAGAAGGCTATTTTGAGGATTATAGAACTGAATCTTATCTTGGTCGTCTGCGTTACAACTATGATGAGAAGTACTTCTTTGACTTCTCTCTTCGTCGTGATGGTTCTTCTAAGTTCCATAAAGATAAGCGTTGGGGTAACTTCTTCTCAGCTGGTGTAAACTGGAACATTAAGAAAGAAAACTTCATGAAGGATGTGAAGTGGGTTGATGCTTTACGCGCTCGTGCTTCATACGGTGAGGTAGGTAACGATGCAGCTGTTAACTATTATGGTTATCAGGCACTTTATTACATTACAAAGAATGGTGGTAACCCTGCTTTGGTACGTCAGAAGTTGGCTGCTCTCGACTTGAAGTGGGAGACAACTCAGACACTTGACTTTGGTATTGAGGGTACACTCTTTGATCGATTGAACTTCAGCTTGGGTTATTTTGATAAGCGTTCTAAGGACTTGCTTTTCGAGGTTCGTTTCCCATTGTCAGCAGGTTCATACTTTGATAGTGATGCTATTCAGAACCTTACACAGTATCAGAATATCGGTACTATCTCTAACCGTGGCTTCGAAATCATGTTAAGTGGTGATGTTGTACGTTCTAAGGATTGGACATGGAACCTCTCTTTTGACGCTACCACATTAAAGAACAAGGTAATCAAGTTGCCTAAGGGTAAAGATATCTTGCATGGTCAGCAGAACTATTCTGAGGGGCACTCTGCTTATGAGTGGTACACCTATCACTTTGTAGGTGTTGATCAGATGACTGGTAAGTCTCTCTATGACCTTGATCCAGAAAAGGAGGCGGCTGCTTCTGCTGCAGGCAACCTTGTTGAGATCAATGGAACAAAGTACACGACTTCTACATCTCAAGCAATCCGTAAGTGGGCGGGTACAGCTCTCCCTTCTGTTTATGGCTCATTTGGTTCTAACCTTCGTTGGAAGAACTTGAGCTTGTCTATGTTGATGACTTATAGCCTTGGTGGTAAGACAATGGACGGTTCTTACAGAGCTTTGATGTCTACAGGTTCAGCTTCTTCTGCAGCTGCACTTCATAAGGATGCACTTAACTCTTGGAATGGTGTTCCTGCAGGTATGACAGCTACATCTGCTAATCGTATCGACCCTAATGGTACACCAATCCTTGACTTCAACGGAAGTGTTGATAACAATGCTATTAGTGACCGTTGGTTGACAAGTTCTTCTTATTTCATCATGAAGAATATCATGCTCACTTATCGTTTACCAAAGGCATTGGTTACAAAGTGGGGTCTTGGTGGTATTGCTGTAAAGGCTGGTGTTGAGAACCTCTTCACACTCACTGGTCGTAAGGGTATAAACCCACAGTATAGCTTTAATGGTGACAGTGACAATACTTATGTATCTGCACGTGTGTTTAACTTCGGTTTGACAGTGGATCTCTAATATTGTAGAATTTAAAAAGGGAATAATATGAAATATTCAATAAATAAATTCACCGCAGGTGCTTTAATTGCTGTAGCTGCAATGACAGCATCTTGCTCCAGTGATTATCTCAATGTATCACCAGCAGAGTCGGCTGAGCCTTCTGCAGCATATGCTAATACAAGCAATGCGCGTAACACCTTGAATGGTATTGCAAAGTCGATGACCGTACAGCAAGCTTACTATGGTCAAGGGTTCGCAGGTGAAAATGCGATAATGCGTATCTATGAGAACCTTCCAAGTCAGAATTATAACTATAACCGTTATGCTTCTGGTTGGGCAACTATCCATAACCAAGAATATCACTATAGGTCTACTACTAAGTATGATTCTTATGCGTGGGCATACTATTATCAGATTATTAACAATGCAAATGCACTCCTTGCAAACATTGATAATGCCGCTGGTAATGATGCAGATAGGAAGTTTATCAAGGCTTCGGCATTGACTTTCCGTGCATATGCTTATGAGAAGTTAGTACATTACTATTGTTATCGTTGGCAGGATAGTAACAATGGTACCTCTACGGGATTGCCTTTGCGCCTTGACACTTCTACGGGTAATTTGAAGGCTTCTACGCTTGCTGAGACTTATGCTCAGATTTATAAGGACTGTCAGGATGCTATCACGCTCTTCACTGAAAGTGGTGTGACACGTTCAACAGCAGAGTGTTGGATTCCTGATTTGAATACAGCTCACGCTGTTTACGCACGTGCTGCTTTGACTCGTCAGGACTATGCTACAGCTTTGGCACAGGCTAAATTAGCTGAGAATGGTCGTCCTTTGATGACAGGTGATACATACGCTGCTGGTTTCTATAAGCCAAATGATGAATGGATTCTTGGTAGCTATGGCGATGCAAGTGAGCAGAACTGGTATTGGGCTTATGGTGTACAGGGTGCTTGTAATGGTTACTATGCAAGTAATCAGAGTACGGGTGCTGGTACGATCGGTCATGAGTTGATTACTCGTATTCCTAATAATGATGCTCGTAAGCAGCTTTTTATCACTGAAGATAAATTCCGCAGTATTAATATTACTGACAATTCACAGGTAAATCAGACCTATGGAATCTTAGGTCAGGGTAATGAGAGTGTTAAGGCACAGGCTGACTCTATCGTTAAGAAGCATCAGATTTCTGGTCTCTCTGCAGCTTATGCTTCTGGTTATATCTATTTGGATGGTCAAATGAAGTTCTGGGTAACAGCACAGCCAGGTGTTAGTTATCTTCCTTATATCCGTTCAAGTGAGATGGTTCTTATCGAAGCTGAGGCTAATTACTTCTTGGGTAATACTGCTGATGCTCAGGCTGCATTGGTGAAACTGAATGCTACTACAGGTCGTAACGCAAGCTACACCTGTACAAAGACTGGTACTGATCTCTTTAATGAAATCAAGGATTACCGTGAGGTTGAGCTTTGGGGTGAAGGCTTTGCATGGAGTGATTACAAGCGTTGGAACATTCCTGTTGTTCGCCACTCATTTGCTGAAGGTGGTAATGCACACGCTGCTGTTGCAAAAACAATTGCTGTAGATTACGGAAACAAGTGGACTTGGGTAATTCCACAGAATGAGATCGATTATAATGATCTTGTGAGGAACGAATAGGTCTTATGTTATTATAAATGTAAAGGCAGAGAGAACAGGTTTCTTTCTGCCTTTCTTTGTTTTTAAATCAAATCGTTTATTAGCGCCTAAACATATTTTGTTTTATTACCGAGAAGACTGTTTGCCTCTCTAAAACTAAATTTCCTGTCATTCCTGTCATCTAAAGTGCTTGTCTAACTCATTTGTTTACAATGGAGTTATGTGAAATGTTAAAAGTGACAGCAAATCAAAATAAAACTATTCTTGTACGTTACATAAATATATCACTCTTGGTAGGGAATCATTATATCTTGCTATGAGAAGAGTCTTTTGTTATAGAGGATAGTGTCAGTGGTTAGATATGATTCGGCATAAAAAAGTACTGTAGAGATTAATAAAAGTGTTGTTTCTGCGTTATATACCATATGTCTATTCATTGTAAGAATGAGATTCGATAAATTAAAGAAGCAGTTAGAACTCTTGATTCTATTGTCTGATGGACGCAATTATACGGTTGAAGAACTGTGTGAGCGGATGAACTTGTCGCGTAGGAATTTCTATTACCTACTCGACTTCATCAAGCATGCAGGTTTTATCGTATTTAAGAATCAGGGCTATTATCATATTGATCGTCGCTCTCCTTTCTTCACACAGCTGTTACAGACGATTCAGTTTACAGATAAGGATGTGAAGACAATACATAGTGTACTGACAATGGCTGGTAATGATAGTGAGATGGTGAACCAGCTAAGGCAGAAGTTGGAAAGTTCTTATAACTTCTCTGTGTCTGCAGAGTCACCCATTCGTCGCCAAATGGAGAGTAACCTGAAACTGTTACGTAAGGCCATGGCAGAGAAGAAGACGGTACGTTTAATTGGTTATTCAAGTCCACATAGTCACTCTGTTAAGGATCGTCTTGTGGAACCTTTCCTTTTATTGCATAATAATGAGGATGTACGCTGTCATGAATTGGTGTCAAAACAAAATAAGACATTTAAGATTTCTCGCATGACGAGTGTGGAAATACTGGATACATCGTGGTTACATGAAGACAAGCATAGGCAGGTGTTTACGGATATCTTTATGTTTAGTAGTGAGGAACGATATCGTGTGAAGTTACGTTTAGGACAGTTATCCCACAATCTCTTTAAGGAAGAATATCCACAAGGGGCGCATTATATTACTCCGAATGCGGATGGCTCGTGGCTTTTAGATATAGAAGTATGCGATTATCGTGGTTTAGGTCGTTTCGTTCTCGGACTCTTTAAAGATATAGAAATCATAGAGGGTGATGGTTTTAAGGCATATCTGAGAGCGGAAATAGAAAGTCTTATTGATTCGTCAAGCCAACTATTGCAGAAGTAGGAAGTTTATTCTTTGTTCTATTATTCATTGCAAACTATCATTATTTATCATTAACCTTCCATTAATAGAAATATGTTCTCTTTTAGTTAGAGATAGTGCGAGAGGCTTGGGAGGTTTAAAATTCAGGAAAATGTTTACACGTAAGATTTTATTCGTTTTATTGTTTTTTATCACATTCAACGCTTATGCACAGCAAGAACGTTGGGTAGGTACATGGGCTTGTGCGCCACAGACAGTTGATAAGGGTTTTATGCCTTATAATAACCAAATGACGAATCGCTCCGTACGACAGGTCGTGAAGGTGAGTATCGGCGGCCCTGTTATTCGTTTGCAGTTGAGTAATGAACTGTCTTCTGAGCCTGTTGAGATTACCAGTGTTTATATTGCAAAGGCTGGAGAAGGGTCAGAGATACAGAAGAATTCAGCTAAGTATCTCCGTTTTAATAATAAACGTCGGGTAACGATACCTGCTGGTAAGGCTGCCTTTTCAGATGCGTTGAAATTCGATTTACAACCATTGGAGCGTTTGTCAATTACGATTAACTATCTTAAAGCACCAAAAGAACCTACTGTTCACATGGGTTCACGTACTACATCTTATATATTACGTGGTGTGACAAATGCTAATACTGATTTCTCAACAGCTTTCAAAGAGGACCATTGGTTTAATATTTCTGCTATTGATGTTCTTGATGCCTCTGCTTCCAGTGTGGCTATCCTTGGTAATAGTATTACCGATGGAAAGGGTTGTGTGACAAATGCACAAGACCGTTGGCCTGATTTTATGTCTGCCGTACTGAATGGAGAACATGAGTCGAAGAGTCCAAAAACGGGTGTATTGAATCTTGGTATTGGGGATAATCGTATCCTCTCTGTGGGTTTAGGACAGCCCGGAAAGGAGCGTTTCGATCGTGATATCTTGGGACAAAGAGGACTTCGTGCAGTAATCATCTTCGAGGCTATTAATGATATCGGTACGTCAACCAATCCAGAAGAAACTGCTCGCCAGTTGATAGAGGCCTATCAAGTGATGATTAAGAAGGCTCGCCAACGTGGCTTGAAGGTCTATATGGGTACGATAACTCCTTTTGATGGCTGCAAAGGTTACTTTACAGAGGCACGTGATGCAGCACGTAAGACGGTGAACGAATGGATAAGAACAAACCATGAAATCGATGGTTTCATCGACTTTGATACGCTCATGCGTGATCCTTCATTACCCGACAGACTACGCAAAGACTGCCAGATTGGCGACTGGTTGCACCCTAACCCTAAAGGGTATAAGATGATGGGAGAATATGCTGCCGAGAGACTCGAAGATATGAATGTACCAACTCCCTCCAGTCAACGACCATTGACAGAAAGGAAGTAATTTCTTCCCCACCTATCGTCTACGATAATGTCTATCATTCTTATTGAAAGTTAAGTACCACTTTAGAATGATAGACATTCTTTGTTTATGGGAAAACAATAACTCCAAATAAAGTTTCCTGCCATATCTGGCATCCATCAGATTCATCTAAGTTGTTAATTTATAGTGGACTTACACGAAATGTTAAATATAACAGCAAAAGAAAATAAAACTATTTTTGTAATATTATGTACTATATTCTGATCATAATAGATGCTATCACTTCCTAATTTAGAAAAGTCTACTGCTTCGTATATTACAAGATGAAAGCAGTATCTGATCATTATTACTCATCGTTAGTTGTATCGTCTTCTTCCCAATGTACCATGTCATAAGGATAATATGGATTATCCTTTAGGTCGGAATCATCTATCTGCAGTATTTTTGCTACGGCTGCGACCTCCCAAGCCCAATAACCACGATAACTGCTTGTTTTCAAATGATTATTATACCAAGGGGCATCCTTATTCAAGTTATACCATTTCCCGATGTAATCTATCAAAGCTTTCTTCGCTGCTTGCGCATCAGACAACTGTGTTAATTTGAAAAGCCCTTTATACAATTTAGGGAAGGCAAGCTTGTTTGCATGCGTTTGTTTCTCATCTTCGCCCATTCGAGAGTTCAGCATAAACCAGAGTAAAAGGTCTGGAGTCCAATCAGCTGGCTTTGCCTGTTCGTCCATCCGCCGAACATAGGTAATCAACTGTTTAATGTTATTATCTGGAATATTTAACAATACGCCTAATGATACACGGTTTAGAATGTCATTATATATAGGGTTTTCTTTTTCAAATCCATGTAGAAAATAGCTTAATGAATCCATATAGATATCTTTTAGTTCTTTAATATCTGCATCCATTGAGTATTTTACAAAGATGACATCTATACAATTATCTGCAATAACACGATTTATAAATAAATTATTACAACCATTTGAAATAGTCAGTTTATCCTCATGAATCTCTGTCATTCTCTTTTCCAAGACTTTTTCAAAGTGCTTCCTATTCTTTATTTTATCCCTAATAGCTTTATCTTGCTTCTGTTTAGCATGGCTAAAGAAATAATCAAATATACCCATAACTTATTCTTTTATTAGGAAATACAACCCAATAACATTATTGCTGCATTGGTATTGACGAGGAACTCTTAGAGTCGTGATATAATTCCTCTATACTCTTCCAATCAGTAGGAGAATCATCCCGAATTATTTCAACAGCCTTCTGGGTATATAATGTTTCTCCATTAATCCCATCAATGAGATAAATGTCATTCCGATTATCTTTCCAATGAGCACAGACTATATAAATCGGTCGCTTAATGTACTCTCGTTCTTCATAACGTCTTACACTAAACACTTCCTTCTTATCCATGAGATTTATACCATATTGGTGCAACATTTTTACTTTTAATGAATCTATGCTAAACTTATAAGGCAAATCATAATCTACACATTTTACTTCATGTCCATGACCATCGAATTGATATCCTTTACCTACTGGCATTTGATAAAGATATGCACAATATGCCGTTATATTTCCCACTGTGTTATACAGATAGATATATTCGTATGGAGAGTCTCTATATGTATGAGACTCTCGAAAGCCAGCAAAGGAGTTATTTACGTATTCATCATCTAATTCTATAAGCTCACCCAACTTTCCTTCTTTGCATATACGATAAGCAGTAGGATTTTTTCTTACTAACCTCTTATACTCCTCAATATCAAATCGCTTATATCTTAAAGTATCCTTGTCACAATTATTACTTAAATTATCTTGCCCAACACATGTTGTCGCAAACAATAATAACCATAGAATTACCGATAACTTACTCATCATTAAATATTCTTCTTTTATAATTATGATTCGTGATAAGCCACATACACACTTACATTATTGCGATTATAGGTTCTACTCTGCATGGGAATAATACCTATCTAAAGAATAAGAAAGGCTTACTCTGCAGTCAGCTCGAGGACTCTACTTGAACCCTCGTTGGCAGAGAGGACCATCAAACCTACCTTCATCAAATAGTCACCTGTGTACCTTTGTCCATTACAAGTTAATGATGACGTCGTGTTAGGCATAAGGTTGATTTATCCCCTTCTTCGAGTTCTATATCTGCTTCAGGAAGTTCTTCTTGTGACTTTTCCATCTTCTTTTTCATTCTACTTTTAATCGATCTGATGGCTTGTGACGTACAACAGAAGGCATCGGCTTTCTGCTCGTCGGTCATCCCGTTGTGTTCCATTATATAGTAGAATGTCTCCTTAGGAGTGAACGCATAGCGGGGATTATTGAGGATATAGGCAAGATCGTAATCGAAGTTAGGCATAATAGCGTTGAGAGCCTGCTGTTCGCGTTTACCCATCTGTGAGATATTTCCACCTTTTAGAATGGTATAGAGTGCGTCTATTCCCAACTTAGTTTGTTCGATGGAATCGGCTGTTTTTGTATCTCCGTTATGTGTAGGAGTTTTCTGTTTCAACTGTTCTAACTCATTGATTTTACTGTCAACTTCAGCCTTCATCTCATCTATCGTTGCATCTTTTCGTCGGAGTAACTGCTGAATATTCTGCTCTGTCATCTCTTGTTGTCTGCGATAGGTATGTAGTTGTTGGCGCATACGACGGCGGAACCATACAACGATACCAGATGTAAGGAGTATCAAGATGATAACAAGATAAGCTATATATAGTTGAAGTTGCAAGGCTTTGCGTTGTGCGATAGCCACTTCATAACGGTCTTGTATCTGTATAATCTCAATATCTTTCTCCGGTGAAACCGATAAAATCTGATGTTTTTCAATGCGTGTTCGCAGTTGATTAATACTCTTCTCTTGGTCTTTACGAATACGAGGTTTGAAGGATTCAGCCTTCTTTACGTACAGCAGGGCAGAGTCACGTTGTCCGATTTGGTTGAAAACAGAGGCTTTACCAAGGTAAATATCCGTCAGTCTGTGACTCTTCTTACTATCATTTGCATAGCGAGCAGTATGGGCGAAGTAGTCAAGTGCCAATTTATAAGCACCATTTTGGGCATTCAATAGAGCAATACGATAGTATGTTGCAAACTTCAAAGAGTCTTCTGTTACGTTGAAAAGGTGCTTTTCTGCCGATTTTAGTTGATACATCGCATTCCTTGTGTCATGCTTAGCCATGAAGAAAGCAGCACTATCGAGCCTCATCCGAGTGATACCATCGTCTGTTGCAGGATAGTTAGGCAGTTTTCTTTGGCTGCATGAAAGCAATGTCAAAATGCTAATTAGTAGTAAAATCGTATTTTTGCTCATATTTGCAAAGATACACATTCTACTGCGTATTGCCAAATTGGGGTGGGAGGAAAGGGGACAAAAAGCTATCTTAAGGTTCGGTAAAGTGCGAAAACGAGGGAACATTTATAAGCTTTATTGTGTCAAAAGATTAGCCTGTTTATGCGTAAGTTATTGACAATCAGATGCTGTTTTGTTGTTTCTGTGTCAACTCTAAAGTGGCTATTGCATTGCATTATATTCTTCTTTACCTTTGCATTGACAATAAGTTCCAATATATGTCATTTGCATTTCATAAACCTGCGGCGACGTGATTGCGTTTAAGCGTTGGCGCAGGTTTTAATTTAAGAATGTTCGAAAGACTCTTCAAAGTGAAGAGTTTGTTTATAATAATCTCTCGAAAGGATGCGTTTAGTAGCTATAAAGGAGAATAAAATAAAAGGTTTATAAGATGAAACGAATATTGTTTGTAATGTCACTTAGTATTTTTATGGCAGGAACTGTTACTGCCCAACAGAAGAATATATCGATGAAATCTTATGAAAATGAGGTTCGGAAAGATACAATCGATACCTTAGGAGTGAAAAAAGAAATGCCCGAGAAGATTATCTGTTGTATTCCCCCAATGCCATCTTTCCCAGGTAATATCCAACAATTCTTCCGTACTCACCTTGTATGGCCAGCCGGTCGTAAGGACAAGAATGTTGAAGGGCGGGTGGTTGTCAAGTTCTATATAGACCGCGATGGTAGCTGTTCTCAATTTAAGGTCCTCCGTTCGTTGAATCCATCTTTCGATGCTGAGGCATTAAGAGTGTTGAAGTTAATGCCAAAATGGAATATGAGTTCTATGGAAGGAAGTGGTACTTGGTATGTCTTGCCAGTTTATTTTAAGAAGCAAAAAGCTCAACAATAAAAGTCTACGGTTATGATGAAGAAACTGTTTTTAGTCCTGTTTTTAAGTTTTGTAGTCGTTGGTAATATCAATGCACAGAAGCAGAAAAGAACGATGAAACCGAAGAAAAAGGAACAAATAGAGCAGCCTTATTGTGGTGAACCAGCTTTTGATCCGTGTAATGACACCTTGAATGTGGATACCTTAGGTGCAAAGATGTTTGAAACTGTCGAGGGTCTGAAGCCTTCGTTTCCAGGTAATCTCTTTGAATTCATCGCGGCACATCTTCAGTATCCTCCTGAATTAGCAGAAAAATCAGTTTCGGGAAGAGTCGTAATAAAGTTCTTTGTGACCCCTTCAGGTCGTTGCTGCCTGTTTAGGGTTATGCGTTCTGTAGACCCATACCTTGACCGAGAGGCACTCAGAGTACTCAAACTTATGCCTGCATGGAAGTGGGAAAGACGACCGAAGCAAGGAGTTTGGCAACTTGTACCTGTCATCTTCAGATTATTATAAGCCCAAATTGCTCATGTTGTCATCACCTTTTGTAAGCCGTTTTATCGTTATCAATATCGCTATTAACCCTTAGCACATTTGGTGTTGACCCTTAACACATTTCGTGTTGACGCTTAGCACCACATGTGCGCAGCATCAATAGATTGGTTAAAACATGCAATGAGGCATGAAAGTTATTGTTATAGAAGATAGTAAAGGCGCTAATGAATCACTAAAATAGAGCGTATTCATCGGTGTTTATTTACTTATATAGAAGAAAATGAATCTTTAAACGTATATGATTAGGATGAAGAAGTTTCTGATTATATTCTTTTTAAACTTGATGACGGTAGGTAGTATTCATGCTACGAATAGTAGCCAGATAAAATTCCAACAGGAGAATATGTCTAATATGAAGGCTATTACCTTACCAGAAAATTCTAAAAAGGCTCGGCATGACACCGTGTCTGTCCTAAAAGAATTCCCATTCTTTCCAGGAGATTTTAATGAGTTCATCTTTTCTAACTTTCATTATCCACCATCTCTAAAGGAGAATTGTATACAGGGGAGGGTGGTAGTAAAGTTCTGTATTAACCCCAAAGGAAAGTGTGATCATTTTTCTATTGTGCGTTCTGTAGACCCACTGATTGACAAGGAAGTTCTACGTGTTTTAAAGTTAATGCCAAAATGGAAATGGAGGGTTAGTCCGAAGAAGTGTTTGTGGATGGTAAAGGCTGTAGAATTTCAGTTGAGATAAGAATGAATAATAGTTTAGTAGGCAGTCTTGTTTTTTGATATAGATAATTTCGTGAGGAGATAAAGCTATGTTGTAGGAGATAACATCGATAGAATCGGCATAATTTATAATCTACTGTTAAGTGGGATTATGCTTTTAAGTAATACAGTGTAGGTCTGGATAAAACAATACTTAAGATTCTGTCGGTCTCTACCTTAAAATTCCAATGGCTTTTTGCACCCATCTTATTCTTTTATCGTACCTTTGCAGTAACAAAAATAATAATAGGTAATAAACGAAGATAATAACAAAAATAAAGGAATAATTATGGCAAAGAAAGCTTTATTGATGATCCTTGATGGATGGGGTAACGGTAAGCATGGTAAGGGTGATGTAATCTATAACACACCAACTCCATACTTAGATTATTTGAACGCAGTTAGTGCACACTCTGAGTTGCAGGCATCAGGTGAGGATGTAGGTCTGCCAGATGGTCAGATGGGTAACTCTGAGGTTGGTCACTTGAATATAGGTGCAGGTCGTATTGTTTATCAGGACCTCGTTAAGATTAACAAAGCTTGTCAAAGCGGTGATATCTTGAAGAACCAAGATATCATTAATGCATATAGCTATGCACAGAAGAATGGTAAGAAACTCCACTTGATGGGTCTGACCTCTACGGGTGGTGTTCACTCTTCACTTGATCACCTCTTCAAACTCATCGAGATTGGTAAGGAGTATAACCTCAAGGACGTTTACGTTCATTGTTTTATGGACGGACGTGATACAGACCCAAAGAGTGGTGCTGGTTTCGTTGCAGATATTCAGAAGGTTTGCGATGCGAATGATGCACATATCGCATCAGTCGTTGGTCGTTTCTATGCTATGGACCGTGACAAGCGTTGGGACCGTGTGAAAGAAGCATACGATTTGCTCGTTGAGGGTAAGGGTACTCCTGCTACTGACATGGTTAAGGCGATTGAAGCAAGCTATGCAGAAGGTGTGACAGACGAGTTTATCAAGCCTATCACAAACTCTTCTGTGAATGGTAAGATTGAGGAGGGTGACGTAGTTATCTTCATTAACTTCCGTAACGACCGTGCTAAGGAGTTGACATCTGTGCTCACACAGCAGGACCTCCCAGAGGAAGGTATGCACACTATTAAGGATCTGCAGTTCTACTGTATGACTCCATACGATGCAAACTTTAAGAACGTGAATGTTCTCTTCCCTAAGGAGAACGTAATGGATACATTAGGTGAATACCTCAGCAAGCTCGGTAAGAAGCAGCTTCATACAGCCGAGACAGAGAAGTATGCACACGTAACCTTCTTCTTCAATGGTGGTCGTGAGCAGCCTTATGAGGGTGAAGACCGTATCTTGGTGCCTTCTCCAAAGGTAGCAACATATGACTTGCAGCCAGAGATGAGTGCCTTCGAGGTGAAGGATAAGCTTGTTGGTGCTATCAATACACAGGAGTATGACTTCATCGTAGTGAACTTTGCTAACGGTGATATGGTAGGTCATACAGGTGTTTATAATGCCATTGCAAAGGCAGTATGGGCAGTTGACCAGTGTGTTAAGGAGGTTGTTGAGGCTGCGAAGGCTAATGATTATGAGACAATCATCATCGCTGACCACGGTAATGCAGACAACGCAATCAATGAGGATGGCAGTCCAAATACTGCTCACTCACTCAACCCAGTACCATTCATCTATGTTACAAACAACAATTCTGCAACAGTGAAGAATGGTCGTTTGGCTGACGTTGCACCTTCTATCCTTCATATTATGGGCTTAGAACAGCCAGCAGATATGACAGGTGAAAATCTTATTACAGATTAATCAAAAGTTAATTATATTAAATTAGGCGAATCCCAAAGGTCTTTTATGGCTTTTGGGATTTGTTTTTTATTACCTTTGCTGCCGTGAGTCGTCCTTCGACTCTAATATTAAATAGGTATTAGTATTTATTTTTAAGATTAAAGACAATGAAGAATCGTAAGTTAGTATTATCATTAGTAGCCCTTGCAGGACTCTCTTCTCTTAGCGCACAAGCACAGACCAACAATACAGAAAAGCCTCATGAGACTATCATGCAGCGTGTTGACACGTTGGCAAAGAAGGTAGGTTCTGATGTTAAACATGCAGAGGGTGTGGAGAAAGCTAAGTTAAACGCTGAGGCACATAAGGTAGGTGCTGCCGTTAAGAAGGCTGAAACTACTGAGAAAGCAAAACTCAACGCAGACAAGCAGAGAGTTAAGGCAGACCTTGCTAACGACAAGGAGAAGGTTAATAAGGTTTATCAGGATGATAAGGCAAAGTTCAATGCTGATGTAAAGAAGGCTGAGAACGGTCTTGCTAAAGATGAGCAGAAAGTAAAGAATACTTATCGTAAGGACAAGGCAAAGCTTAAGCAGGGTATTGCTAAGGATAAGCAGAAAGTAAGAAACGCATATCGTAAGGACAAGGCAAAGGTTAAGGCTGGCGTAAAAAAGGTTAAGCAAGGTCTTGCTAAGGACGGACAGAAAATCAAGAACACTTATAACAAGGACAAGGCAAAGGTTAAGGCTGGCGTAAAAAAGGTTAAGCAAGATCTTGCTAAGGACGGACAGAAAATCAAGAACACTTATAACAAAGACAAGGCGAAGGTTAAAGCGTTCTTTAAGAAGGAGAAATAATTTGCTTAAATAGAAACAATTATTTAATTGTAGATAAAAGAGTCGTGTTCATTCACGGCTCTTTTTGTGTTCTTCCGTTAAATGTGTAGATCGTTAATAGAATGAGATAAATCCACATACAGGGTATGATTACCCCCTCATTAGTTGAGCTTTGTAATTTATTTTTATGCGGTTCAAAACCAATATATGCTCTTTTAGCTTCTAAAAGACGCCCAATTGACTTGCAAAAGATGCCCTTTAAGCCTCTTACTAACGCCCTTTTGAAGACCAATTAAGCACCTTTTACTTTACTACTTTATAACTAATTGATTTCCTGTTAATTATAAACCTGCTTTTTGTATGTGATTTTGCCATTATTTGTTGATGTCTTATTCAAAATTATGTAATGATTTTTCAAACGTTTGTCTGCAGATTTTCGAAGTCTTAAATGCAATGGTTTTCAATGTTAGAGGATAATAATAGGATAGATACTTGACTGTCTTAGCTATGTTTTTGTTTAATGAGTAACTTCAGTTTTTCCTTTAAAGCAATACAAAAAGCGTCTACGCATTTAACGGAAGAACCTCTTTTTGTTGGTTGGTAAGGAAAAAGAACGATTAAGATCATAGTTTACATAATTTCACTAAATAAATAATCAGATTTTAATAAATCTAAAATTTATAAACAGAATGAATCTTTTTTGCAGTTGAAACTTCTTTTTTCATTACCTTTGCGCTCATAAGGAATTATATCCTTTCCGAGTTTTAAAGATATTAATGTGTAATTTTTAAAAAGTAAAAGATTATGGATTTTAAGAAAATAGCATTGTCATTTGTAGTAGCATTTAGCGTATGTTCACTTAGTGCACAGGCACAGAGCCAGTGTTCAAAGAAGTGTGATAAGGCTCCAAATGAGCAGGTAGAGAAGGGCAAGCAGTGCGATAAGGCAGGTAAGGCTTGTGATGAGAAAGCTGAGAAGGCTTGTGATAAGCAGGCAGGTAGCTGCTGCAAGAAGCAGGAAAAGGCTTGCGATAAGTCTGCTAAGTCTTGCGACAAGGCAAAGAAGGACTGCAAGAAGGCACAGGCAGGTAGCTGCTGCAAGAAGCAGGCTCAGCCAAAGAAGAAGTAATAGATAAACTTTAAAAATAAGAAAGTCGTGTCGAAAGGCACGACTTTTTTGTTGTTATCAGAACTTTATCGTACTTTTGTAGTAACAAAACTGCATGTGATAAGATGCGATAAGTTATAACTTTGGTTTAATCTTATCGTATTAGCAGATAACAATCATAGCTATGGGTGTAAAGATAGAACCATCGTGGGCACAGCAACTGAGTGGAGAGTTTGAGAAACCTTACTTCCAGCAGTTGGTTGAACAGGTGAAACAAGAGTATGCACAGTTCCCTTGTTATCCTCCGGGAAAGTTGATTTTCAATGCCTTTAATCTTTGTCCTTTTGACAAGGTGAGGGTTGTGATTATTGGGCAAGACCCTTATCACGAGCCTGGACAGGCGATGGGATTAAGCTTCTCCGTGCCTGATGGGGTACAGCTTCCACCTTCATTGCAGAATATCTATAAGGAGATTGCAGCTGATTTAGGTACACCTATCCGTCAGTCTGGCGACTTAACACGTTGGGCAGAGCAGGGAGTTCTCCTGTTGAATGCTACACTTACCGTTCGTGCACATGTTGCCAATAGTCATCAACGGTTAGGGTGGGGAACCTTTACCGATGCAGCTATCAAGGCACTTAGTGATGGACGAGAGAACTTAGTCTTTATGCTTTGGGGCGGTTTTGCACGCAGTAAGAAGGCACTGATTGACCAACAGCGACACTGTGTTATAGAGAGTGTTCACCCTTCGCCACTCTCTGCTAACCGTGGAGGCTGGTTTGGGCAGCACCAGTTCTCACGTTGTAACGCCTACTTGACCTCTTGTGGGTTTCAGCCTATTGACTGGTAGTGATAATTAATAGCAATGGAATGGATTTTAGAAAAGTCGTGGCGTGAAAAGCTGAAAGACGTAATGGATGAACCCTACTACAGGGAATTGGTAGATAAGGTGCAAGAGGAGTATGAGAATAAGACTTGCTATCCGCCAGAAGATAAGATTTTCAATGCCTTTAATCTTTGTCCTTTTGATAAGGTAAAGGTTGTTATTATGGGGCAGGACCCTTATTTTAATCCTGGTCAGGCTATGGGACTGAGTTTTTCCGTACCTGAAGGCGTACAGCTTCCGCCTTCATTGAAGACTCTATATAGGGCACTTGGGATTAATCTCAATGGGATTAATCAGCCTTCTGGAGACCTTACACGCTGGGCTGAACAAGGTGTGTTGTTGTTGAATACGGTATTGACTGTGCGTGAGAAGCAAGCTAACAGTCATCGTAAATACAAGTGGCGGCTTTTTACGGATGCTGTTGTAAGTGCATTGAATGAAGAGCGTGAGCATATTGTCTTTATGTTATGGGGACGCATAGCGCAACGAAAGGAGCGTTTTATACGTACGGATAATGGCAGGCATATGGTACTAAAGGCAGTACATCCGGCAGCTCGATGTTATGGAGGATGGGATGGAAATGACCACTTTACGTGCTGCAACGAATATTTAAAGAAGAATGGAGTTGAACGTATTAACTGGAAGATTGTTGGGAATCGGGAGACGTATTTGTAAGTTGAAGTGTTTGTATTTTGATACAGGGACTGATTTACGGATTGTAAGCTTATACGTATATTGGACTGATAGGGCAAATCAACCTGATAAGTCAATGTTCAATACAACTTATTAGCTGGTGTAAGACATTGTGCGAACGATAAGGAATAACGAAATAATTTAGCGATAAGGAAGATGGGTAATACGTATGAACATATTTTTATGGTGGGTGATGTGCTTGTCTCACCAGATATAATCAATGTGAAGTTCTGTTGCGACCTTGATAAATGTCATGGTCAGTGCTGCATTGAGGGAGATGCTGGTGCACCTGTAACCTTGGACGAGACAATGGAGATAGAGAATGTCCTTGATACTGTTTGGGGTGATTTGTCAGCTTCTGGGCAGGCGGTCATAGATAAACAGGGTGTCGCTTACACCGATGAAGAGGGCGATTTGGTGACGAGTATCGTTGGTGGTAAGGACTGTGTCTTCACTTGTTATGAGGATGGTTGTTGTCTTTGCGCGTTGGAACGTTCCTACCGTAATGGCAAGACAGGCTTCGTAAAACCTATTTCTTGTTCGTTATATCCAGTTAGAGTGAAAGACTTTGGGAATGGTACTTGTGGTATTAATTACCATCACTGGCGCATCTGTGCTGATGCAAGGAAAAAAGGAGAAGAACTGAATCTTCCCCTTTATAAGTTTTTGAAGGAACCCCTTACGCGTAGATTTGGTAAGGAGTGGTATGATGAATTGTGTGAAGTAGCTGAGCAGTTGTTGGGGTGATTAGGCTATTAGGCCAATTAGCCTAATGAGGCTAATAAGCCTAATAACTTGTCAACTTTTCCTAAACTGCGAAGGACTCATACCCACATGTTCCTTAAAGTATTTACCCATAAAGCTCTGATTGGCGAAGTTTAGTTCATCAGCAATCTGCTTAATACTCATTGTACTGTTTCTAAGCATCACACGTAACTCACGTGTAACGTAGGAGTCAATCCAATCACTTGGTGTACGTCTGCTGACAGTACGCACGGTTTCAGAGAGATATTTAGATGTGATACACAGTTGTTGTGCGTACCAACTGACACGCCTTTCCGTACGATAGTTCTTCTCCACAGTCTGAATGAAGTCGCGGAAGATAACTTCAGCACGTGTCTGTCCTGCTTCTCCAACTTGTTGGAAGCGATAGATGATATCACTCATATCGATGATAAGTGCCTTTAGCATTGTCATAACTAACTCACGACGGAAGCGGTGACCAGTATCAATAATCTTCTCTTTGATATGCTGAATGTCGTTTTCTAATGCCTTCGCCTGATTGTTATCAAGGTGGAAGACAGGATGCGTACGGGCAAAGAGGAAGAGAGCAGACAGTTCGTGAACTCCGCTTACAATGTTCTGAAAGAAGTCATAAGACATGATGAGGGCGATACCCTTGCAATCACGTGAGAGCATATAGTCGGCAACTACCTGTTCTTCACTGATGATAATGACGTCCCCAGCACCCACCTCGTGCATCTTTGTATCAACAGTATATTGTGCATGACCGCTGGTACAGAGGGCAAGGAAGAGAGACTTCATACGAGAAGGATTGGTAGGAAGTGGTACTTGCGTAATATCCTCGAAGAGAATAAGGTCGTTATCAATAAATTTACCTTCAGGATAGACAGCTTTTGCTTGTGCTACATTAACTTCGAGAAGCCTTATCTTTTTGTTCATTTTCCTATTGTTTTGAATTTGCAAATATACTCATTTATTTCTTCTTTCGAAAAGTTTATGTGGGAAAAAGAACAATATTCATAGTAATAAAAGCGATAATAAGCGATTATAGGTGATAATTAGGAGAAAATAAAAACTCCCTTTCTCGTTTTGTGAGAAAGGGAGTTTCTTTATGTTTTCAGCTTTAGAAGCTGTGTAGAATCTACTTAGAAAAGCTTATGCATCAATGTTAGCATAGGTCGCATTCTTCTCGATGAACTCACGACGAGGCTCAACATCATCACCCATCAGCATAGAGAAAATCTCATCTGCATCAGCAGCATTCTCGATAGTAACCTGCTTCAATAGTCGTGTCTTTGGGTCCATAGTTGTCTCCCAAAGCTGTTCTGGGTTCATCTCACCAAGACCTTTGTATCGCTGTGTGTGGATAGCCTTTGCATCTTCAACACCATTAGCGTACTTATCGATGAAAGCCTGACGCTGTTGCTCGGTGTAGCAGTATTCGCTTACCTTCTTATAAGTACACTTGTAGAGTGGAGGTGTAGCGATATACAGATGTCCCTGCTCGATAACCTTTGGCATATAACGATAGAAGAGCGTCATAATCAGTGTGTCGATGTGAGAACCATCGACGTCGGCATCGGTCATGATGATAATCTTGTCATAGCGAAGTTTATCAGTATTTGCCTCAAAGTCGCCTTCTCCCTCAACGCCAAAGCGTACGCCAATAGACTGAATGATATTCATAACAGACTCAGCCTCGAATACACGATGACGCTGAACCTTCTCTACATTCAGAATCTTACCACGGAGAGGGAGGATAGCCTGTGTATAACGGTCACGTCCCTGCTTAGCTGAACCACCCGCAGAATCACCCTCGACAAGGAAGATTTCGCAGTCTTTTGGGTCCTTGTTAGAACAGTCTGCCAACTTACCAGGCAAGCCACCACCGCTCATCACGTTCTTACGCTGTACGCTTTCGCGTGCCTTACGGGCTGCAACACGAGCTGTAGCAGCAAGGATAACCTTGTTACAGATCATCTTTGCTTCGTTAGGATGCTCCTCAAGATAATCGGTCAGTGCCTCACCAACAGCCTGCTGAACGGCACCTGAGACCTCGCTGTTACCTAATTTGGTCTTTGTCTGGCCCTCAAACTGTGGCTCTGCAACCTTAATAGAGATAACAGCTGTCAAGCCTTCGCGGAAGTCTTCACCAGCAATCTCAATCTTAGCTTTCTCCAACTGCTTAGAAATCTGTGGGTCATTGTCAGCGTATGTCTTCAGTGTACGAGTCAATGCAGCACGGAATCCCTGCAAGTGAGTACCACCCTCGATAGTGTTGATATTGTTGACGTATGAGTGGATATTCTCTGTATAATCAGTGTTGTACATCACAGCCACCTCGATTGGAATGTTCTGCTTCTCTGTCTTGAGATAGATAACATCATCGAAGAGATGCTGACGATGGCGGTCAACGTATCGAACAAACTCCTTCAAACCATCCTTAGCATGGAAGACCTCAGTACGTGTCTTGCCTGTTTCAGGGTCTGGACGAAGGTCAGAAAGCGTAATCTTGATACCAGCATTCAGATAAGCCAACTCGCGCATACGACGTGCTACGATAGCCCATTGGTAAACTGTTGTGGTGAAAATCTCTGGGTCTGGCCAGAACTGTTGGCGTGTACCAGTCTTATCAGTCTCACCAACAACCTTTACAGGGTAGAGAGGCTTACCCTTCTCATACTCCTGCTGGTAGATTTTACCATCACGGAATACCTGTGACTTCATGTGTGTAGAGAGTGCATTTACACAACTAACACCCACACCATGCAAGCCACCGCTGACTTTATACGAACCCTTGTCGAACTTACCACCTGCGTGGAGCACGGTCATAACAACCTCAAGGGCGCTCTTGTGAAGTTTTTCGTGCATGTCAACAGGGATACCACGACCATCATCCTCAACGGTAATGGAGTTGTCCTCGTTGATTGTAACCTCAATGTTCTGACAGTAGCCAGCCATTGCTTCGTCGATAGAATTATCGACGGTCTCGTTAATCAAGTGATGGAGTCCCTTCTCACTAATGTCACCAATGTACATAGCAGGACGCTTGCGTACTGCCTCCAAGCCTTCTAATACCTGGATGTTACTGGCGGAGTAATTATTCTCGTTTTCTGGATTTTCTGCCATTTTCTTTCGATTGTTCTTATAGTATGCAAAGATACACTTTTTCCTTTATATTTGAAAATAAAAACCTGCAAAAAACACAAAAGAAAGCATATCAAATTGCTGTTTTGTGCTGATAATTAGCTTTTATTCTTTTTAGTGGTAATATTTAATTTCCTTATAAATGAGGATTGTTCGAAAAAGTCATTATCTGTACCTTTGCACCACAAAAACATTAACAAAAAGCCATCTTTATGTTAAATACCTTATTATTTGCATCCTTTGCTATCAGCGGGGTAGCTGGAGTGACTCCAGACTCAGTAGTGAACAAAGATGTATCACTTAACGAAGTAGTCGTTACTGACTTCAAGCAGAACAAAAGAAACCTAACTTCTATTGCAGTTTCAACCATTAACAGTCAGCAATTACTGAACCAGCAAATCGTGAATTTGAAGGAATTAACGGCAGTAATGCCTAACTTTTACATGCCCGACTATGGTTCATATGCTAACATGCCTATCTTTATTCGTGGTATCGGAGCAAAGACGAAGGGTTCTGCTGTGGGTTTCTATGTAGATGGTGTGCCTCACTTTGAGTCGTCAGCCTTTAATATTGACCTCAGTGATATTGCTGCTGTAGATGTGTTTCGAGGTCCGCAAGGAACCTTATACGGCCGTAACACTATAGCAGGTGTTATCAATGTCTACACACATAACCCTCTTGAGTATCAGAAAACACGTATAAAAGTTGGCTATGGAAGGTATAATGACTTTGTAGCACAGGCTTCTAACTATTCTAAATTGAGTGACAAATTTGGTCTGTCAAGTGCTATTTCTTATCATCATAATGATGGTATGTTCATCAATCAGTTCTTGAATGATAAGGCTGATAAGGTGAATGAGGTTGAAGGACGACTCGGACTTTACTGGCGACCAACTACAAATTGGCTTATTCATCTCAATAGTACGCTTACTCATAGTAAGCAGAATGGTTATCCATATGCACCATATGACCTTACGAAAGATGCACTATCACCTATTAGTTATAACCGCAATAGCACTTACAAGCGTCTGATTTCAACAACTGGTCTTAATGCTCGATATGAGAATAGTCGTATTAGTTTCAATAGTCAGACGTCTTATCAATTCATCAAATCACATCAGGGGATAGACCAAGATTTCACACCAAAGGACCTCTTCTATGCTGATAATAGTTATCATCAGAATATGCTTTCGCAAGAGCTAACCTTGAAATCGAATGATAAAGGTCGTTATCAGTGGATTATTGGTATGTTTGGTATGCTACTCCATTCTGACCCCTTTATAGAAACAAGCTATTATACAAAGGATTTCTCGACTCCTACTTCTTATAAGAACCCTACAGTAGGCTATGCAATCTATCACCAGAGTTCTTATAATATATGGAGGGGTTTATCGGCAACTGTTGGTTTACGCTTCGATTATGAGCATGCGAAGATAGACTACAATCAAGATAAGGTAACGTTAACAACAGGTGCTAATGCACATGTAAAGGACTTTGTTAGTAGTGCTAACTTCCGTCAGTTCACTCCTAAGTTTACGCTTCAATATCTTACAAACAGGGACAATCTCTACTATGCGAGTGTCACTCGTGGTTATAAGCCAGGCGGATTTAACACTATCTTTAAGGCCGATGCAGAGCGTGCATACGACCCAGAATACAGCTGGAATTACGAGGTAGGGGCGCGATTGAAGTTCTTGAATGGACGATTGACTGCTGAAGCAGATCTTTTCTACATTGATTGGCGACACATGCAGACTACCTATACTGTTCCTGCTGTGGGTAATCTAATTGCGAATGCAGGACATACGGATAGTAAAGGTTTCGAACTTTCATTTGCTTATCATCCAATAAAGAGCTTACAGTTTAGTATGAACTATGGTTACACCCACGCTCGTTACTTGGAATATAAGAAGAGTGCTACAGAAGATTTCTCGGGTAACAGACTTCCAATGGTGCCTAACCACACGCTCTCAATAGATGGGACTTACACCGTTCTACAGGCAGGTTGGTTTGATAAGATTGTCGTTAATGCAGGCTTAACAGGGCTCGGTCGTATCTATTGGGCTGATGACAATGTCGTTCGCCAGAACTTCTATGGGACGCTTAATGCAAAGGTTAGTCTCACAAAAGGTATATTCACATGGGATTTATGGGGTAAGAATCTGACAGGAACTGACTATATAGCGTACAGTTTCAAGATGTCAACTGGTAACTATGCACAGAAGGGTAAGCCTCTTACCTTTGGTACTTCCCTCAGC